>Ga0129333_10000450_pt1 | contig 33591 bp, 26 predicted proteins | sample CPB6_08_DNA_FD_94474 | JGI IMG/M metagenome (GOLD analysis project Ga0129333, IMG submission 94474) | Freshwater to marine salinity gradient microbial communities from Chesapeake Bay, USA - CPBay_Sum_0.6_0.8_DNA | ecosystem: Environmental > Aquatic > Marine > Coastal | place: USA: Chesapeake... | reverse complement strand
CCACCGCCAAACATTTTAAGAGGGTTTTCGGTTTCTTTACCGGGCTTATAAATCGTTTTAGTAGCTGTAAAATAATAATCAAAAAAGCTACTAGTAAATTTTGGTATTTGCGCCTTCATACGCTCTATCCAAGGCCCTTGTTGCATATCATCGAATTGTCGATGAATATTTACTTTACGCTCAAACTCTATATAGCCTTGTGTTGTAAACTGTGCTTTTGCACTTACAACCGCAAATAATAAAATAGTAATGGTGTACAAACTTTTTTTCATAGTCGATTATTTTCTTCTTCTAAAATGCATTTTACCACCACCTTCATTAGTAATAGGATTGGTTGTAAAATTCCAAATGATATTGATTAATGCGTAACGCTTAATATTGTTGTAAGAGGTTTCGGTAATATAATTGCTTTGTCCTACACGATTATATCCTAAATTCTGATTCAAAATATCATTTACATAAAAACGACATTCTAACTGATCGTTCTTTAATAATTTTTTACTGATATAGGCATTCCATCTAAAAATGTTGTTGCCTATTTTAAACACCTCTGTTTCTTGTCGCAAGAACCAATTAAAATCAGATCCTAATTCGAAATGATGCGGCAAGGTTACATTGCCATTAAAATCTAATTGAAAGGTAAGATAGTTGATATTGTTGCCAATACTAGAGGTATTAGCATTATAATCTATTTGTGGATTAAGGGATAAGTTGAATTTATCTTCTTTGTCGTAATTCAAATCTAAGCCGAAACCAAACGAATTATTGCTACTAGAATTTTTAACTCCATTCACAAAATTGTTTCTATTGTTGAAAGCTCCATTCAAATTAAAACCAAGCGTTAAATTCAAGCGATCAATTTTTCTACCCATACCACCCCAGAAATTAGCAAAGTAATTACCATCCACATTTACGTATTTAGAAAATCTTCTGCCTGCAGCAGTAATACTATCGCTAGTGCTAATACCATCATTAGTTTGAACAAAGTTGATGCCTGCGTATTTCCAAACGCCCGTTAGCATTTTATAATCGTTAAAATTTAATGAGTAATTATTATTGAAAGACTGCTTTAAGTCTGCATTGCCAATAACAATATTCAAAGGGTCGGTATTTTGATTTAAAGGTTGGATCTGATCAATTGTTGGTTGCGATGTAGCACCTGAGTAACGCAATACAAATCGGGAGTGTCCTTGCATAGTATAGGTAAAACTTGCTTTTGGGAATAAATTATTAAAGCTACGTGTACGCGTTGTATTGGTAAATAAATCTTTTTGAGAAAAATTAGTTTGTGAAGCCCCCATACCAATTGATACATTCATTTTTTTGTAATTGTATTTTAAAGCAGTACTTGCTTTTTGTGTAAATACATTAAACACATAATGACTACTAAAAAAAGAATCGCAGATCGTATTATAAACGTTCTTTGCTAGAGCATTGTATGAAAAACGCTCAGCGGTATTATTTTTAATACCTGCTCCATAGGTAAACTCAACAAACGTATTTTTCATTACCGGCTCGGTATAGGTAGCATTTGCATCTAAAGTAAGACTGGAAGAAGCGGTTGTTTTCAATTGATTGGTTACGGAATCAAAAGTGCTACCTGCATACGTATTAATTACGTCTAAAACACCAGAACTATTACTATTCTTTGCCGATTCATCTACGTTTATAGTTATCGTACGTCCTTTTTTCTTCAAACGTTTTCTCCAAATTGCCGTTGCATTATTACTGATTGCATCTGAAGAAGAGGTCTGTACTTTTACGCTATTATTTAAAAGAATAGCTCTTTGATTTTGCATAAAAGAAGTTGACTGCTCTGCAAATTCTGCATGATTGATACCTCCATTAGCAGATATTTTAAAAGTAGCGCTAGAATCAATCTTCCATTCAAACATACCGTCTAATCGATGACGGATACTTGTACTGAACTGATTGCTCGACTCTTTACTGATATTAAAACTCGTATCACTTAACAAATACTGCGTATTGGTATTGGTTTCCGTTTCTACAATTTGTTTTGCTGTTCTAAAATTAGAATTTACATGAAAGGTATCTTGTTTCCATTTGTTAGAATAGTGCGCACCACTTGTCCAAACTTTAGGCAATCCTTGTCCATCAAAAGTACCATCCCAGTTTTCTTCACTATTGGTAGAAAAGGAAACACCTGATTCCTCATCAAAAACGGTATTGTTGCCGCCACCAAACTTATCTCTATCTTGCCAGCCTAGACCTACCGTACCGGTATTAGAAACAATTTCGAAAACAGCAATTTTTCTTTTACCCTTAAATAAATTAATCATACCCTGATTATCGAAATAACCATTTTTTGCCAATTCCTTACTTGTTGGGTCAATGCGAGGACCTGCTGCTGCAATAAATTTACCAAAATAGCCGGCCTTACGATCTTCTTTTAATTGCAAATTGATAGTTTTAATTTTCTGTCCATCATCAATACCTGTAAACTGAGCTTGATCTGATTTCTTATCAAATACTTGCACTTTATCTACGGCATTGGCTTGCAGATTGCGAGTAACTACTTTAGGATCATCAGAGAAAAATTCTTCGCCATCCACTAATACTTTTTCTACACTTTCACCTTGCGCAGTGATATTGCCATTTCTATCTACTTGCATACCCGGTAATTTCTTCAATAATTCTTCTACACTTGCATTATCACGCACTTTAAAACTATCCGCTACATACTCCGTTGTATCGCCTTTGATTTTAATAGCCGCACGCTGACGCGTTACTACAATTTCTTTTAATAATTGATCTCTTGAAAGCATGGGTATTCTACCAAGATTCTTCTCTTCATTCTTCTCTAATTTTATTTGATCGTAATAATCGACATAATTTTTAAAACCAATTAACAACAAATACAAGCCCGGATCTTTTACATTCAATATAAACGCACCATCAGCATTTGTTCTTGTAAACCCAACAATACTGGAGTCTGATTTATCTAGCAAAGTAACTGTTGCCGATTGCATACTTAATTGTTTAAGGGTATCTATGGTAATACCTTTAACTTTTTGCTGCGCCATAACGGGAGTTGCCATAAAAAAAAGTAAGCATAGGTATATATATTTTTTCATTGGATTAGGCTTCATAATTAAGGCGTAAAAGTACTAATTTATAATAGAGTTAGAATATAAAACATTTGTTATCGCTTTTTGTTGTAATAATCGTGCATAAGCACCGCCTTGTTGCGCTAGCGCTTCATGTGTGCCTTGTTCTACAATACTTCCTTTAACTAAAACCATAATGGATGTGGCTTTTTTGATAGTTGATAAACGATGTGCAATAATGATAGATGTTCTGCCTTCCAATAAATAGTGCAAGGCTTCTTGAATCATTTGTTCACTTTCGCTATCAATAGAAGCAGTAGCTTCATCTAAAATCACAATTTTTGGATTGTATAAAAGCACTCTTACAAAAGAGAGTAATTGTCGCTGACCTTGAGAAAGCGTTTGACCTTTTTCTAATAATTGATATTGATATCCATTGGGCAATTGCATAATAAAATCATATACCCCAATGGCTTTACAAACAGCATCTACTTGCTCAATCGTGAAATTTGGATTTTGCAAGGTGAGATTATCCCAGATCGTTCCGGCAAATAAAAATACATCTTGCAATACAAATCCAATTTGTTTTCTGAGACTATTAAGCTCATAAGCTTCAATAGCTTTTCCATCAATCGTAATTTGTCCTTGCTGATAAGCATATAATCGATTGATTAAATGCACTATCGTTGTTTTACCCGAACCTGTAGTACCAACAATAGCCAAGGAGGTACCTGCGGGTACCTCAAAAGAAATATTATTTAAAATCCATGTTGGCGTATCGTAATAGAAAGAAACCTGATCAAAACGGATGTGCCCCTTGATCTCATCTGCCTTGAGTAAGCCTGTATTCACTTCTGCCGCTTGATCATCTATTACCTGATAAACGCGTTCTGCAGCTACCAAGCCCATTTGAAGTACATTAAATTTATCAGCCAACATACGAAGTGGGCGAAATAATAAATTTAAATACATAATAAAAGCAATGATCACGCCGGCTGTAATTTCTTGATGTAGTAATTGATTAGCACCTACCCAAACTAATAATCCTATAGCCGTAGCCAATACAATTTCTACTACGGGAAAGAAAACAGAATACGCAAAGATGGCTTTTATATTTGCATCTTTATGTTGTGCATTGATTTGTTGGAAAGCGCTTAGACTTTGCTCTTCTGCAGTATAAGCTTGTATCAAATGCATGTTCGACAAGCGCTCTTGCACAAAAGTATTTAATGCCGCCACTGCTGTTCTCACTTCTTGAAACGATGCCCTTACTTGTTCTTTGAAAAAATACGTAGCTAATAAAATTAAGGGTAGTGTCAGTAAACAAACCAATGCCAATTTCCAATTGGTAAAGAGCATTACCGCAATCACTGCAATGATGGTAATTAAATCAGCTAAAATGGAAATAAAACCTTCTGAAAAAATATCTTGTAAGGCTTCTACATCATTAATAGTGCGCGTTGTTAAGGTACCAATGGGCGTATTATCAAAATATCGTAATTGCTGATGTACAATTTTTACAAAAACATTATTTCGAATGCGCATCATGATATGCATGCCCAACCAATTCATTCTGTATAAAAATAAAAACCGCAATCCCGACTCGCTAAGCAAAACCAATAATTGGATAACAGTTATCCAAACAAGTCCATGCCAATCTAGTTTTCGGATATAATTATCTACTGAAATTTGAATAAGATAAGGACGCAACATACTGATACCTCCTAATACTAAACTCAGCAAAATAAGGAGATAGAAGGTGCTTTTAAAGGCATCTGTCTCTTTTAAAATGCGTTTACCTATGGCAATAGATTGTTGCCATTTAGCTCGTTTATTCATGATCAAGTTCTTGCATCATCATTAAATAAGCTTTAATAAATCCATCGAGCTCACCGTCCATAACCGGACCTACATTACCAACTTCAAAATCTGTTCGGTGATCTTTAATCATTTTATAGGGATGAAAAACATAAGAGCGTATTTGCGATCCCCACTCAATTTTTTTCTTATTTGCATTGCTAGCATTTTTAAGCGCCTCGCGTTTTCTTAATTCCTCTTCGTACAATCTACTCTTTAACATCGTTAAGGCCTTCTCTCTATTTTCGCCTTGTGTTCTTGCTTGTTGGCATTCTACAATAATACCACTAGGTATATGCTTTAAACGCACCGCCGTTTCTACTTTATTTACATTTTGTCCGCCTTTACCACCGGCTCTATAAAATTCCCATTCAATATCTGCCGGACTTACGTCAATCGCAATAGAATCATCAATTAAAGGGTAAACAAAAACCGATGCAAAAGAAGTATGACGACGCGCATTACTATCAAAAGGAGAAATGCGTACTAAGCGATGTACCCCACTTTCTGCTTTTAAAAAACCAAACGAAAATGGCCCATCAAATTCGATAGTAGCTTGTTTGATGCCCGCACCATCACCATATTGAATATCAATTTCAGCTACTTTCCAGCCTTGTTTGTCACCATACATGCTGTACATGCGCAATAACATCTCTGCCCAATCCTGACTTTCTGTACCACCGGCTCCAGAGTTGATGACCATTACAGCTGGTAATGCATCTTCAGGTTCGTTTAAAGTTGATTTAAACTCTAAGGTATCTAAGGCTTCTATGGCTGTATCGTAGGCACTTTTAGCTTCCTCTTCGCTAGTCTCTTGTGCTTTCCAAAACTCAAATAGTACTACAAAATCCTCTACGGCTTGTTGTACTTGAGTAAATAAATCTACCCAAAATTGGTGTTGATTGATACCTTTTACAATTTGCGTAGCACGGGTATTATCATCCCAAAACCCAGGCGCTAAGGTTAATTGTTTATCGTTTGCAATGCGTGCTTTTTTATCTTCTATACGTAGGTACAGATTTAGATGTTGCACTCGGTCACGCATTATTTTTATTTGCTCTATGGTCATGTGGGGAAAATTAAATCGTCTTTTTACTTATAAACAGGATAAGGAAAGACGCGTCACATTTGTACTTTGAATGTAAATTTTCGTTGCGAAAAAAAACTAAAAACTGCTACAATGCCTGTAGTTATTACTTTAGATGGCGTAGGATACCAGCCTAAAAACTCTACAAAAAGTTTTAAGAAAAATACATTAAGAATGATACAACTACCTACCAACAAGGCATATCGGAATAATTGAATACGCCCTTTTAACTCTGATTCGGGAAACACAATATACTTCGATAGCACAAAACCAATTGGGAAGCTCACCGAAAACGACATAGCAAAGGCTAATATATGTGCTTGAAAAAGAATACCTATTACCGTGTGGGCTTGGCGCAACAAAATAAAATTATAACTGACAAAATAAATGAGCGTATCAATCACCACATTACTGCCACCGCAAGCCAAATAACGGAAAGTGCGAATATCCATTAGCTTAGCGAAAGGGCTGTAAAAGAAATCGATGAATCGAAGAATACTATTTTTTATTGCTGTAAACACGCAGTTATTTTGAGTCAGCAAAATTAATCTAAAAACGCATCAAAATGTAAACTAGGGAAAATAAAAAATGGATTATTAGCGAGCTAATAATCCATTGCTGGGGTGGAACCGCTGGGAGTCGAACCCAGTTCCAAACATTCGCCCAAAAGGCTTTCTACATGCTTATTTTAGTATTGATTTTCGTCACTGCACCGGAACTAAACCAACCAAGGCAATGCTTAGCTACTTTGTTTTCGCAAGTGTACCGTAGCACAACACTCACTATCCTATTCTTGTTTCGAGTTAGGCGGCAGCTACAGATATAGGCATCTGTTTGCTTGCGGCCAAAATGGGTGGTTAATCACTGATTAAGCAGCCATGGCATACTGAGTATTGCCAGATAGATTTTGAATATTCAGATTAACGTGCTAATTATCCAACGCACGGCATGCTTACCAATCCTGCATAAATGCTGTCAAAACCAGTCGGCCCCAGAATTTGTAAGTACTACAAAGTTACGGCTTTGTGCTGATTAAATAAAAAGAAAAGGGACGAACCGTATTGGTTCGTCCCTTTTTAAGTAGGTATTAACACTATTTAAATAAGCGGAAAATATCCATGCCATTGGCATAAACCATAAGAGCCAATAGTAATACAAGGCCAACCGTTGTAGCTTTCTCCATTACTTTTTCGCTTACTTTTTTACCAGTAAATAGCTCAAATAATAAGAATACCACATAACCACCATCTAATCCTGGAATAGGTAATAAATTCATAAAGGCTAGAATAATAGAAATAAAGGCGGTTAACGACAAGAAACTTAACCACGTAAATTCTGTTGGGAATTGTTTAGCAAAAGTAATCATACCCCCTACGCTATCTTTTGCATTGGCTTCTTTAGAGGTAAATAAAAACACAAATTGCTCTACGTAAAATCCTAATTTGTCAATCGTGTTCGTTACGCCTTTAACCATAGCACCACCAATGCTAAAGTTTTTGGTAACCGTACTGAAATAACGATCTGGGTCCATAGCAGCTACAATACCTAATTTTCCATTGCTCGGAACGGTAGTTGTTAGGGTATCTATTTCATTGTTGGCACGAGCTACGACTACTTGAATAGGTGCATTTTTATATTGGGATAAGGTAGCTTGTAATTGATCGAAATAGGCGATGGATTGATTGTTGATATAAAGGATGCTATCTTTTGCTTTCAAGCCCATTTTATCAGCAGCGCTTCCAGGTGCTACATCACTAATGGTAAAAGGCGTTCTATAGGTCCAAAAAGATTTTTTATTAGCTCCACTTGATAGTAATTTTTTGATGGTACCTGCTGGTATAGCTATAGTAGTAGGCAATCCATCACGTTCTACATCAACTGTTTTTGCTTCCGACAAAATTAATTGTGTAAGATTGGCATCGAAACGCTCCGACACTACTCCACCAACACTAATAATTTTATCGCCATTTTTGAAACCAATTGCTTTAGCCTCTTCACTTGCCTCTATGCCATATTTTACTTGGCTGGTAGACAAATAATGTTCGCCCCAAATGCCATAAATAAAAGAGTAGATAATCATTGCTGCAATAATATTAAATATAATACCACCCAACATAATACCTAGTTTCTGATACGCTTTTTTAGAACGGTATTCCCATGGTTGTGGTGCTTGTGCTAATTGCTCCTTATCCATACTCTCATCTACCATGCCTGCAATTTTTACATAGCCACCTAGAGGAAACCAACCGATACCATATTCGGTATCACCCTTTTTCTTTTTAAACAAAGAAAAATTAAGTAGCCCAGAAAAAGGAAATAAGAAATCGAAGAATAAATAAAATTTCTCTACACGTGTTTTGCATAATTTAGCAAAAACAAAATGACCCCCTTCGTGAATAATGATTAATAACGATAGCGCTGCGAATAACTGTAAGCCTTGCGTCCATGCACCTGACAATAATAACTGTGTTGTGTTCATCTAAATGATATTTAATGTTTGTAGCTGTTTGTTTTTATTAATTCTTGAGCTTGCTCGCGTGCTTGTGCATCACTTGCTATATATTCTTGTAAGGTAGGTGTGTTAATAAACGCTACTTTCTGAATTACCTCTTCAATTATATCACTCATACTTAAAAAGCCAATTTGATTTTGCAAAAAGGCATGTACCACTTCTTCATTTGCGGCATTCATCACACAGGCCATATTACCTCCTTTAAACATTGCATCTTTAGCAATGGCTAAATTTCTGAAGGTTTTGTAATCTGGTGCTTCAAATTTTAAAGTTTGAAAATCCTTAAAGTCAAAACGCTTATGCGTATTTGAAATACGCTGAGGAAATGCTAAAGCGTATTGAATAGGCAATTTCATATCGGGCAAGCCTAATTGAGCTTTTAAAGATCCATCTATAAATTGGACAAATGAATGCGCTATTGATTCAGGATGGATGATAACATCGATTTGTTCGTTTTTTAATCCAAATAACCATTTAGCTTCAATCATTTCCAAGCCCTTATTCATTAAGGTAGCACTATCAATGGTTATTTTTGCACCCATAGTCCAATTAGGATGTTGTAAGGCATGCATAGCCTTTACATTGAACAAGAAATTGGTTTTTCTACCGAGAAATGGTCCGCCAGAAGCGGTTAATATTATTTTATCAATACTTTCTGCGGTTTCGCCTACTAAGCATTGAAAGATGGCAGAATGCTCACTATCTACAGGAATAATGGGTACGTTTTTTTCTGCAGCACGCTGCATTACAATATCACCAGCTACTACCAAGGTTTCTTTATTGGCTAAAGCGATTGGCTTTCCGGCATCAATTGCAGCTAAGGTAGAATGCAATCCTGCAAAACCTACAATGGCCGCTAATACCATATCTACGGCTTCCCATTGCACCACTTCATTAAGCGCATCTGCACCAGAGAATACTTTTATAGGCAAAGCACTTAACGCGCGTTTTACTTCATCATATTTTTTAGGGTCAGTAACTACCACTGCATTGGGTTGAAACTGATGGGCTTGCTCTATAAGTAGAGCAGCATTACTATGTGCCGACAATACTTCTACTTCAAATAAAGTAGGATGTGCTGCCACCACGTCTAAGGCTTGAGTACCTATAGAACCAGTTGAACCTAAAATTGCTAAACGCTTCATTAAAAAAATAATTGCTTCAAAGATATTAAAAGCAATACGTAATTAGTGATATCTTATGAAATAATTATAATTTAGCTCCTTTAAAAACGCCTCAAATGTTAGAAGCTAATACCCTTCAATTTCTTAAGAAACTACAAAAAAATAATGATCGTGTTTGGTTTGATGCTCATCGCGATACCTATCAGATAGCCATGAAAGACATGCAGTCTTTTACCACTCGTTTACTTCATGAGTTAGTTGCTATCGACCCAAGTATAGAGGGATTAGAAGCTAAAGCCTGTATATTTCGTTTGTTTAGAGATGTACGATTTTCAAAAAACAAATTACCTTATAAAACTAACCTAGCCGCTTACCTGGCTAAAGGGGGTAGAAAATCGGAGCGAGCAGGTTTTTACTTTCATTTCGAACCCAATGGGAAGAGTTTTTTCGGTGCCGGCATTTGGATGCCAGACGGACCTGTTTTACAATCTATCCGACAAGAGATAGACTACAGCTGGAGCGATTTTAAGGATATTATAAATAAAGCTAGTTTTAAAAAGCTCTTTCCAAACATGGAAGGCGATCGATTAAAAAAAGCACCAAAGGGCTACGCTATTGATCATCCTGCTTTGTCGTACTTACAGCTTAAGAGTTTTTTAGTAACACATCCTATTCCAGATACACTTCTTACTCAAAAAGATTTATTGAAAACGCTGCTTACCTATTGCAAAGCAGCCAAGCCTTTAATAGATTTTTTGAATCGTAGTTTCGACTAATAAAAATGAGTTAAATATGGGTAGCGCTCTTCATACAGCGCTTTGATTTTAGCCAACAAGGTTTGTCTGAATTGATCAATATTGCACTTCGTAGTAGCAGAGATAAACAGGGCATTATTACCGGTCTCTAATTGCCAGCGTTCTTCTAATTGTTGTAATAATTCTGTTTTTATTTCATCAGAAAGCCATTCATCAAAGGTATGTGCTTCGTACAAGTCCATTTTATTAAAAACGGTAATAATAGGCTTATCGAAGGCTTTAATATCTTGTAGTGTTTTAATCACCACACCCATTTGATCTTCATATTTAGGGTGCGAAATATCTACAACATGCAATAAACAATCAGCTTCACGCACTTCATCTAAAGTACTCTTAAAACTTTCCACTAAATGATGCGGTAACTTTCTAATAAAACCTACCGTATCACTTAATAAAAACGGCGTTTGTTCAAATACAACTTTTCGTGTAGTAGTATCTAAAGTGGCAAACAATTTATTTTCTGCAAAGACCTCACTTTTGCTAGTAACATTCATCAAGGTGCTTTTCCCAACATTAGTATAGCCTACTAATGCGATGCGAATAAAGGTGCCTCTTTCTTTTCTTTGCGTAGCCATTTGTTTATCAATCTCTGCTAAACGCTTGCGCAACAAACCAATTTTATCTTTGACAATACGACGGTCCGTTTCTATTTCAGTTTCCCCAGGACCTCTAGAACCAATACCTCCACCTTGTCGCTCTAGATGCTGCCACATACCTTTTAGTCGAGGTAATAAATATTGGTATTGTGCTAATTCTACTTGTACTTTTGCTTGAGCTGTTTTAGCTCTTCTAGCAAAAATATCTAAGATTAAATCGCTTCGATCGATGGTTTTGATACCAATAGCCTTTTCTATATTAATGATTTGCGATCCTGTAAGTTCATCATCGAAGATGGCTAATTGAATACCTTTTTCTTGAACATACAGGCGTATTTCTTCTAACTTTCCCTTACCAACAAAGGTTCTACTATCAGGCTTAGGTAATTTTTGAAAAAACACTTTCTCTGTTACGGCACCAGCCGTTTCTGCCAAGAAAGCCAATTCATGTAAATATTCTTGTAATTGTATTTCTGTTTGATAACGATGCACTAAACCTACTAAAACGGCGCGTTCATTTTCAACAATTTGTTTATGTTCTATCACCCTATTGCCTTCTTATTTAAATGTGAAGATACGAAGTCTAACTTAAACGCTCTTGAATACGCAACCATCTGTCTGGAATTTCATCATTGCAAGCACACAAATAATCTTCATACGTACATGGTACCATAGAAGCATCTGGCAATTGCATCCACCAACGATTTGTTTTTTTACTCTTCATAAACAAGGTGTCTTGATGTTGCATTTGCACATGAAAACTTAAAAAAGAGTCGGTATCAGAAAGTGATGCCTCTTGTGCACGCCAAGAAAACCCGTCTATAAAATACCATAACATCTGCGCCATTAAACGAGCAGTCATATCTTCTTGATCAAGAGTAGGATCATAACCATACAATCCGATAGATTGTAAGTGCTGACTCATACCGGCATATTTCATAAGCTGGCACATTTCATCGCCTGCAAATCCATTGGGAGATCCATATTTATTGATTGGCGCATCGCTATATTTCACCGCATTCATATCAACCGTTAATAAATGTGCATCTCGCATGGGCGGTTCCACTATTGATAATTGACTGCGTACTTTTCCTAATCTAAAGCAATCGAAACGCAACATATCTAAGGTTTGCAACATTTGAGGTTGCACGAAATAACTTTGAAAGCCGATATGTGTAAAATGTTGAATGAAATTAGGATCCTCGGTTAACATATTCATAAGATAACTGCGTTCATTAACTACCGCTGTTTCTTCGAGATCAATCAACATATCTACCGCCACTGCTTGAATTGTTTTATGGGCAACCCTGAAAGCATTGTATTGTTCGAGGGTTAAATCTTGACTACCACCTAAAACCAAAACAGTTTTACCAGCAGCTTCTAATTCCTTCAATACTAAAGCTAAAGCTGCCTTAGTGTCCGCCTCTGTAGCCCCTTCTAAAATATTACCCGCATCAACAACTTTAAGATGGGGATGCCATACAAATAATTCATAGAAATATTTTCGAATGGTATTAGGAGCATCCGAGAAGTTAGCGTTGGCACCTCTCGATTCTCCGCAACCCACAATGACAATATCTGCTTCTTCCCAATCAAAATCTTCTGAAGTCAAGGCTTTTACATGCGCACCCCATTGTAATGGATGAAACGCTTCTTTATCAATAGTTTCAATATAAGGTAAGGGAGAAAAAAAAGCGCTTAAATCGTGCATTGAAAATTAATTTTAAGAGTGTTGCTGCTAAATTAATCAATTGTAGCATAGGAATGCAATGAAGTGATCGTAATTATTTTATGGTTTTTTAGTTTTATGAAAATTGTTAAAAAAACAGATTAATGTAAGAATATGTATAAATTACGGAGCTAATTATCTATTTTTGAAGGACAAGAAACACGCATGACAACAGGTAAAAAATCAAAACCATCCTATGTATACGCCATTGTTGGTGTATCGCTCGTATTATTTTTAATTGGCATCTTAGGTTGGTTAATGATTAATGGCAGAGCGCTTACTAGAGCATTTAAGGAAGATATTGAAGTATCCATCGATTTCCATGATCAAACTAGAGACGCTTCTGTGCAAGCCCTGAAAACAATTTGTGACAAACAAGCATGGGTGAGAGAAGCAAGAATCATTTCTAAAGAAGAGGCGATAAAAATGCAAAGTGCTTTGGAGAATGAGAATATTGAGGCTTTCTTAGGTACCAATCCGCTCTTTACTTCCATAGCTTTAAAAGTGCAAGAAGCTTATGTAAATAAAGACAGCTTAGCAAAAATTAAAGACTTTTTCATGCAAAGCAATGTAGTGCGTGACGTTAATTACCCTACATTGGTAGTGAATAGCATGAATGCTAACTTCAGAAAAATCAGTATCATATTATTAGTAATCGCTATTGTATTATTTATGGTAGTGGCTATTTTAATTGACAATACCGTTCGTTTGGCTATGTTTAGCAATCGCTTTTTAATTAAAACTATGCAAATGGTGGGCGCAACCCGTAATTTTATTACACGCCCTTTTGATAGAAGAGCGCTTATTAATGGCTGTATCAGTGGGGTATTAGCTACTATTGGCATCTTATTAGTTAAATCCTTTGCTGAAGCTCAATTGCCAGCTCTAAAAACGTTACACAACAATAATCTTTTTATTGTCCTATTAATCATTATGATTTTTATGGGCATGATGATTACTTTTTTAAGTACCCATCGTTCTGTAATAAAATATTTAAAAACCCCTATTGACGATCTTTATTAAATTTAATACTTATGTCAGCTACTAAAGAAAAAAACAACAACCTGTTCTTATTTGATAAAACCAATTATACCCTAATGATTGCAGGTGTTTTATTAATCTTACTAGGCTTCTACTTCATGAGTGGAGGTAAAAGTGAAGATGTACATCAATTTCACGCTGATGAAATATTCAGTACTTCACGCATTACGCTAGCTCCTGTTCTTGTATTACTAGGCTTTGTAGTGGAGATTTTTGCTATCATGCGTAAACCAAAATCATAAAAAAAGGCCTATTGAAAACAATAGGCCTTTTTTATATAGTTGTGAATTTAAATTTTCCAAGCATCCATTCCAGAGTCATCGTCAGCAGATGGTAGTGCTGATGGCGTTTCTTGCACTGGCGCATCTGGTACAAAAGCACTTGGTGCAGCAGCTGGAGCACTATAAGGTACATACTCGCCTTCTTCTTCTTGATCGTGATTAAACGCATCAAAATCAAAATCTGGCATTAAATCTGTTTTTACGTAATTAACGGTTTCCGTCATGGCTGCAACAAACTTGTTGAAATCCTCCTTGTATAAGAAAATTTTGTGGCGATCATAACCATTATCATCAAATCTCTTTTTACTCTCTGTGATAGTTATGAAAAAATCGCTTCCTTTGGTAGCTCTAACGTCAAAAAAATACGTTCTTCTTTTCCCTGCTTTTACGCGCTTAGTGTAAATGCTTTCGTTGCGTTGTTCCCCTTGTTGTTTGTTTTCGTATGACACGATGCAGTTTTTTTTAAATGAATGATAAACAAAAATAAACAAGATGTGCTTAAATACAAGTACTTATGCAATGCCAAAACGCGTTTGTTAGAAACGTGGGGAAAAGTGAAAAGTATCAATTATCATATAAACTTCTAAAATTGTTTGAAAAATTTAAAAAAGTCCTTACTTTTATAAGCAATTAGCATATTAAAACAGTCTTTAAACTTATTTTATGAAAAAAATCGCATTCTTATTAGTATTGATGGTAGCAAGTAAATTTGGTTTTGCTCAATGCCACATTTATGGTACCGACCACAATGGAAAAAATAAAGTTCAAATTGGTGTTTATGAAAATGGAGTAATTTATAGCTCTAATGCTCATGATGAAAATTTAGAACAAATGGGCATGATAGAAGGTGGCCATATTTTTTCTACCAATCACAAAGGCGATTACAAAAAATTAGTAGGTGTAGTTATCGGTAATAAAGTATATGCTACTGACGATTATAAACATTATGAAACTTTAGTTGGATTCATCGAAGGTGATGCAATTTACGGATGTAATAAAGATGGTAAAGATCCACACCAAGTAGGTACAACTCGCGGTGGTGGTGGCGCTTGCGGTGCTGCAGCAGCATACTTATTATTATTATAATATTAAACAACAAGTTAAAAAAGGCTATTCTTTCGAATAGCCTTTTTTATTTACTAGACTTTAGGTCTAATACTTTAATTTGCAGTCGAGATTTTCCGTTAAAATCATTTTGATCAATCGTATAAACAACATCAAATAAGCCATCTTTAACGATACCGATTTTATCGGCCAAATTAAACCCGATCCCCTCCATATGCGCACCATTTTGCTGAATGCTAAATTTCAAATGCGCATCTTTTACAATTCTTGAATACCCTTTATCATCCTGTACACCTTTAGATATAAATACAGGTCTTAAGTTATTAGGACCAAAAGGTTCAAATTGGTTAATCAAGTTGAGCAATGCAGGTGTAATATCACTCAATTGCAATTCTGCATCTATACTAATTTCTGGGATTAAAACAGATGGATCTATCGTATCGGCTACTTGTTTTTCAAATGCTGCGATAAAAGCATCTACCTGATGGAGTTGCATAGTCATACCCGCTGCAAAATAATGACCTCCATAGTTTTCTAATAAATGGCTACATGCTTCTATAGCCTCGTGAATATTAAACCCGGGAATAGAACGCGCAGAACCTGAAGCCATACCGTTAGACTCGGTTAATACAATAGTAGGTCGATAATAATGATCAATCAAGCGCGAAGCTACTATACCTACTACCCCTTTATGCCAATTGGTTTGAAATAAGACGGTTGATTTTTTATGCTGTTGATGGGGATGTTGTAATAATTGTATGGCTTGCTCGGTAATGGTTTTATCTACTTCTTTCCGATCCAAATTATCGGCTTGTAAAGCTGCTGCTATTTCTTTTACTTTTTCTTCGTCGGTTTCTATAAAAAGCTCTACCGCTTTTTTAGCGTCATCCATCCTACCAGCTGCATTTACGCGTGGACCAATTACAAACACCAAATCTGACATTTGTAAAGTTCTTTTAAAATCAGAAGCCTCTAAAAGAGTTTTCAATGAAAGCGAAGGCTGCTCATTTGCTTTCTTAATACCATAAAAGCCTAATACTCTATTTTCTCCATCTAATGCTACAATATCGGCAGCAATACTTGTTGCTACTAAATCTAAATAGGCATATACACTTTCCTTGGGTTTATTAAGTTGTATAGCTAGCGCTTCTATTAATTTAAAACCAATACCGCAGGCACTAAGCTCTTTGTATGGATACGTACAGTCTGCTTGTTTGGGATTTAATATAGCTAACGCATTGGGTATGCGCTCGTCTGGTAAATGGTGATCACAAATAATCACATCAATACCCAAACCATTGGCATAATCTACCAAATCAGCAGATTTAATACCACAGTCTAGGGTAATCAATAAAGTATGTCCGTTCGCTTTAGCAAAATCAATACCTTGCTTAGATAAGCCATAGCCCTCTTTATAACGATGGGGTATATAATAATTTAATTGCCCAGCATACAAAGATTTTAAGAAGGAATAAACAACCGCAACCGAACTGGTGCCATCTACATCATAATCGCCATAAATCAATAAGCGCTCATTCCATTCTATAGCTGAGCATATTCTATCTACCGCTTTTTGCATACCCTTCATTAAGAACGGATCATGCAAATCGCTGAGTTGTGGTCTGAAAAATAATTTAGCTTGATCAAAAGTATAAATACCTCTAGCCACCAACATCTTACATATTGCTGGATGTACGCGCAAGGAAGCTTGTAATTCATTTACGATTTGCGCATCAACTTCTTTTATGGACCATCGCTTAGTGAGCCCCATTACCAAATTCTAAAGTAGCAACTGATGCATGATAATCATTCATCCAAGCATCTACTTGCTTTTTAAACGCATCTGTTGCTATCAATTCAAAATAATTTCCCGCTTGCATAATGCGCTGTAATAAAGCATCTTGCTTTTCAATACATTGCCATGCGGTACTATATGGAATATGGCTAAAAGAAACCATTTCGTAAATAGAATTAAATTGCGTTGGATAGCGTAAGCCTAAATCCTTTTCGATCTTCTTTCTTTCTAAGAATTCAGGATCGGCTACTTTATCACGCATTTCAATAAAGTTGTACAACGCCAATTGTAAAACTGCATCACCATTAGGTTTACGAAGTTTTTGATACTGTGCTAATACCGCTTCCCAATCATCGCCACATTGATCCATACATTGCATCAACACACTACAATCTTCAAAACCAGCATTCATTCCCTGACCGTAGAATGGCACAATGGCGTGCGCCGCATCACCAATAAGTGCACTTTTATTTTTGTATACCCAAGGGAATATGCGCGTAGTTACCAAACTAGCCGTTGGATTATGTGTATAATCTTCGAGTAAAGAAGGCATCAAAGGAACGGCATCAGGGAATTGCTCATTAAAGAATTGTAAGATTTCTTCATTTGTTTTTACACTATCAAAAGAAGGTGTGCCATGAAAAGGGAAAAACAAGGTACACGTAAAACTAGCATCTGTATTAGGCAAGGCAATCATCATAAAATTGCGTCGTGGCCAAATATGTAAAGCTTCTTTTTCTAGTTGAAAAGCACCCGTTGCAGCAGCTGGAATTGTTAGTTCTTTATAACCATGCTCAATGTATTCTTGTTCGGCATTTACACGATCTACTTTGGTATAACCTGTTCTTAATGCAGAGAAAGCACCATCAGCTCCAAACACTAAATCGGCTTGTATGCTTGTAGTTTGTCCATTTGTTTGCTCAAACGTAAAACGATTATTTGGGATATCTGCTTCTACGCATTTATGCTCGAAATAAATTTTAGCACCTGCTTCTTCAGCTGCGGTCATCAATTTTTTATTGAGCTCACCTCTGCTAACCGAATAAATAGCCTCTCTATTTTTACCATATTGCTGAAACACAACGCTACCATCAATTTGGTGTAAGGTGCGCCCATACATAGGAATGGCGATATCTTCAAATAATTCTTTTAAGCCAGCTATAGATAATGCATGCCATGCACGATGACTTACAGCCAAATTAATAGATCTTCCTGCACTCATTGTTTGCAAACGCATATCACTTCTGCGCTCATAAATAGCAACTTCAAAACCTCTTTTTCGAAGCATTACGGCCAATAAAGAACCTACTAAACCTGCTCCTAATATAGTAACGGAACGACTCATAAAATCAAATTGAATATTTAATGGAAAGGTACAAAAATATGCCTCGTTTTACAAACCTAGCAAGCATACCCGGCAATATAATATCACTTACTCTGTTAATTTGTTTTTAAAATAGCGGTGAATAGCAATTTGCAGCTATTTCTTTCTTAATTTTATGACTATTAAATTTATTAAGCTATGCGTTTAGCATTTTGGAAAAAGAAAGAGGCGTCTCAACCTAAAAAGAAAAAGTCATTTATTAGAGAATGGGTAGATGCTGCGGTGTTTGCAATTGTTGCTGCCTCCATTATTCGTATTTTTTTAGTAGAAGCGTATACCATCCCTACGGGATCTATGGAAGGTAGTTTATTAGTAAATGATTACTTATTTGTAAGCAAAGTATCCTATGGTGCTCGCACGCCGATGACTCCATTAGCGGTACCCTTGGTGCATAATACCCTACCTTTTTTCAATTGCAAATCATATACTGAATTAGTACAATGGGGTTATCATCGCTTACCTGGCTTTGGCCATATTGAGCGCAATGATGTGGTGGTATTTAATTTCCCTGCTGGCGATACAGTAGCCTTAGAAGTGCAGCAAGATCAAGATTATTATTCGCTTTTAAGAAATTACAACAACGATAGAGCATTCGTAAAAAATAATTTTACAGTTTTAAGTAGACCTGTAGATAAAAAAGAAAACTATATCAAACGCTGCGTGGGTATCCCTGGTGATACGATTGAGGTACGTGGTGGATATTTATATGTTGGCAACAAATTGAGTAAGCAATACCCTCATGCAAAAATGACCTATACCATTGCCACTAATGGACAAGTGAGCCTTGACGAATTTGTAGAGGAGCAAGACATGAATCCGGAGGAACTTAATTATGATCCAAATTCTAAAATGTACATTGCTAATTTATCCAATGATCAGGTAGCGGCTATCAAGAAAATGAATGGTGTGATAGCTATCGCTCCATTTGTATTAGATAAAAATGATACGCGTGACAATGCATTCCCCAATGATACGGCTAACTTTAAATGGAATAGAGATTTTTATGGTCCTTTTATAGTGCCAAAAGCAGGCCAACAAGTTGCACTTAGCCTACAAAACATTGCACTATACCAACGTATCATTGCCAATTACGAACATAATAGCTTAGACATTAAAGATGGCAAAATCTTTATCAATGGTAAAGAAACAACTACCTACACCTTTCAGATGAATTATTATTGGATGATGGGTGATAACCGTCACAACTCAGCCGATTCTCGTTATTTTGGATTTGTTCCCGATGATCATATTGTGGGCAAAGCCTGGTTTGTATGGTTGAGCTTCGGCAATAAAGGTATTCGTTGGAATCGTCTATTTAGAAGCATAGCGCATTTAGAAAAATAAGCATGTTGCCCTTACAAAATACCAATATTGTTGCCATAGCTACTCCTTTAGGTGCAGGCGCTATTGGTATTATCCGCATTAGTGGACCAGAAGCCATAGCTATTACCCAACAAATTTTTAAAGGCAAAAAACTAGCCGATCAAGCTACACATACCCTTCATTTTGGCCATATCGTATTGCCTAAATACCAAACTATGGCTTTATCTGCAATACCCGCAGAAGGCATAATAGATGAGGTGGTAGTGAGTATTTTTAAAGGACCAAAAAGTTATACTGGCGATGACACGATAGAAATCAGTTGCCACGGCTCTTCCTATATTTTACAACGCGTTTTGCAATTGTTAATCGAATCTGGTGCGCAACTTGCTAGTCCAGGTGCTTTTACACAGCGTGCTTTCTTAAATGGGAAGATGGACTTAACTCAAGCAGAGGCGGTAGCCGATTTAATAGCTTCTAGCCATAAAGCTGCCCATGATATTGCTATGCATCAAATGCGTGGCGGTTTTTCTAAAGCCTTGCAGGTATTACGTGATGAGTTGATTCATTTTGCTGCACTTATTGAACTTGAATTAGATTTTAGTCAGGAAGATGTGGCCTTTGCCGATCGTTCTGCATTAATTCAATTATTAGAAAAATTAGAACAGCATATTCAACCTATCATACAGTCCTTCCAATATGGTAATGTAATAAAAGCGGGCATTCCCGTGGCTATAGTAGGCAAACCGAATGCCGGGAAAAGCACACTTCTCAATGCTTTGCTTCAAGAAGATAGAGCCATTGTAAGTACCATTGCAGGTACAACGCGTGATACGATTGAAGAAGTATTTACCATTGAGGGCATTCCGTTTAGATTAATAGATACGGCTGGACTTAGGGATACAGAAGATGTGATCGAAAAAATTGGTATTGAAAAAGCTAAAGAGAAAATGGATCAAGCACGCATCATTTTGTATTTGATCGATGCTCAAGAACCCATTCATGAAACTGTTTTTCATGATATTCAACAATACTACAGAAACGATATTCCTTTCCTTATCTGCTTAACCAAGTTAGATCTTATTAGTGCTGATAAACTTGCTACTTGGTTGGAATATTTATCAAGCAAGCAATTACGTGCTATAGCTTTTGCTGCTAAAACAGGCGAGCAACTTAAACAAGTGCAAAACGCATTAGTAGCTTATGCAAAAAGCTTTGCTGGCGATGCTAACGAATTGATTGTTACCAATGAGCGCCACCATGAAGCCTTGCTCAATGCCTTAGCTGCATTGCGCGATATTAAAACAGGCTTAGCGCAAGATCTTACTGGAGATTTATTGAGCTTAGATATACGCAGATGTTTATATGCCATAGGCAGCATCACGGGTAGCATTCAACATGATAAAGATATTCTAGGCGCTATTTTTGGAAAGTTTTGCATTGGTAAGTAATAATCCATAAAAACCCCTAACTTTATAACGTATGGTTTCATAGTATGTAAACTGTGCATTTATTTGTTCACAGTCTAAAAACCAATCTATGAAAAAAATCAGTTTAGTACTTTGCTTTTTTATTTGGAGTACCTTCAATGCATTTAGCCAAAATATTCCTATTAACTTTGAAACAGGAGGTTTCGGTGCCAATTGGGCTTGGAATGTTTTTGAAAACGGCAATAACCCTGCACTGCAATTTGTAGACAACCCAGATACTACCGGCATAAACTGTTCAAAAACCTGTGCAAAATTCACAGCCTTACAAATAGGTAAGCCTTGGGCAGGGTGCGAAACCCAACATAATTCTGGGATTGGCAGCTTTACCATCAATGCCAATAATAAGATAATAAAAATAATGATTTATAAAGGTGTTATCAGCGATGTTGGTATAAAGCTTGTAAGAAATGATAATTGGTCATTAGGAGAAATTAAAAAACCAAATACGCTTATCAATCAATGGGAGATGCTCACTTTCGATTTTTCAGCACATATGGGTAATACCTATGATCAAATAGTTGTATTCCCAGACTTTAATTTAGCAGGAAGAGCTGAAGAGATCGTTATTTATTTCGATAACATTTATCAAAACACAGCAATCCCTTGCAATACTAGCACAGCAAATATTGGATCTGGCTTACAACAAGCTATAAATAATCGCTGCTATCCTAATCCAAGTAATGGACAAATTACATTAGAGACAAATGAACAAATTGCAAAAGTTCTTTTTTATGATGTATGCGGGAGAGTACTATTAGAAATTCCAAGTAGTACATCAACTAAGCAAATTGACCTTAATGCTCATTTAAATAAAGGATTGTACTTTATTAATTACGTAGATAAAGAGGGATATACAATAGAAAAACAACGATTTATATTTGACGGTAACAAATAAACCATTCATTTGTTGAATTATAAAATAATAAGTTATCCCAAAATAAAACCTTATAACTAATTATAAATCAAATTTTTAATTTGATAAAATTAGACATTGTGGATAAGCTAAAGGCGAATAAATTCTATTATTAGTTTTTAGTTATTAAATTTAGTTAACCAACTAAATAGCTGATGCCATTTGTCCATATCATCACTATACTTATTAATTGTTTGATAGCCCTTCATATTTATTTTATAATCAAACAATGTCAAACAGTTTGCATCCAGATACCTGAACTGCTATTTTCCAAATCACAAAAAGGATCTTGGTTTCCTATTGGCCTTTCTTTCAATCACGATAATAGAGTCGAACGATTGGGTTGTTATACCTTTCACTACAAAACCCAGTGAAGTGCACATAACGACAACCCCACCTTTTGTATTTCAAATAAACAAGCTGTATACTTATTAATAATGCAAGACAAATTAATTTTTTTTTAATTTTAAACTTATAATAATTATGAATACAATTATTGATTTCTTAAGTAGTATGTCAAATTGGGCAATCATATTACTATTGCTTGTAGGACTTGGCAAAGTATATTCTATTTTTAAAAATGAACAACCAAAAAATCTTTTAAAACTAAAGGATATTAGCGATGGGTTTAAAACATCGCATCCAGCGTTTAATTTCCTATTACCTATAGTAGCACTAGCTGCCATGATGTATAATTTAATATTAAATGCTGCCTGGTTTTTAGGTATCGTATTTAATCAAGTTGCATCTTGGACTAGTTTCTTATATAAAGAAATCATTGTTGCTGCTTTATTTATGCTTTGCAGAATTATTTGGCATTATTTGATTGTTTGGCCATGGAGTATTTTGTCTTTATGCTTTCAGCAAATTAAAACAGCAGCACAATTTAAGTATTACAAAATAGCTGCAAGAGGTTTATTTTTATCTGGAGCTATCGTTTTTTTTACTAAGTATTTGAGTGCTCATACTTTCATTGAAGATAGTCAAACTCAATACTTATTCAATCTATTTACTAGTTTTTTAATGATATGCTCATTAATTCCAATTGGTATAGCAGCTGCATTGATTGTTCATGATAGAAAGCATAACCATGTTGGCAATAGAATGGAACTAGGGAAAAAATTTATAATTAATGCTAGCACTATTATAGGAAGCTATATTGTGCTCTATGGTATACAATGTACGCTTATTTATATAAGTACATATACATCTTTGGGAATGTCAATAGCAAGTTTATTAGTAGGCGGTGGATTTTTAAGCTCCTTCTTACTGATTTTTAACGCACTCTTGTTATTATTTATACTTTCTGCGTTGCCTGCTTTTTCAAATGACTATTCAGGAGATTACAAACAAATTTATCGTCCTTTCCTCCAACACTTATTTGATAAAGGTGCTCAATACCTGCTGGTATTTCCTGCTATCTTAATACCGGCTGCTTTAATTACGATTATACCATTAATGTTAACGAAAGGGGTGGTGCATAAAACCGGTCAAATTGCTAATGGTATATACGATCACCAAATAACTTTAATACAATCCAAGATTGATAATGCTAAGATCCCTGCTTATAGCCAATGGCATGACATTAATGCTATCAGTAATGACTCGCTAAGCAAATTAGTTACAGCAGACATAAACCATTTGGGAGATCGATTACAATTACAAACAATACAGAATACAAAAAACTTTATAAGCGGAACAACTCAAGGATTTGCTAATGACAAAGGTGCGCTTTTTGATAACATGATGCATCAAGGATACGATAGATACAAAAGCATGCATAATGAGCATCAACATGTAGCTGCAAAAGACATAGCAGCAGCTGATTCTGCAACATTTGGAACTGAACTCGATGCAGCCAATTCTAAAATTAACACTGATACTGCTACTATAAGTGCAATTAATGTACAATTGACTAATTTAAAAGCTCAATTAGCTGCGGTGTGTGATACGTCTAAAAAACCTGAAGAGGCAGTTGCTAAAACAGAGGAAACCAAAAAGACAGAAATGCCTAAAGAAGAAAAAATAGATGCCTGTGAAGCGCAACGAGTAGCACTGCAAACACAAATAGCAGAGACCGAAAGCATCTTAGCAACGCAACAAAAACAATTAGAACGTGACAAAGCTATTATGGATCATATTTCTACTATGAATTCTAAGTTGTTTTCAAATAATTCTAGCGAGATGACAAGTGCTTCCATTGCTCATTTATTATTAGGTCTTTGGTTTTGCTTGCTTACAGCATTAGGACTTGCTTACTTACTTTCTTTATTTGCAAATGTTAATTACATGATATATGCAGATGGATCAACTTTAGGAACATGGATGGTAACAGAAGAAATACAAGCTGCTAAAGCTAAGAACAAACATCAGCCATTATTAGGCATTGCTTTACTTATTGTTTTATGCTCTTTTATTAAATACACGGATGCATTTAAACTACATAGTAATTTTATGAAGTACTACAAACCTAGCAAAGAGTTTATTGAAAAAACTTACGACAAAGGAATTGAAATTAAAGATATCATCATTAAATCGGCAGATGGTTTAGACTACAAACCAATTCTTAATTTCTTAAATCCACTAGAAGAAAAAGCGTCTGAAACCGAGATAAAATCAGAAGCTACTAATTCAAAAGATGCTGCTACTAAAAGTGAAGATGTAAATACCGTTTCTAATGAAGCCCCTGCTGTAACAATAGAAGAGCGCTCCACAATAGCTCCTTCAGATATAGACCCAGAACCAGCAGAAGAAGCAACAACGCAAGTAGCAGACTCTACAACAACCGATTAAATAAACCTTAAATTAAAAGTGTAAATGGCTACCTCGGGGTAGCCATTTATTTATCAATAATTTTACAGCTTAGAAATGATTGTTTATTTGTTTATAAAACAAATGCATGAGTACAAAATGAGGTAAACTAATGCAAGCTAAAAAGATAAAAAACAATCCAGAATAGTGGCTTAGTTGAAGAATTGAAGTTGCGTTGAAAAAATAAAACACTACTCCAATTAAAATGGCGCCAAGGGTATAAGGCATGGCTTGCTTATAAAGCGTTTTGGCTGGTAAAGCAAGTCCTATTTGTAAGTGCTGCCAGGCATTGTAACTATGTTGAAATATAAAGTAAAAACCAAAAGCTAATTCTAATGGGAGTAGCATTCCTAAAAATAAAATCAACATCAATGAAGTGGGTAATTTACCCTCTTTATAATACATTGATATTATTATGTACAAGCAAGAAATAAGTACGATTAGAGCGGCATACCCATTTCCATAAATTGGAAATAAGTAGTTATTTAGTCCAGGGCTGATATAGGATATAATTTGTGCAGATGCTCGATAATGTGAAAAAATAATGCTTAGTAAAATACAAAGTCCTAGTAGGAAGCTTGATATGGGTAAAACGCTATGTTTTTGCTTCTTATTATTTTCTTTTAATTCAGCCTCGCCAAAATGAAATGCTGAAAACAATACAAAAACTAACAAAGAAAGGGTTGGGAAAAAATGCCATGCCACAAAATAGGCGAAAACTATACACAGGTATTTCAGAATAAATAAAAATAGTGTTGTTTTTTTATGGGTATCAAGCAAATGATCTACAGCCCCGTGTGGTATACCTAAGAACAATAAACCAACGATGATTGTGGTATATGAAAAAATAGATGCTGTATGTACATCAATGGCCTTTAAACAAAAGTAAATGATAGATATTACTATAAGCGAAAGATAACGAAGTAAATGCTCTTGTTTGACGTATAGATATAAAGCTTTTAAAAAGGGCAGTAGGGGCAATGTGGCAAAAATTTTTACCTCCTGATGAAGCTGAGTCTTTTCATCTAAAAAATCGAATATGGTTTTAATTTTTTGATATTTAAATAAACTACTAAAAATTCTTTTTCCTTGATGCGGCCATAAATTTAAAATAATAAGCAACAAACGGTCGTATAATTGAAATCTAGCTTTTGTTGCTAATTTAAATTGATGTAATCCGGATAATTGTTGCTTAGCTATCTTTTGAGATACGGCCTCAGCAAATAAGTACATCTTTTTAAACCCATAGCCTGTACTAGGTTTTATTAAATTAGCCCGAGCGCCTGTATGTATGATACCTTCGTGCGTTGCACTTGCTTGTTGATAAGTAGTCATAGGTATATTGCCTACTTCATCGGCAATAATTTCATAAGTTCCATATGTTTTTAGAATATGAGCATCTAGTGTTTTTCTAGCATAGTCCTTATCTATTTTCTCTTTTCCAAAACGGGTAAGCTCTACCAATGCTTCGTTAGTTGAGAATGGGAGCACATAAATAAACTGGGTATAGCCTGCTTGATCGACATCGAAATTCATCATTTCAAAAACTTGAGTATCAAAAACTGCTTGTTTTGTTTTGATATGATAACCATAAAAGGATTGATTGATAAAAATATCGTTCTTATGGAGTTGTTGTGGCTGGGGTGGTCTGCTATCAAAAATAGTATGGGCATATAGAGCATTAGCAGCAGATGTACTTACTTGGTAAATTTCATTTTTAGGCCGAATAGCTTCAACAACTGTTCTAAAGATGGGTATTTGCTCTTGCTGGCAAATTTGTAGGGTATGTTTATAAAAATCAATACTACGGATATAACAATAGGGCTGATGTTGTATGGACTGTAGTGTTCCTTTAGGTAATTCTATTTGGGTATATTGATAAGATATAATTGCTTTAAAGTCTTTCACCAAATCATCAGTGTCATGAGCCCAGAAGCAATAGGTTTTATCATTACTATTTTTTTCATCTGATTCAATAACGGCAACTTTTTTTCCGACTAGGCACTTATTTTTTAATAAGGCCAATAACATATGACTATTTCCGGCACCTAATCCGATAAATAAGAAATCAAATATTTGTTCTTGATTAGGGTTTAAAGACATTAGTAAGGGCTTGAAGTAAAATTAAACTAATGATGAAATAAAAAGAGGCAAATAAATATTTACTTATTCATTTGCCTCTTTTATTATGGAATAGAATGGATACTATTCTTCATTTCTGCTTAAAGCATAAATTACTAAACCAAATCCAATTTTATTGATTGCATCTGCGATATTGTATACGATATCCATTGCATGAGTAGCAGCAGCTGGATCAGCAACTAATTTCATTCCAAATAAGCCACCTGGAGTACCCAAGATATAACCTAATGGATAAATTGCCCAACCTACTAATACGAACCAAGCTAAGATTCTTGTAGCTTTAGCAACGTTTGGACCAGCATTTTGTGCAAGTTTTGCAACTTCACCAAACCATACTAAGTAAGCTATATAGAAATAAGCTGCTCCAGAGATTACACCCCATAGAACACTATTGTCTCTATCGATAGTTTCTCCGAAATAACCTGTAACTAACATTACAAGAGAAGCGAAGATTAATTTCCAAAGTAAAGCAACTTTAGCACCCGCTTTTTTGGTAATTAAATAAAATTCCACGCACATTAAAGGTACGGTTAGAATCCAGTCTACATATCTGAAGAATGTAGGTGAATCGCCAGTTTCTAAATTGTAACCTCTCATGTAGTAGTAGTGCACTGCTGCAATGAAAGTAATTAATCCAGAAACTAAAATGGATGTTCTCCAAGCTTTTGCAGTATTGTTTAACTCAAAAAAGAAGAATACTGAGGCCGCCATCATAGCCATTGTTCCAATAAAGAACGTGAATGCAACATAATTGTCGCTTGCAATTTGTAAGTGTTCCATTTTAAAAGAATTTTGGTTTTTTCCTACTCTATTGGCTTTTCGGATTCCGCCGTTGTCTATACTAAATTTAACAATTTCTTTAAAAATAAGTTGCGCGTTTGTTTGAAAATTTTGAAAAAATACCGAAAAATAGGCATAAAACCCTAAATACTAACATATTATGATTTAAAATTCTTTCCAAGAAATTTAAAGAAATTTTCCCCGCAGGGGCATAAAAGTGTTAATTTATAATTTTGCCATCCTCCATTTCAATAATACGATGGGTATTTGCAGCAAATTCATTGTCGTGTGTTACAATTAAAAGGGTTTGTTTATAGGTACTTGCCAACTCTTTAAAAATATCAAATACAATAGCACTATTTTTTTTATCTAAATTGCCTGTTGGCTCATCACCCATGATTAAAAGTGGATCATTAATTAAGGCACGTGCTATTGCCACCCGCTGTTTTTGTCCGCCTGATAATTGATTAGGCTTTTTAAGCGCTTCATTTTGAATGCCTAATATGCGCAATTTCTCATAAGCCCTATGTTCTACTTCCGCCGCTGTATATTCGCCCAATTTCAAACCAGGTAGCATTACATTTTGCAATACCGAAAACTCATTTAACAAATAGTGAAACTGAAATACAAAGCCAATGTGTTTATTTCTAATTAACGCTAATTCAGCATCTACCTTACCCACCACTGATTCATTATTGATTAGCAAATCTCCTTCAAAATCAGTATCCATGGTTGACAAGATATAGAGTAAAGTAGACTTACCACAACCCGACTTACCAATTACAGAAACAAATTCAGCTTCACGCAATTGGAAATTAATATCCTTCAATACAGGAATCGTAATGGGATCGTGAAATGATTTATGAATATGCCGGGCTTCTAATACAATGGGGCTCATTATTTACCTCTTATGATGATGACAGGATCAATTTTACTTGCTTTCCTAGATGGAAAAAATCCAGCAAAATAAGTTGTAACAAGAGAGAATATACTTGCTATCATATAAAATGTTGGATTGTAAATAATAGGATAGGTTTTAATAGTGGGTAAGCTCGATGTATTAAAAGGTATTTGATCTATGATACTCGACAAACCAAAACCAAATAGCAAGCCACTTGCTCCCCCAACAATACCTATACTTAAAGCAATACTTATGAATATAGCATTAACATCTTTCCCTGAAAATCCAGTTGCTTTTAAAATGGCAATGGAATCCATTTTTTCATAAATCATCATGTTTAAAATATTGTAAATACCGAAACCAGCAACAATTAGTAAGGTAATGCCTACTGCATAAGAAATTAAACTACGAATAGAACTTCCCGTTTCAAATTGAGCATTGGCTGTTTGCACATCAATGGCATCTACACCAAATTTGGCTTGCATTTCTTTTGCCAAAAGTGGCGCTAGCGATACATCTTTTAATTTGATTTGTAAATCTGTTATATAATTATTGGGCTCCCCTAATAATTTTTGCGTAGTAGCAATAGAACAATAACTCTGAGCTTTATCAATATCTAATAATCCGGATTGAAAATACCCTACTACTTTTAGCGGCACTTGCTCACCTTTTGTAGTGGTTACTTGAATCATATCACCTACATTGAGCATTAGTTTATCAGCCACGCCTTTGCCTAAAATAATACTGTTCGGTACATGTTTTAAATCCATATAATTACCAGCAACAACATAATCTTTGAAACTAAATAAGCGCGATTCGGCATTTATATCTATACCATTAATAACGCCCGTAATATTCATAACGCCTACATTATAAAAAATTTGTGTAGCAATTTTAGGTGCAACGCCTAAGACTCTAGGATCTTGCTGCAAAGCGCGCATAATAGTAGCACTATTAAATAGTTCTATGCGTTCTCTTTTCGGCTTTACAGAATGAATAAAATGATAGGTATTTTTATTTTTTTGAACTAAGGCTATAGGTTGCTGCGCATTCGATTTAATGTCTTTATACAATCGAATATGGGGGGTTCTATTTAAAATCAAACTGTCTAACATGTCGTTTAATCCCGACATAAAACTCAATAAGGTAATAAACATGGTAATGCTGAAGGTAACACCCACAGCAGCCACTAAAGTTTGTTTCCAGCGCGCCAACAATAAAGACTTTGCAATGCTTGCAATTAATTTATACTTCATTATAAAGCCGGCTTTTTCAAAATCGTTTCTTTAGTAATACCCTTAAGTATTTCTACATTATTATAATCTTTAAGACCGGTGACTACCTTTAAGGTATCATTATCATTTGTTATAACGGCTGCATCATTACATAAATAAGCTCTCGGTATTAAAAGTGCATTTTGCTTAGCATTCAAAACAATATTAGCCTCAAACGTAATATTGGGATATAATTTTGGAGGCAGCTTGGTAAATTGCGCTTCTACTAAAAACGTTTTACTTCTCTCGTTCATCAAAGGATAGATTTTAGCAATACGGGCTTCGAATACTTGTCCTTTGTAGGCGTCCATGGTAACGAATACTTGTTGTTGCAATTGAATTTTTAAAATATCGTACTCATCAATTTGCATTTCTAAAACAAACTGATCTTTGGCACCCACCACCGCTAAGGGCATTTGTGCACTCACCCAAGTTCCTTTTATTTTATCAATCGAATATACCACTCCATTGATCGTACTCTTTACGGTATAGTCTTTCAATCTACTTTCTGCTACTGCTAAACTTCTTTTAGCTTGGTCATCATTAAGTTGTAATTGTCTTTTTAGATCTGCATAGTTTACTTTAGCAGCATAGTAATTTGCTTTTGAGTTTTCGTAATTCAAGGCACGAAGTTCTAAATCGGTTTTGGAGCCAATCTCTTGTTTCCAAATTGCTACTTGTCTGAAATATAAACTTGAATCTTGCTTGAGCTTATCTGCAGCCACTTGCATAAACAATTGAGCTTGACGAACTTTTTCTTGATTCGATTTATAATCTGCAAATTGAGCACTTGCTGCTGCATTAGCTACATTGATTTGCTGCTCGGTTTGCTGAATTGAAAATAAGGGCGTACCCACCGAAACGGAATCCCCTTCGCTAACTAATACCTTTTCAATAATACCATTTACATTAGCAAATACTTGATACTGATCTTTGCTTTTAAGAATACCAGAAGCATATACGGATTCGGTAATGGAAGCAACAATAGGCTGAGTGGTTTCTTGTTTTTTACTACAGGAGAAAAGTCCGATTAGGAATAGAAGTATAACTGCCTTTTTCATAAAACAAAATTACCGATAATTTGCTTTATAAAAAGATGATTTTTATGGCTTCCACACTCGGAGTATTTTTTCTCCTTTTTCATTGCTAATGCGCAGCATATACATACCAGCATCCAGCATTAAAGGCAAGTTACTTGTACTTGAAGAAGCATTTAAAGAAACAGGTAATTGATACAAACATTGTCCTATTGTATTAAAAACTTGAAGTGTAAAAAGGCTTGAATTTACCAAAGACCAAGATAATTGTAAAGCATCTCCAACAATGGGATTTACACAAGCTACATCCCAATCCATAGTTTGGCTAGTACTAATAGAATTGGTGCCTGGTAATCGACGATACCAAATAGGCGCACTAATACTTCGTTTACCATTAATCGTAACATCGGCATAATAATAAGCTTCATTACCTGCATATAAACTAGTATCCATATAATTTAAAGTGCTCCCATTGCTCGTCACTAAGCTAGTAGCTAAAGTACCCGAACCCGGTATGCCTTTCATAATACTTATAGCGGGGATTGCAGTTGGACTTGTTGGATCTGATGCGGTTACCGTAATCGCAGGCACCAAAGCTCCATTTGTTATGCTTCCCATATCTTGTTGATTAATGGATAGCATTAGCTTGGTATCGCAATCTTGTGTAGCAAAAAAACGACGCTTGCGCATAGCATCTAAAAGCGTATTCTTAGTTAATTGCAGCGCTAAAATAGCTAGCCTGCTGGTATTCGTTTTCCCAAAGGTCATGTAATGATTATCATGATCAATTGTTGGCCCCACATGATAGCCTTTGGCCAAAGCTTGCATATAATACGATAAGAAACTCATATCACTTGGTGTATCTGTATAGGTCGTATCTGTTGAAAAAGCAGGACCACTTTCAACGGCTACGCCTACTACTGCCGAATCCGCTATAGCATTATAGGTGCCATAAAACAAATTACCATAATCACTTGAGTTGGGATGTGCTAAAGTGGCAAAAGCATTGGAGTTTTTTCTATCTACAATTTGCTGAAACAAACCATTGGGACCTTGATAATCACTTTTCGCAACAAAGATATTATAGTTATTACCTGTGCTTAAGGTTTCCCAACCTATCAAAGAATCAATACCATAAAGCACTACATGACCACCATTAGAAATCACGCCCCATTCCATACCAAATAAAGCCACAAAACCAGGATGTGTATTTGTATATGCTTGTGCCTGCTGTATACCTAAGGCATATAAAGGCAAAAGCATACCTGGATTATTCGTGGAACTAAAATGATTATGTTCGCTAATACCTAAAAAATCGAAGCATAACGCTGTATGTGCGTAGGTATAATTATCGGTAGGCGTAGCATTTGGATTCTCTTTATTGCCATCAGAATAAGCAGAGTGCGCATGCAAATTACCATAATAGGTAGTATAATTTGTTTGTGCACTAGTTTGCTTTGTAAAAAAGTAGGCAATAAATAAAATACAAACCGAAAACGAATTGGTTAAGCGTTTCAAGTTTATGTTTATTGGTTAGCATAAAGTTATTATTTAAAACGGATATACAATAAAAAAAGCCCTTGATTTCTCAAGGGCTTAAGCATTCCGTAAAAATTCTAATTACAAAGTAGCATTCAAAATCTTATTCTGGTCTAATAATTTTTTCACTTGCGCACTCATTCCTAATGCTACTAAGGCTTGTGCATGACGCTCATGATGCATATCTGTACCTAACAAATCAATAATCTTCATGCTTAATAATTTTTCTGCTACGCGTTGTACTTCTTTACCGTAATATCCTAAAATTGAAAGGATATTCATCTGTAATAAAATGCCTTGATCTGATAATTCTTGAAAATAATCCAATCGTTGATACCAAAACGGATAACGCTCTGGATGGGCTAATACCGGTTGATAACCTTTCATTTGTAATTGAAAGAGCTTTTCTTTAAAATCTAATGGTGCACTTACATACGAACACTCTACCAAAACCCAATTTTTATGAATACATAATAAAGGTTCCTCCGATTGTAAGAGTGTATTAAAATGCTCATCTAACATATATTCTGCTGCTGCATGCACATCCATCTCTATACCTTCTTGAACTAAAGCGCGTTTCACTTCGTTTAATGCTTGTTGAATACGAGCTGGTGTATTTTGATATAAATCCCAATAAATATGAGGCGTTGCAATAAGCTTTTTATATCCTGCCGCTTTCAACGAGTGTATTAAGGCTATACTCTGTGCTATATCTGCTGCTCCATCATCAATACCGGGCAACCAATGAGCATGCATATCTACGGAAAGTGTAGTGCAATTAAAAGGCTGGGTAGTTTGTTTTTTAAATAAGGAAAACATAGTTATAATTGAATTATAAGTGTATTATAATTCATTGATTACTTGTTTATTTATCCAATCATAAGTTTTAGTTAATCCTTCGACTAATGGTTTAGAAACACACCAGCCTACTTTATCGAAATACAATTTATTATCAGAATTTCTTCCGCGTACACCAGTTGGACATTTAAAACCATATTTATCAATAAAATCCTGACCTTGTAAATTATTT
>Ga0129333_10000449_pt1 | contig 33605 bp, 50 predicted proteins | sample CPB6_08_DNA_FD_94474 | JGI IMG/M metagenome (GOLD analysis project Ga0129333, IMG submission 94474) | Freshwater to marine salinity gradient microbial communities from Chesapeake Bay, USA - CPBay_Sum_0.6_0.8_DNA | ecosystem: Environmental > Aquatic > Marine > Coastal | place: USA: Chesapeake... | reverse complement strand
TTCGAGAGCTCTTACGCTATTTGGAAAGGTGGACGACGCGCCGGAGGAGAATATACAACCTTTTGCGAGCTTAACGCTAGTAAGGAAATTATTAAGCCGGAGGACCTCGACGAGGTTAAACCGATAGCCGACTTAGCTCGTAAGAATATCCTTATTAAAAACCTAAAAGGGACCGAGCTCCTTATAGAGTGGGATTTTGCCGGCGTACCTTTTAAGGGTTTTGTTGACGGCTACGGAGACGGGTTTATACTAGATATTAAAACAACGTCGGACGCCTCTCCGAAAGCTTTTTTAAGAGACTTTGTAAAATATAAGTACTATTGGCAAGCGGCCTTATATCTTCACGCCAACAGATCACTAAACTTAGCGGGAGACTTACCTGACTTTTTTATCGTTGCCGTAGAGACAAGCGCACCCTTTAACGTCCAAGTCTATAAAGTGGCTCCGGAATTTATTGACAAAGGTTTCGCCGAGGTGGCTAAGCACGTACAAGCTTTTAAAGATTGGAACGGAGAGCCGGGAGGATATGAGTTTTTTAACCCACTAGCAGAAAACGGAGTTTTAACTTTAAGCTTACCGGAATGGCTATAAAACCTTTTAACCGGGAAAAATACCAAAAAATGGTTAATTATATACGCGAGAACGTTGGCGGCGTTCTCGCCTTATACGACCCAAAGCCCGGAGAGCTCGCCAAAAATTACGCCGGCCAATTTATACAAGTAATAAGGGCAACCGACGACCTCGAGGAGTTTAAAGAGTTGGTTTTCCACTATTGCGACAATTATAAATATTTTTCCGACTACCCTATTTTAGAGTTTAACGACGACTATACGCTCGCCTTTATAAAGCCGAGTTTTGACTCGCAGCTCGAGGAGTTTAGGGAAAAGGTACTACCAACTAAAAGATTTAAACAATGAAAGGATATAAGTATAGAATAGTAAAAGTAAGGAGGACAACCTCCGACGGCGTCGAGCTTTTCGGCTACATAGTGCAACAAAAATGTTTTCTTTTCTTTTGGGTCGCCGTCTCCCCGATATTCGACCATAAAGACAACGCAAGACACTACTTTTACAGAGAGATACAAAACAAAAATATATGAGCAAAGAAAGAGACTACTATCAAAAAGTAATTAAAGCCAACCAACCTATTTTTATTTCAAAAAAGAAAGTTATAAAATATCTTGAGGCTAAAATCAAAGAAAAAAAAGAAAAAACAAAGTAATATGCAACTAAGACCCTACCAAGAGCAAGCCGTCCAAAGCTTGCGCGCTACTTTTGCCCAAGGTAAAAACAGCGCGATCCTTTGCATACCTACCGGAGGAGGTAAAACCGTAGTTTTTACCACAATAGCAAAAAGCGCGATAAGTCGCGGGTCCCGTATAATGATCGTATGCGACCGAAAGGAGTTAATAAGCCAAGCACACGACAACCTCCTCCGCCTAGGCCTAAACCCTACTATTATCGCTCCGGGTTACCCTCAATACTTAAATAACTGTTACCTCGCAAGCGTCGACTCCCTTAGACGCCGAGAGTTACCGGACGTGGACGTTATTATTATCGACGAGGCTCACAAGCAGACATTTGATAAGCTAATCGTCCGCTACCGTGAAAGCGGAAAGGATCCGCTAATTATTGGAGCAACAGCCACGCCACTAAGGACCGGAGGACAAGACGCTTTAAGTCTTTACTATGAAACGATAACAGAGCCGACAACTATCGAGAAACTACTCGCGGAGGGTTACCTCGTCCCTTGTCGCACCTATGCAGCAAAAGCCGACTTTTCCGACGTTAAAGTTACCGGTAACGACTACAACAACGCCGCACTTTTTAAGAAGTTCGACGAGGCGGTCCTTTACGACGGACTTGTCGAGCAGTTCGAGAAATTCGCCCGCGATAAAAAGACTTTGATCTTTAATGTTAACGTCGAGCACTCCCTTAAAACGGTTGAAAAACTAAGAGAGGCCGGTTATACTTGCGAGCACGTCGACGGATCAACACCAAGCGAAAAACGCCGTAAGATACTCGCAGACTTTAAAGCCGGAGCTTTTCAAATTTTAAGTAATTGCTCGGTCCTTACTACCGGTTACGACGAGCCAAGTATAGAGGCTATTATCGTTAATAGAGCGACAATGAGCTTACCGCTTTGGTTACAAATGGCCGGACGTGGCTCCCGACTTTTTGAAAACAAGCCGTATTTTATCCTTATTGATATGGGCGCTAACTGTTATAAGCACGGGCTTTGGGACGACGCTCGCACTTGGTCCCTTCATAAGCCAAGACGTAGCTCCTCCGGCGTTGCCCCGGTGAAACTTTGCGAAGGTTGCGAAGCAATGAATCACGCAAGCGCCCGCGAGTGCAAAGAATGTAAAAAGCCTTTCGATATTAAAAAGAAAGCACTCAAGAAAGGTGAGTTTGTCGAGGTTAAAAGTAGCCGCGGAGGGATTAACCTCTTTAACTCAATGAGCGCCACATACGAAGATCTTAAAGCCCACGCCGAGAAAATGGGATATAACCCTCGTTGGGTCCACGTTCAAATAAATTTGCAAAAGAAAAAGCAAAGCGAAAGAGCGTAGCTCTAAATTTTTACCCTATATTTACAACCCTTTTTTTAACCCTTTAAATACACCCTAAAAATGAGAATAAGCTTTTTTAAAAAAATCTTCGACAACACGCCGGAGCGCGAGAGTTCGATCCTTGAGTTTTTAAACAATGTAAAGCACGGAACTTGGGCCAACCTTATAAAGCCAATAAATGCGGAGGAGGAAAAAGTTAAGCGCAAAGCATTAAAAGAAAATACTCTCCCCTACGTTACCCTTTCCGGGACGTTTACCAAGAGAGTTAAAAGCGAGCTAATAGCTCACTCCGGTTTTATTTGCCTCGATATTGACGACTCACCGGACCTTGGCAGAGATTGGCAAAATATAACAAACGACCGCTTTACCTACGGAGCTTTTCGCTCCGCCTCGGGCCTCGGCCTTGCGGTAATCATTAAAATAGATCCAAGTAAACACCTCGAGAGCTTTCTCTCTCTCGAAACTTATTACCTAGAAAATTATCAAATAATTTTAGATAAGTCTTGCAAGGATATAACCCGCCCGCGCTTTGTTTCATTCGACCCTCAAACATTTATAAACGAAAAGGCCCAACTTTTTAAAGCAGTAGTTAAAAAGAGTACACCGGTCCAAAAGCTCCCGCAAATAATAACCGGAGAGTCCGACCTCGACTACCTTATCGAGCAAATTAATAACGGAGGCGTCGACCTTACCCGCGGATCTTACGAGATTTGGCTTGAGATAGGTTTTGCTATCGCCTCCGAACTTGGCGAAAATGGCCGCCCTTATTACCACTCAATAAGCCGATTTAACCAAAAATATAACCCGGAGGTTTGCGACCGCCAATATAACCACTGTATTAAAAGCGGAGGGACCGGGATTAAAATAGCAACCCTTTTTTATTACGCTAAAGAGGCAAACCTCAACCTTGTTTCGCCGAAAACAAAGCACATAGTCGCCGTGGCCAACCAAGGTAAAAGAGGCGGACGAACAAAAGAGGACGTTTTAAAATTACTCGACCAAGTCGATAATATTAGCGACAAAGATAGTAAAAGCATCGTCGAAAAGGTTTTTAACTCGAGCGTCGAGCTGAAACTTACCGAGGACCTTACTCCTCTCGAAAAGTTGGAGCTATTCATTAAAAATAACTATAACCTTAAACGTAACGAAGTTACTCGCTATATAGAAAACAACGGGGTCGAGGTCGATACCGTTTTTAGTAACTCGGTTTACTTCCAAGTTAAAAGGATCGTCTCGGATAAAATTCCGGTCGACACCGTGGAGCGCCTTATTTCCTCCGACTTTATCCCGGAGTATAACCCTCTTATCGAATTTTTAGAGCAAAACGCCCACCTACGCCCCGTTGGACTACTCGACCAACTCGCGAAAAGTATCGACACCGACACCGGCGCCAAGGTTAACGACGTGGACCCCGATTATAAATATTTATTTATTCGTAAGTGGTTTGTCGGGATCATCGCCTCGATATATAAACAGCACTCGCCAATTTTATTAGTTCTCACCGGAGGACAAAACACCGGGAAAACGGAATTTTTCCGCCGCCTCCTCCCGGATAAACTTAAACCTTATTACGCCGAGAGCAAACTCGACGCCGGGAAGGACGACGAAATTTTAATGTGTCAAAAGCTCCTAATAATGGACGACGAGCTCGGCGGTAAGTCTAAGCAAGAGGCTAAACGCTTAAAAGAGCTTACAAGTAAAGACGAGTTCACCCTCCGCGAGCCTTACGGCCGTAAAAACGTAAGACTTAAACGCTTGGCCGTACTTTGCGGAACTTCAAACGACGAGCTTGTCCTTAACGACCCTACCGGTAACCGTCGAATCGTACCGATAAACGTTTTAAGTATCGACCACGCCCTTTATAACTCAATTAATAAAACGGAGCTTTTACTCGAGGCTTACCACCTTTATAACGAGGGTTATAATTGGAGGCTTACGGCGGAGGACGTGCAGAAACTTAATAACAACACTATCGAGTTTGAACAAATAAGACACGAGGCGGAGCTTATTAGTATGTACTACAAGCTCCCGGAGTACGCCGAGGGGATCCAATCAGTTGAGCTATTGACGGCGACCGAAATCAAAACCTATGTTGAGGAGAAAAGCGGCCAAAAGTTAAGCCAATGGAAAATTGGCCAAGAGTTAAAAGCTTTAGGTTTTGAGCAAGAGGTCCGCAAAATGTTTGGAAAAACTCAAAGGCTGTATAGGGTTATTGTCTTAAACCCGGAGGACTTAAGCGCAGAAAAATATAAAAAGGAGGCTAAGGACCACAAACCGAGCGGACTCGCTTTTTAAGATTTTTTTTTTAGGGTGAAGGGGTCGACTTTTAGGGGGTCGGCCCTTTTTTTTGCTTAAAAGGTAACAGAGTTACAAAGCGGTTACAAAGTGAAATAAAACTCTGTAACAACGTAAAGAGCTAAAAAACAGATAGTTATAAAGACGGTTACAGAGTTACAGAATAAAACCAAACTTTTAGGAAATTATTTTAAAAAACAGCCCTTTTTTTAAAATACTCGTCTTTTATATTATAGGCTCCCTATGTTGGTTTTTACTCTGTAACTCTGTAACCAATATGTTAAAAACAGTTAATTTTTTAATAAAACAAGGTTACACTTGGTCCAAAAGTTACAGCCTTAGTTGTAAACCCGTAACTTTAGAAAAAAAAATAAAAACCTATGGAAATTAAAAAAACACCCGAAAAATTTAAAAGAGTTTATTTTGACGTGCCCGAAGTTTTAGAGGTACCTATTAAAAAAATAATTAAAGAGTTTATCCGATGCAGCGGTTTTAATAAAATTGAAACAGACGCCAAAAAAAAGGAGATAGAAAAATTTAAAATTAGCGCGGACTATAAAACGTTAATAAGTTTAAGCTATAAATTACCTCACTACTCCGACAGCTCTAAAGAGTTTGTTTTTAGAACAGCGACGGAAATAAAAAACCACATTGAGCACAAAAGCGGAAAAGTTTTAAAAGCTTGGAAGGTAGGCCAAGAATTAAAAGAACTAGGTTTTAGACAGCACATAAAAAAAATATGCGGGAAAACATATAGGCTTTATAAAGTAGTCCCGTTAACAGAAGAAAAAACCGCATAAGTTGGCGAAAAGGCTAAAAAGCTTTATTTTTACTTTATGACAGATAAAAAAAGCGAAGCAAAAATACAAAGCGAGTTAGTCGTTTGGTTTTGGAATGAGTTCACGGAGTTTAGAGGTTTGTTATATCACAACTTTAGCAACCCACGCAATGAAATAAACGGGGCGCAACTTATGGCCCTAGGACTCGTTAAGGGTAACCCGGACCTTACTCTCGCAATACCTCGCGGAGGCTTTGGAGCTCTTTACATTGAATTAAAAAAAGCCGGAGAGAAACCTCGACCGGACCAAGTTAAGCAAATGGAAAGGCTAAGGTCGGCGGGCAACTGTGTTGAGTGGGCCGACAACTTGGAGGACGCGAAAAACATTATACTAAAATATTTAACTTTAGTATGACAAAGGAAATAGATCGGGACGTTAAGAGGTTGGTTAACTCTTTAAAGCCGGACAAAGAGCACGGGCTTAAAACTCTTTTAGTCTCTTTAGATACGGCGGAAAGTTGGGAGCAACAGCTTAAAGATAACGGTTATATAATAGTAACAGTAGAGGAGTTAAAGAGAATGAAACAAATATATTTTATTTAATATGCCTATTTACGATTATTTTTGTAGTTGCGGAGAGTCCAAGCTTGACGAAATAGTTAAAGACTTTAAAGAGGTCGTAATTTGCGACTCTTGCGGTAAAAAAATGGAGAGAGCTATATCGGCCCCAAAGTTGGGAGGCTTTGATAAAAGCGGGAGGAGTAGAAGTAAAAACGAAAAACAAAAAGGTTAAAGTTATGGAACGATCAAAACTAAACGAAAGGCAGAAATTATTTTGCCGTGAGTATGTTATAGATTTTAACGGGACAAGAGCAGCAAAAGCGGCCGGATATTCCGAAAAAACTGCGGACCGTATAGCGAGCGAAATCTTGGTAAAACTTGAGATACAAAACGAAATTAAGCGCCTAACTAAGGAAAGGACCGAGCGGACCGAGATAACAGCGGACCGAGTTGTCCGGGAGTTGGCTAAAATCGCTTTCGGTACGATCGACGATTTAGGTAAATTTACGGAGGAGGGAGAATTTATATTGCACAACTCTAACGATATGAACGAGAGCGGAAAAGCCTCGTTAAATACGGTAAGCTCAAGCACAACCACCGGAGACGGCGGAAAAACAACGAATTTAAAGATAACCCGCCAAGATAAAATAAAAGCTTTGGAGCTTTTGGGCCGCCACGTCGGCGCCTTTAATAACGACGAAAGCGGAAAAGCTACAATTAAGGTAACGATCGGAAAGCCTAAACAATGAGTATAAACGTCGAGCTCCCGGACTTTGCGGAGACGGTTAACGCTCCTTTCGCGGGGTTGTTTGATAACGACGCCCGCCTCATTTTGCTTTGGGGTGGTCGTGGGTCAGGTAAGACTCACGGAACAGTTATGAAGGTTATATATAGAATGTTAACCGCTAACTATTTTAAAGGGATATTGGTCCGAAAGGTTTACGATACGATTAAAGAGTCCCAATTCGATAGCATTAAGCAGACTATCGAGGACCTAGGACTTAGCTCCTTATTTATTTTCAAGACTTCGCCCCTTTCTATTACTTGCGTAAACGGTAACAGATTAATCGCTCGAGGTTTGGATAAGGCGGAGAAAATAAAGTCGATAAAAGACCCTTCTTTCGTTTGGTACGAGGAGGGTAACGAGATAACGGAGGACGATTTTAACACGGTATCGACAACCGTAAGAAGTAATAAGGCCGACTATTTACAAGAGATTTTTAGCTTTAACCCGGAGAGCGACGAGCCCGATTTTAACGACTTTTGGATATATAAGCGTTTTTTTAGCGACACGGTAGAGAAAACGTTTAAGACGGTTATCGACGTAGAGACTCCGGACGGTCCCGTCTCTTATACCGTCGACTCTATTCACAGTACTTACAGAGATAACCCTTTTCTCCCGCCGTCGATAGCGGCAACTTACGAGGACTTTAAAAGGACGTCGCCGTTTTATTATACTGTTTACACGCTCGGCCTTTGGGGTAATAAGGAGGTCGGCAATAGGTTTTATAAATGCTTTACTTTGGACCACGTCGAGGCGGTGGACTATAACCCAAGGCTCCCGCTACATATATCCTTAGACGAAAACGTTAACCCTTACCTCACGCTCACAATACACCAAGCCGAACAAGTTGGCGACGTTATGGAAGTTAGGCAAATAGGCGAGATATGTTTAAAGAGCCCAAGGAATACGCTCCGGAATACTTGCGAGGAGTTCGCTCGGATATTTAAGGACCACAAGGAAGGCCTTTATATTTACGGGGACCGCACAAGTAAAAAGGAGGACACGAAGCTTGAGAAAGGGGAGAACTTTTTCAGCTTGGCGAGCAACTACTTACGCGAATTTAATCCGGTGGAGAGGTTGCCAAGTCGTAACCCGGGAGTAAAAAGCCGGGGCGAGTTTATTAATCAAATTTTCTCCGGGAATATTCCGAACGCTCGTATTATTATAGGGGATCAATGTAATAACACGGTCGCCGACTACCTTTATTTAAAGGAGGCCGCCGACGGGTTAAAGCATAAGGAGAAAACAGCGGACAAGGTGAGTAAAGTTCGTTTCGAGAAGTACGGCCACACCTCCGACGCAAACGATTATTTACACTTAGAGATATTTAAACCACAATTCACGCGATTTATTGACGGCGGAGTCGTAAAAACTCCTATATTTGGACTAAGAAAACCCTCAAACCGTTATTAATATGGCCTTTATCGTTAAAAGCGACTTAATAAGATACATCGACGAGACTACTATCGACCAACTTACGGACGACGACGACACTCTCGTTACGGAGGCAATAAAGGACGCGGAGGAGAGAATTAGCGAGAGAATAGGCCAAAGAGTTAACACCGCGACCGAGTTCGCTAAAACCGGAGCCAATAGACAAAGATCTTTATTAAAACATTGCATATCATTAGCGATTTATTACTTATTCGAGCGCCTTTATACGGACGTTTTGCCGGAGGGAAGGATCCAAGCGATGCAGTACGCGGAGGCTTGGCTTGAGGACGTGAGTAAGGGTAAAATAGTTGTTAACCTTACTAAGGTTGACGAGGCAAACCAAAGCGGTTGGCCTATACGTTGGGGCTCGCAGCCGAAAAAAGACTCACAAAATTACTAAGAAATGGGACTACTAGATAAATTATTTAACGCTATTAAGCCGGCAGTTAACGAGCCTGCAAAGCAAGCGGAGAGAATAGAGAAAAAGACTATCCGCCAACAAATGTACCGCTTTAACCAAGAGTTAAAGAGTTGGAAAAGTGGCGTAAGTAATTTCGAGGACCCTTACAACCCTATTTGCGTGGACCTTATCCGCGTATATAACGACGTAATTATCGACGCTCATCTTAGCGCCTCTATTGACTCAAGGATTATAAGAACAACGTCGAAAGACTTTAAAGTCGTGGACGATAAAAACGAGGAGCTTAAAGAGGAGACTGAAATCTTTACCTCTCCTTGGTTTAGGGATTTTTTAAGGTTAGCCCTAGAGTCTAAATTTTTTGGTTACTCTCTTATTCAGTTTGGCGACCTTAAAGGAAAGCGTTTTAAAAGCGTTGAGCTTATCCCTCGCGAGTATGTTTATGCACAAAAAAACGCGGTAAGGAAGTCGCCGTATGACTCAAACGATTTAATTTACTTTGACGACGCTCCTTACGACGCTTGGCTTATGGGAGTTGGGAAACCGACCGACTTAGGGCTTTTGATGAAAGCGGCGCCGCTTGTTATCTATAAAAAGACGGCTATCGGATCTTGGACCGAGTTCGCGGAGCTTTTCGGGGCTCCTTTCAGACTAGGAAAAACTAATATAAGAGATAAAGAGCTTAGAGATAATATGTTTGATATGTTGGAAAATATGGGGCGTAATGCTTTCGGAGTTTTCGACGAGTCGGACAGCTTAGAGTTTATTAGAGACGGGAAAACCGACTCCCATAACGTATATAACCAACTAATTGAGAGAGTTAACTCGGAGGTTAGCAAGTTAATACTTGGGTCCACTATGACAATGGACGCCGGGAGCAGCCGCTCACAAAGCGAGGTTCACGAGAGAACAAGCGCCGCGATCAACAAAGAGGACGCTTTCTTTATTACTTCATTGGTTAACGACGAGCTTATCCCTTTCCTTAATAAGTACCACGGTTTCAATATTACCGGGCGCTTTATGTTTGACGACACGGAAAACACGACCAAGGCGGAGCAGTTTAAAATAGACTCGGAGCTTATTAAGCTCGGGTTTAACGTTCCTAAGGCTTACCTTACAGACACTTACGGGACACCTATCGACGAAAAGGAAGAAAACGACGACGAAAAAGGAGGGCCAAAAGGACCAAAGGAAGGGCCAAAAAAAGAAGATAGCGCGGAGGGCGACGAGTTGGACAACTCAATTAAAAAAAAAACGACTTTAGCGAGTATTTACGAAGCTTTTACCTCGGCGAGTAGCTTACACGTATGCAATACTTTGGACTACGAGGAGACACCTCTCCCGGAGTGGTCCGACGAGTACGTCGAGGAGGTTATCGCGGGAGTTTATTCCGGGCTTTATACTATCGACAACCTCCCGGCAAACCTTTACAACGAAATAGGGGCGCGACTTATGCAAGGGCTTTACGACGGACTAGCGACGGGCGAGGCTCTTAGTACTATTAAGGACCCGGAGTATATTAAAACACTTCAAAAAAACCTCTTTACTTTTTCCGGAGCTAAGACTTGGCACGAGGTTAAGCTTATGAGCGACTACTTAATCGACGAAAACGGAAACCCTCGCAGTTTCAAAGAATATAAGGACTACGCTAAAAAGGTTTTTGGCGAGTTTAACGTTAATTATCTAAGGACTGAAATAAACCACGCTAAGGGGTCCGCTCAAATGGCCGACAAGTGGAAGCAATTTGGTGAGGAGGCGGAGCTCTTCCCTTATTTGCGCTATGTAACAGCGGGAGACGATAGGGTCCGCCCGGCTCACAAAGCTTTGAACGGTATCGTTAAGAGATACGACTCTCCTTTTTGGAAGGAAAACGCGCCGCTTAACGGTTGGAATTGTCGCTGTGATTTAAAGCAAGTTGAGGAGGCTATCGAGACGCCGGACGACGTTATCGAGGAGAGAATAAATAAAGAGACGGACGGCAAAGGACTACAAACTCCGGACTATATGAAAAATAACCCGGGCGTCGAGGTTTTCGGAAAAGAACACCCTTATTTTAAAATCCCTCGAGCTTTTAAGAAGGACCAAGCCAATAACTTTGGCCTCCCGGAGCCGCCGAAACTAAGCAGCGAGGAGATAGTTAAAGAGATTAAGAAGGCTCAAGAGGCTTATACTCCTCCGGTGGTGAAATTAGACTCTAACCTTATAAAATCCACTATTAAGGACTTAGATAGGGCACAACTTGAGGACCTTATCAACAACCAAGACGGGGCCGCTAAAGTTTTAAACGACTTTAGGACGGATTTAGGGATAAGAACGTCGTCGGAGCGTACCGGAGCCGGATCTCTAAAGTGGGCAAAAGAAACGGGAGCGAATAACGTGCAAAATGTAACTAGCGACTCGCTTGGACATTGCGCTCAATCAAATAGATTTATTAATATAATTAAGAAAAGAGACGAAAATCTTAATTTTGAGGTCGTTAATATGGTACACAAAGCCGAGGACGTTGTTAAAAAATTCCCGGAAACCTATTATATTAATACAAGAAAACAACTTTGCAAAAGGACGGGGATAAGTAGAAAAACCGGACTACCAACCGCGCAAGTTATGGGGGATATTAAGCCCGACGGTTTTGTTTTGTTTCACGGAGTTACAGAGGCGAGCGGAATAAGTAGTAAGTCGATAGCTCCGTTAATTAGCCACGAAGTTAACCACGCGATCCACAACTCGATTGATCCGATAACTAGAGGACGACGATTAAAAACAGAGGCGGCCGCTATAAAGTACGGGGTAAGACTTAAAGACTCCGTAACGACTTACGGCTCGAGCGATTGGTCCGAGTTTTACGCCGAAAATATGGCCGTTTACGTTCACGCTCACGACTACCTAAAAAAAGAACACGGAAAAGTTTACGACTTTTTAGTCAACTTACACAATGAATTAGGCGTAGATATAAAAACCTTTAAAATCGCTAAGTAATGGAATGGGAAGAAATTAAAAGCTTAATTTTTAGAGCTAAGGAGTCGGACGACCCTAAAGAGGTACAGCAAATAATTGACAAGATAGCGGCCCAAGACGAGCAAACTCCGGGAGCTATCGAGGCTATTTTTAGCGGTATAAGTGATAAAATGCTTGAACTTTTACAAAATGGCCAAGAGGAATAAACTAGGCCCCCAACTAAGGGAGGACCAAAAGCTCGCTAAAAACGAGGTTAAAAAAATTCTCATACTAGCGGCAGAGGAGGCCGTCCAATTTTTCCAAGATAATATAACCGGTCGCCAAGGTTTCTTGAATAGGTCCACGGAAAAATGGAAGCCAAGAAAGGGCAACGTCGACCCGGGGCGTAATATATTAGTCGGAAAGGGTGGAGGCGCCAAGCTTTATAAAAGTATCGCGCGGACGAGCTTATCGGCGTCGAGGGTTGTTATTGGTATAAAAGGGCCGGCCAACGTTTACGCCTCCGTTCACAATTTCGGACTAAGAGCGGGACGAGGTCGAGGCTTTATAATGCCTAAACGAAAATTTATGGGTGAAAGCGTTGTTTTAAACCGTAAAATTGTTAGACTAATAGAGAAAAGGATTAAGAAAATACTTTAAATTTACACCTTATGCAAAGGATATTAATCGAAAGTATTTTAGATAAGATAGCCGCGGACCTCCCGCAGTTTAAAACCGTCGACCTATACAACGACCAATTTAATAAGCAAGACACGGCGAAAATAGACTCTTTTCGCTTTCCGGCTTTGTTTATATCCTTTCCGGACGGGGCGGATTATACCGACTACACGGCGAAAGTTCAACAGACTAAAGACTTAACGGTCCGCTTTTATATTGCCGACCAATTAACGGCGAGCCGTCTCTCGATAAGTAAGACGGTACTCGAAATATTAGATTTAAAACAAACGGTTTTCGAGGCGTTCCAAGGGTGGAGCGTGGAAGGGGTAAAAAGTTTTTCAAGAATACACGAGGAGCCGGACGAGGACCGAACAAATTACTATATTTTTCTTCAAGACTATAAGACGGGAGTAATAGACTCGTCTAAGTACGTCGACCAAGGCCAAGAGGTAACTCTTACCTTAGACGCTACGACTCAAGTAATAATAAACCCGGTAACGGATAACGGTATCCGTACCGCAAGAAATACAAACGACAACGTTTAAAATTTAAGACAATGGCGAGAACGGTAGACGAAATACAAAACGAAATAATCGCAGCGGTGCAAGCGGACCCAACTCTCGCGGGCTTAACCTCGTCGAGCGCGGTCGCTTTTTGGCGACTTATTACTCGAGTGGTGGCGGCGGCTTTGGAAACAGAGGAGCAAATTAACGATATTTTTAGGGCGGAGCTCGAGCAAATCGCTCGCGAGGCCGTTCCGGGTACCGCTCAATGGTTACAGCGTCGAGTTTTGGAGTTCCAATATGATGCTTTGAGCCCTCAAGTGGTGCAAGTGGTGGACGGACGAGTTACCTATCCGGTAGTAGATCCGGCGCTTAGAATAGTAACAGCGGCGGCGGTAAAGGAGCAAGCAAACGGGCGAGCTTTAGTAAAAGCGGCTAAGACAAGCGGCGGCGGAGTTTTGGAGCCTTTAACGGGGCCACAATTAACAGCTTTAAGCGGTTACTTGTCTCGCATTGGCTTTGTAGGAATCCCGATTGACGTTATTAGTCAACAGCCGGACCGCGTTCGTATGGTGGGGCTTAGTATTTACTATTACAGACAATATGATTTAGTTGCAATAAAGGCCGCGGTTAACTTGGCGGGAGAAAACTATTTAAAAGAAATATCGACTACTAACTTTAACGGGGTTGTCGTAAGATCAACGTTAATAGATCGCTTGCAAGCTATCGAGGGAGTCGCTTTAGTTGGCGACTTTGGCGGCGGTCCTTTTTTACGTAACTTTTCAACACCGGCCCCGGGCGGCGTGTTAATTAATACCCAAGTCGAAACGGCGGCGGGTTACGCTATTTTAGAAGATACGGCCGGCTATACTTGGGACGACGAAATCGACTATTTTACGGACGACTTAATCCCCAACTCTTAAGATATGAGTATTTATGTAGTTAATTGGGACGACTTTGTTACGGACTACCTTCCGCCGGATAAGCGGGAGCCGGTTAATAAAGCTTTTTTAGGCGCTAATTTAGAGCCTTTAAATACTTTGCACGTCGATACTTTCGACGTATTTAAACCGGATATTGTGGACCGCGCAAAGCATAACGGGCAACGTATTTTAATGGAGTCGGTACTTAACGCGGCTTTTTCGGTTGTTTCGGCCCCTTTTATCTACATTGATAACAGCGGGGACAACGTTATTCCGGATATTTTCTTTAATGAGTCCGAGGGGTTGCCTCCTTACATATTTTATAATGAGTCGGAGGGGCAAACTCCGGCCTATTTTAACAACCAAGCAGAGGTAACAAACAACCGTAATTTTGTTGTTTACGTTCCGGCGGCGGTTTATGCAGCAGTAGGCGAGCCGGCTATTAAGCAGCAAGTCGACAGACTAAGACCTTATTCAACTTTTTACACAATCGTACAATATTAATTTTATGGCACTAAAAACAAAAAAACCAAGGTTTAAGGTAATAGGTAGCGGCGAAATGAATACCGGAGGAGCTCCGATATTGGCCGACGATATTATTACTTTGCAAGAAAACGCGAGAGCGGACTTATTAAACGAGCTCGAATATTATAGGAGTAAGCTCCCGGCGTTAATGTACTACCAAGGCGTAGGAAACCCCAACGCGGCGAACTTTAAAAACGGGTTAATCTTGAGCGGTTGCGAGTATAACAACACGGACCCACAAAACCCGGTAATAAGCGAGGGCTTTATTTACTCGGGCGGCGAAATTTGCTACTTTCCCGGAGGTACTTACAACACCGGACCAACAAACGCGGGGTTGATTTACTTGTTTAAAGGCGCGGAGACTACGGTTTCCCGAGTTTTTAACGACGGGGGAAATAAACAGATTTTCACCTCTTTTGCTTGCACGGTGGAGACGGCGAGCGTAGGAGCTCAAGGTCCACAAATGCCGGCGGGGACGGCAATAGTACCGACGTCGGAGGTTGTGGTTATTTGTTGCGGGGTTAATACTCAAACAATAGCGGAGAGCTATTTTACTAAAGAGGCGGCTCTCGGGATTATAACAATGGGAGCGCAATTATTTAAGCCGGCTTGGGTTTCCCATAGCAGTTTAAATACTTTCGTCTCTTTTGACGCTACTACAATGCCTTATTTAGTTTCACGAATTTTGAAAGGGAATTTTACAGAGATAAGAGGAGGATTAAAAATAAACTCGGCGACTATTGGAGGGGGGTCCAATGTTAGATTGGCGACTTTAAGCTCTCACGCTATCAATACGGGTTTCTCGGTTGGCGTCTTTGCGTCTTGGACCGATCAGTCTCTCGAGTTCCCTAGGGTTTGCGTTACTTTTAGCGGGGAAATTAGGTTACAAGAGCCAACCGGCGGTTGGGCCTCTTTAACGGGTAACCCGATTTTAATTATTAACGCTATTGTTTACGGACGAAACGACGCTCCGGCCGGAGACGTTTATACTTTCGACTCAAGTTTCTTAAACGTTACGCCTTAGGGTTTTACGTCGGGGTGGTTATCGAAATAGTAGTCTATAATTTCACGCAAAAGGGCGGCTGTATTGGCCTCCTTTTTGTTTTTTAGCCTCTCGAATAGCATACGGCGGCGGCCGTGGATCCAAGCTTTTACCTCTATTTTTATTGACATACTTTTAATATTGTGGTCCTTTTTGGTCCAATTACTTACCTCGAGGCGCCGGTTAAGGTGCTAAAAATAGTTATTTTTACCTTTGTATGGAAAAATTCCGCTATATAAATAACTACATTGTCGGCAGAAAAACGGCGAAAATGAGTTTAAACCGTCCTATCGGCGGCGATAACGGCCCGAGTATCAACGGGGCGGACTTCGCTCGCGAAATGGATTTTTTAGCGGAGGCGGGAGTCGAGGAGGTTGTTATCGAGATTAATAGCCCCGGCGGAAACATTAAAGAGGGCTTTAGTATCTTTGCAGCTATTAAAGACGCTCCTTTTAGAACGGTAACCAAGGTTATTGGTATCGCGGCGAGTATGGCCGGGATTATATCGCAAGCGGGAGACTATCGCATTATAAAAGACTACGGACTTTTTCACGCTCACGGGCCGCAAGTTCCGAAAGGCAAAGAGGTCGAGGCGGACCTTTTAAATAAAATGCTTGAGAGCCTTAAAACAATGATAAGATCTAAAACAAGTTTGAGCGACGAACAAGTTAACGCTTTACTTGGTAAGGAAACAGTTTTAACAGCTCAAGAGGCTTTTAATATGGGGCTTTTTGACGAAATAGAAGAAACTAAAGGAATGAAACCGGAGTTACTAGTTAGTAACAACGTGGAGGCCCTTTATGAAATGGCAAATAATTTTATAACTAAAAACGACGAAATGAAAAATTTAAACGATTTTTTACAGTTAGAGAACGCAACCGAGGAGCAAATTATCGCTAAGGTTACGGAGATCAAAGCAGAGGCGGCAAAAGTCGAGGAGCTTAACAACGAGCTTACGGCTAAAACTACCGAAATCGAAAGCTTAACCAACGAGTTAAACACGGTGAAAGAAGCTAACAAGGCGCTTAAATTGCAAGCAGCTACGGACGTAGTAGAAAACGCAATTAAAGCGGGTAAAATTAAAGAGGACTCTCGCGAGTCTTGGATTAACCAAGCGGTTAACGACTTAGACGTTACGCGCTCTTTATTGTCAAGCTTTGCCGGAGAAACTAAAGCGGTGAGAATTAACAACGCTTTGAAAGTAGAGGGTAAAAAAGACGAAAAAGAAAGCCGTAAGGATTGGGACTTCCAAAAGTGGGGACAAGAAGATCCAAAAGGATTGGAGCAATTAAAAGCAGACGCTCCGGAGGAGTTCGAGGCTTTACTTAATGCTTATATCGCAGAGTAAAAAACAAAAAAAAAATATTAACAATTAAAATTTACAAAAATGGCAGAGCAAATTATCAAATTATTTAGTAAGGAGTTACAAAGTAACTTGTTTCCTTCAAACGAATTTTACAAACAGTCAAAAGTTGACGGCGACATCGACGCGCGTTTCGGCACTGTTGACGTTCCGCAAGCGGGATCAACTCCGGGCATAACTAAAAACCCTTCTTCTTTCCCGTTAACAGCGGCACAAAGAACGGACGACGTTAAGAGTTACACCGTAGACCTTTACGCTACCGACGCGATCCACATTACAGACGTTAACGAAATGGTTACCAACTACCAAAAAAGAAGCGATATTTTGAAGGACCACACGGCAACCTTAAACACAAGAATTGCGGACGAAATCGCTTACGCTTGGGCTCCGACAATCGCGGGACAAAAGTCTTATATGACGGGTACAGCGGACGGCACGGCTTTAGCTCCGGGCGCAACGGGTACAGGAAAAACCTTAACGCGTAACGATTTGAGCGATTTAGCGATTAAATTCGACATCGACGACGTTCCGGCGGGACAAAGAAATATCTTGGTTGACGCGAGACTTTACGCTCAATTGTTGAAAATTGACTCTTTTATCAATTTTGACTACGTGAACAGAAAACCAACAGTTGACGGTCAAATCGGCGAAATTTTCGGAATGAAAGTTTTTAAGAGATCTAAGTCGGTTGTTTTCAACACGTCAAACGTGAAAAAAGCGGTAGGTGCAGCAACAGCGGTAACGGATCACCTTTCTATTTTGGCTTGGGCTGACAACTGTGTAAGACGTGCAGAAGGTGCGGTAAAAGTTTACGCGGACATCGACAACCCTTTATATTTAGGGTCAATCTTTAACGCGAGCGTGAGAGCGGGCGGAACTGCATCGAGAACAGACGAAAAAGGAGTTTACGCACTTATTCAAGCGGTTTAGTCGTGGAAAAGGTAGCGGACAAATATTTTACTAAGTCGGAGGTCGTTTATAGGACCTCCGACGGAGTAATTTTTTACGACGAAACTTTCGCGAAAGCTCACGCCTCAAAAAATGGGCTAACAGTAGAAGAATGTAAGAAACCCGAAAAAAAGCTAAAAAATGGCACTAAATAAAGTATTATTCAACATCAACACGGCCGGCCTTGGTACTCCTTTAACGAGTAAGGACCACATCAGCGGTTTAGTGTTTTACGAGGACACTCTCCCGAGTGGTTTCTCAAGTAACGCCCGTATCAAAACTGTTTTCTCTTTAGCTCAAGCGGAGGCTTTAGGTATTATCGAAGGTAGCGCAGATTTTGGCGTACATTGGTATCACGTAAGAGAATTTTTCCAAAAACAGCCAAACGGCGAGCTTTGGATCGGTTACTTTGCCGAGCCGGTAAGCACCCCGACGTTTATCGACGTTAAAACAATGCAAGACACAGCTCTTGGAAATATTCGCCAAGTAGGCGTATATTATCCTTTGGCGGCTTTTGCTACGGCTCAAGTAACAGCTTTGCAAGCGGTTGCAACAACTTTAAAAACAGAAAATAAACCGTTATCTATTTTATACGGTCCTAATATTTTCGCGGTTTCCGACTTGTCAACACTTCCGGACCTTAGAGCCTTGACGGCCCCCTCTGTTTCGGTATGTATTGGCCAAGACGGTAACGCGAAAGGTAGAGCTTTGTTTTTATCAAAATCTTACTCAATTACCGATTTAGGCGCTAAACTTGGGGCTGTTTCAGCGGCCAACGTTAACGAGTCTATAAGTTATTTTGAGAAGTTCCCAATGGTAACAGACGGGGCGGAATTTGACACGGCACACTTCGCAAACGGCGGCGCTTTTGCTTTGACTGCGACGTCTTTAGTAAATGCGATCGACGATAAAGGTTACTTGTTTTTAGTAAAAGAGATAGGTTTCTCTAATACTTACAATAACGATAGTTATAGCAGCGTAGCGGTAACAAACGACTTGGCGACGATCGAGAATAATAGAACTATTGACAAGGCGACAAGAAACTTGAGAACTTTTATAGTTCCGAAACTTGGTAGCCCGTTAAGAGTAAACGCGGACGGCACTCTTAGAGAGGACACCGTTAAAACGTTTAAAGCATTGGCGGACCGTGCTCTCGCATCAATGGAGGCAAACGGAGAGCTTTCGGCTTACGAAATTGTAATTAACTCGGCTCAAAACGTAGTTAGTACAAGTAAATTAGAAATAACCGTTAAATTGGTTCCGGTTGGCGTAGCTCGCGAAATAGTTATTAACCTCGGCTTTGTACCAAGCCTCTAAAACTTTAAGAAAATGGCAGACAATACACCACTAGTAAACGGACAAGCTTATGCTTACGCCGACATCATCGTTACGGTTTTGGGTTCACCACTAGCCGGGATAACGGCGATTAACTACTCGGATAAACAAGAAATTACCGAAAACTTTGGAGCGGGACGTTTTCCCGTATCGAGAGGCTTGGGGAAAATCGAAAGTGAGGCGAGTATGACAATCGACCGTGCGGAGTTAAACGCTTTGCTTAAAGCGGCTCCAAAAAACAGACTTCAAAATATTGGCGAGTTTGATATTACCGTTTCTTACGTTCCCGAGGGGAGCGCGCCGGTTACGGATATTATTAAAAATTGCCGATTTAAAAACACGCCAAGCGGCGCGGCGGAGGGCGATAGTAACGTTATCGCGGAGCTCGAGCTTGCGGTTTCTCATATTGATTGGGCGCAATAGTTGGCTTTTCTTTTGTGTTTATATTGATTATTTAAAGGGGAAAAACCTCCGGACTAAAAACCCGGAGGTTTTTTTTATATCTTTGGTTAAACTTTAAATTTTATAGTATGGCAGAAATCACAGAAAAAGAAATCGAAAGCTTAAAAGCCAAGCACGGCGAATTGTTTAAGCTAACAATCCCGTTAAAAGACGACGAGGTCGTTTTAATCCTTAAAAAGTTGGACCGCGTAACTTATTCGGCCGGCTCTAAGTTGTTGGAGAAAGACGAACTACTCGCGGCGGAAATGTTTTTGAGATCGTTAACGGTTTCGGGTCCGGTTGAGGACGTTATTAAGGACTTTGAAGCGTTAAGAATTGCGGCGAGCTTGCTCGGTACTGTAATAGGCACGCGCTCGGGAAACGTAGCGAAGTTGTAAAGATTTTAGAGTCGATAGACTTATCGCTTGCTTACTCTTTTGGAGTATTTAGGCAAATAAATTTTTACGACGCAAGGATAAAAGAGATTAACGTCGACGCCGACGAGGGTTTGCAATGGGACTCACTTATCCGTTATCACTTTAAAATAGATCCGGAGCCTTTGAGCGACGAGGCTTATTTTAAGTTAGTGGCGGGCCTCGAGTGGGTTATCAGACAAGAAAACGAGCGGCACAAAAACAAGGACTAAAAGAGGGAGGTAACTCCCTTTTTTTGCTATTTTTACACAACGACCACCAATATAAAAGATAATGGCAGAAAGTACGACCTACGTTATAGAGCTAAACGACAAGTTAAGCCCCGGATTAAAAAAGGCAGCGGCCGCCGCTATGGGGCTCGATAATGCTATTGGGGGAATAGGTAAGAAGGGAAAGCAAGGGGCGGATATGGCCGGCGGCGGTTTAGAGTCTTTAATTAAAAAGGTGGGGCTTGCGGCGTTGGCTTATAAAGGCTTAAACGCGGCTATCGGTTTCGCGTCGGAGTCGGTAAAGACGGCCCGAGAGTTTGAGAGTTTAAAAAATGCGATAACTTTCGCGTCGGGATCGGCGGAGGAGGGCGCTAAAAATATGGAGTTTATTCGAGAGCGGTCGAATTTACTAGGTACGGATTTAAGAGTCTCGGCGGAGGGTTTTAAAACTTTGTCGGGCGCAATGATAGGGACCAAGCTCGAAGGACAAGCTACTCGCGATATTTTCGACGGGATCCAAGTAGCGAGCTCGGTAATGGGATTAAGTGCGGAGGACTCTAAAGGCGCTATGTTGGCCCTAGGGCAAATAATGGGTAAAGGAAAGGTACAAGCGGAGGAGTTACGCGGGCAAATCGGCGAGCGTATTCCGGGAGCTTTCAATATTGCGGCCCGTGCAATGGGAATGACTACGCAACAGCTCGATAAAGCAATGGAAAAGGGCGAGATAATGGCCGAGGACTTTCTCCCTAAATTCTCGAATGAATTAAAAAAGACTTTTGGCGGCGGATTAGAGACGGCGGTTAATAGCTCACAAGCTAATTTTAACCGCTTTAATAATATGATGACAGATTTAAAGGTTACTTTAGGGAATTCATTGATGCCTATAATTAATAGGGTTATGAGCGGAGTCCAAAACGTCTTTAACTTCCTTAAAACTAACTACGGCGTTATAATGCAAGCTTTACAGCCTTTAATCACTCACTTTAGAGAAATGGGCGCCTTGGTAGAGTCTTTTTTCACTAGATTAATGGGAGGGGCAACGATAGCGGAGTCTTTACAAAGCGCGTTCGCCGGGTTGCAAGAGGTTATGCGATTTATGACTCCGGTTTGGGAGAAAATTCGCGACGTACTCGGGGCGGTTTTCGACGCTATAATTAAGATAAAAGACGCTTTCGACGGCTTTCTCGAGCGTTTTCCTATTATAGGTAAAACTTTTAGAGGGCTTATATATTTGATCCGTGAGGGGTTTCTTATAATAATGGACTCGGCTAAGAATATACTCGGCGGCGTCGGCGACTTATTGGCGGGTATCTTTAGCGGAGACGTCGATCAGATTAAAAAGGGGCTTTCCGGACTTTCGGACGCTTTCGCGCCTATCGAAGGAGGTAAGCGTATGGCCTCGGCCTTTGCGGAGGGTTTTAATATGGAAATGATAAAGGACCCTCTTAAGCTAAAGACGGATACAGGAGAAAAGAAACCCGCAAACTTTAACGACGTTTTAAAGTCTCAATCTTTAGTAAAGGCGACCGGAGCGGGAGCAGCCGGAGCGGGAGCGGGTGGAAAGCAGTCGAGTACAAGCGTCGACGCCGTTAAGTCGGGACGTCCGACGAGTATTAATATAAGTATTGGTAAGCTTATCGAGACTTTTAACGTAACGGCGACCAACCTCGACGATATTAATAACAGAGCTAAGGATTTGGTCGCTCAAGCTCTTTTAAGTGCGGTGAATAACGTTAATAACATTGCTCAATAAAACTAAGTGAAAGCTTAATAAGTGAAGTATGAAAAGTTTCGATAAAATAGGCGGACGTTTCGCTCCGATAGTGGACCCGGAAATCGTTTTAAGAGGTTTCGGCTTGCAAAGCTTAAAATCTAAAGTTTATAGTGTCCTTTTTTCAGAGGAGGACGAGGACGAAAACGACCCTAAAATTACAAGTTACTTAGGTACTCCGGTTTTTGCTAACCTTATTTTTATACCGGGCTCTTATAAGGATAAGAAAGGGCAAACGGTGAACTACGGAGAGATTTATAAGAACGACGATAAAAACGAAAACTTTAAGATCGACACCGTTTTAATTGACGTATCGCAGCAGAAGCAAATAATTAAAACCAATATACAAGGGGTAAGCGGGACGGTTAAAGAGTACATTAGTAAGGGCGACTATCAAATTACTATACGAGGGGCTTTAGTTTCTCCGAGCTCTTTACGTTATCCGGAGGAGGAGGTCGCGCAGCTCAAGGAGTACCTCGAGGCGGAGACGTCGATCGGGGTAGCGTCGAGGTTTTTGGACGACGTTTTTAATATTCAAACGATAGTAATAGAGTCGTTTAGTTTTCCGCAAGTAGAGGGAACGCAAAACGTACAACTTTTTGAAATATCGGCTATTTCGGACGACCCTATCGAGTTAACAGTACTAAGAAAATAATCCGCAAATATGGACCGCCTAGATAGCAAAATTACCTTTTTCGACTCCTCCGGGGCCAATGTAAAGCAAGTTTTCGACTTTTGCACGGAGGTAAAAATCGAGTCTAGTTATGACAATTTAACGGACACGGCGGAGTTTGTTATCCCTAAAAAGTTGCGCTATGTAACGGAGGACGGCGCCCCGGTCGATAGTATCGTCCGAGGGGTTAATCCACTTTTTAAGATTGGGGACAAGGCAAAGATCGAGGTCGGTTATAACGGAGCTCTCGGCACTTGCTTTATTGGCTTTATATCCGGGATAAGACAAAAGTTTCCGCTACGCTTTAACTTAGAAGATGAAATTTACCAACTTAAAAAAACGAGTTTAACGTTAAGCTTGGAAAATCCTAAACTTTCGGAGCTTATCGCTAAGATACTCCCGGCGGGCATTAAGTACGAAATAACGGCGGAGCAAAACCTCGGAAATTTTCGCATAAATAACGCCACAGCGGCGGCGGTTTTAGACGAGTTGAGAACAAAGCACGGAGTATATTCTTTTTTTAGAGACGGGACTCTTTATGTAGGGTTAAGCATCAATAAAAAGTTGCAAAAAGTTCACCGTTTCCAATTTCAAACGCCGCAATTAATAGACGGCGAAAAGCTTAACTATGTAGACGCCACGGAGAGAAAAATTAAGGTAGTTTGCAAGAGTATTGATAATAAAAACGTAACTCTCGAGGCGTCTAGTGGCGACCCGAGCGGGGAGGTGAGAACTATGTACTTTAATAATTACACTTTAAAGGATTTACAGAGCACGGCGGACCGATTGGTTAAGGAGTACAAATATAGCGGTTACGACGGCGAATTTACTATTTTTGCGACTCCTTTAGTCAATCACGGGGACGTGGTCGAGCTTATTAACTTGGAAATCCCGGAGCAGTCCGGCGGCTACTTAGTTACTAAAGTGGTAACTCGTTTCGGTTGGGATATTGGAGGGCGCCAAGACGTAACGATAAAGCAAAAGATTTACGACTTAGAAGATAGTGGGAACGGGACTTTTGTCCAAAAACCGATAACAGAGTAAAAACTCAAAACAATGACGGAAAACATAAGAGACTTAATAAAGAAACTAGCCGAGACAAACGACGAAATTTATAGCGTTATTTGTAAAGTGGTGAAGGTAAACGGGGAGGAGGCGGAGCTTGCTCCTTTGAACGGCGACGCTAACCTTTTAGCGGTGAAGCTTATCGCGGGGACCTCCGGGACTCCTTTTTTAATTACACCGGCGGCCGACTCTATTGTTATCGCTACTTTTTTAAGTAAAGACACGGCTTTTGTAAGCCTTTACTCCGAAATAGAAACTATAAAACTACGCGGGGACCAATTCGGCGGCCTTGTTAAGGTCGAGGAGTTGGTTAAGAAGATAAACGCTTTAGAGAAACAAGTTAACGACCTTTACACGGCTTTAGTTGGGATAGTGGTCCCTTTAGCTCCCTCCGGAGCTTATCCTTTGGCCCCAAGCTTTGCGAATATTCAACCAATAGCGCCGACGACACAAAAGAGCGACCTCGAAAACGAAAAGGTTTTACACGGTTAAAAACGTGGACCACTTCGCCGCGGGGCCTTTTCTTTTTTTTTACCTTTACGCTTATGGTAAGCAGAGATTTTAAGCTCGAAAATAACGATTTAGCGATCGACGCGACGACCGGCGACTTTTTACTCGCGGACTCGGACCCTCAACACGTCCAAGATATTATAAATTCTTACGCCGGTTGGTGGAAGGAGTTCCCTACGCTTGGCGTAGGGGTAAAACGTTTTTTAGGAGCCTCGGGCGGCGTTCAAGTTGTTAAAAGAGCTATTAAAATCCAACTTAACAGCGACGGGTATAGAGCGGATAAGGTAGTTATTAGTAATAATCAGGTTTACATAACGGGGGAAAGAATAAGTAAATAATTTATGGCCACTTACATAACAACCAACGGGCAAACGATTTTTGATTTAAGCCTCCAATTATACGGAGACACGTCGAACGCCGTTAAGATACTAAGCGACAACCCTACTTTAAATAGTATCGCGGGAGTTATCCCTCCGGGGACTGTTATAGAGTACACGCCTAGGGAAGGCTTTACGGTAGCTCAATATTTTGAGGATAAAAAGACGATAGTAAACACGGGAACGGGCAACCCTTTACAAGGCTCCGGCTTCGATTTAGGTTTTCAGATTAACGGATTCAATTAGCAAGAGACAACAGTTAACAAGATATTTAATACTTGAAATATGGCAGTTCAAAAAAATACAAACGACCTTTTAACGCAAGCGGCGAGCTCGTTACCAAACAACACGACACAACAGATTAGCCCCTTAGACGTCCGCGAAATGGCGGAAAACTTGGCGGCGAGTATGTTTAACAAGATAACGGACGCGCCGCTCGTTGGATTAAAAGCTTATAACACTTTAGTAACTTACGAAAGTGGCCAAGGGTGCACGTACTTAGGAGCTATTTATATAGCAAACCAAGTAACGGGACCGGGAGCTTTTAACGCCGCACATTGGACGCTGTTTGTATCAGGTTCGGGAACTGTTAATAAGTTGGCAAAATTTAGCGCGACCGGCGGCCCGGTTGCCGATAGTAGTATTACCGACAACGGGGTTAATTACCTCTTTAGCTTGCTAAATACAAACGGCTTCGTTAAGACTAGCGGCGGGACGGGGCTTTTAAGCGTTTCGGCTCAAGTAGCAGCAACAGAGGGAGGGACCGGCAAATCTTCATGGGTTGCGGGATCTATTCCGTATATAAGCGCGACCAATACCTTTGGAGAGGTGGCGGTCGGCACAAACGGGCATTTTTTAAGCTTAGTTGCCGGAGTACCTACTTGGGCAGCGGTGAGCGCGAACAACTTAGGAAACGCAAACCTTACGGCGGACGCAAATGTTAGGAGCTATACACTTAACGGGGCGACTCCTCTAAATTATTTAGAGTTTCTTTCACCTACGGGCTCTATTTTGAAATTGTCGGGCGACAAAATCGCAAATTTTGGCGACGGATCAACTTATATAAAATTGGATCCTTACGGGGTTTCCGCTTTCGGAATATTGCAGTTTTGCGCCGCCGGGACAAGTACCGCGTATAATGTTTACGACTCGGCTTTAGCGGAGCGTTTTAGGGTTGAAACTAGCGGTATGGTTTATGCGAAAAGAGGATCGCTCTCGACTTATTTTAACTACAATACTTCTATTAATTTATGGGCCGAGGGAACGAGTGGGAGCTTTCATTTTGTAGGGACGAACGGATCAAATCATACAGTATATTTAGGTAATGATTCGGGACACGGGTACGCTGAAATCAAAAACAGTTCAGGCGCTACAAAAAGTAGAATATCGGGGAACGGAGACTCTTATTTTTTAAATAATTTAGGGGTCGGCTTATCCACAGCCTTAGCAAGGTTTCACGCGAAAGGGTCGGGGAATACTCCCGGTACGAGTACCGCAATTTTTCAAAACTCGGACGGAGGCACGGCCCTAGAAATTAAAGACGATAAAAGCGCCACCTTTGGCGGGGACGTCGTACTTTCTCAATCAACAAACAGCACGGCGACCGGAGCAAACGCGAGAATTACGGATCACCCTACCTCAACGGTAGTGGTAACAAATGCCTCTCTAACTTCTATCGGTAGTATTATCGCGGGGGTCGCCGGCGGGCACTTGTTAACTATAATGAATGAGACGGGCGCGGCTATTACTATCGTCGACGCTTACGGTAGTGCAGCAGCGGGAGAGGTTATATATACCAACACAGCAAGTAATTTAACTATCCGCAACAACTGTGGGGCGACGTTCCAATATAACGCGACGGGCGCGTGTTGGACTAAAATATAAAGGAGAGAGCGAAAAAATTAGCTAAAAAAAATTATCTTTATCAAAAATATATATCTATGGGCTTAAAAGTAACAACAACAACAACAACAAGCGAGGGGAATACCTCCGTTTTATATTTACATATTACCGAGTTTTACCAAAATAAAGCGGGTAACGTTATCCTACCGGTAAAATATTACAAAGGAAAAGGAGGCGCAGAGGTTGAAGTTTTTTCTCCTTTCGAAAAATCTTTTAACTACCAACTCGAAAATATCGAGGGCGGAGCTCAAGAGTTAACCGAGGGCTTAACTAAGGAGCAATGTTACGAAAAAATAAAAGCGACTTTAACGGCGGCCGGTAAAACGGTAGTCGACGAAATTTAATATTAACCCCTTAAATATATCCCAATGAATGCACAACAAAAACAAAAGCTAGTTGAAGCTTTAAACTTCGTTTATACTATTAGCACAAAGGCCCCGGTAGAGAAACAAGCGCACGACGCAAGCCTCGAGGCGGCTACTATGTTAATGAAGCACGTCGAAAGTATCGAAGTAAAGCCTATCGCAGAGGAGAAAAAAGAAGGTTTAAAAAAGGTTAAATGATGAATGAGCAATATAGCACTATTATTTTAGCCGCTGTTATTGGCGTAATTGGTTTTTTTCTTAAAACTACTTTAAAAAGAATTGAGGATAATTTAATCGACCACGTTAAAAACTTCAACAATCTAAGCGACAGAGTTAATTTAATCAATTTATCCATGGTTAAAATAGACAGCTCTTTAATGAATATTGATAAGGACCTCGAGAGAGCTAACAGAAGGGTGAGCGATATTAATCAAATTGTAATGAATAACGTCGACAAGGTTATCGAGCAAGGGCACGAAATCAATAATATAAAAGCGCAATTAAAAATGCTTGCAAAAGAAATGGAGGAAAGATGAGAATTGACACTATTAGCGAAGCCTTTGAAAATTACGAGCTAACTTTATGAGAAAAGAAATAATAAACGGGCTTTTAGGATCTTTTGACAATAAAAAAGACAACGGTTTCAGCGGGAGAAAATTAACGGCTTTTACTTTTACTTTTTGCGGAGTTTATGCAAATTACCAAGTTTTTAACCTCCCGGTTATAAGCGATCATCTCGCTATAAGCATTTTAATTATTGACGTGGTGGCGGCGGCCTTTTTTATTGGCCTTGTTACGGCGGATCAAATTATCAAATTTAAGAGCGGCGGAGGCCCGGAGAAAACTCCCGAAGCTACTCCGACAAAAGAAGTAACTCAATAATCTTATTTTATGGAAAGGAAAGCAGTATCGAAAAACTTTTTTTTAGACGAGTTTGTCGACCCGATGACTTACTTTAAAAGTGCGGATAACGGACTAAGCAAAGTAAACCCTAAGGCCTTCGCTATCGCTCAACTATTCCGCGAGCTTGTCGGTAAATCTTGTTTTATTAATAATTGGTGGCCTTACTACCAAGAGCACAAAGATACTTTATCAATTGATAAAATTATCGAAGATATTACAAAAGGATCTTACTCGGATTGGTGCGGACTTCGTACGGACCGATGCACTCAAGGGGCGCCGGCCTCGGCTCATAGAATTTTAAAAGGTAAGACTCACAACGACGGAGGGACGGATTTACACGTTTCCGGAATGAGTGGCGCGCAAATGTACGCAATAGTAACAGCCAACGCGAAAGCTTTCCACGCTTTAGGCTTAAGAAGGTTAGAACACCCAAAAGACACGCCGGGGTGGTTACACTTCGACGTTAGAGAGCACGAAAAGAGCGCGGACTCGATTAAAGTTGTAACTCCTAAAACGGTTTTCGGATTTATCAAAGTATAATTTTATGAGCACTAGAGAAAAAATATTTTTTGCCCTTCCTTATGTTATTATAACTTTTCTTGTCTTGGTCCTTCTTGGTAAAGGTTGCGGAGGCGAGAAAGTAATCGACAACTTAAGCGCAAAGCTCGAAAAGATAGAGACAGAGAAAATTTTTTTAAAGTATCAAAACGCGGCTCTTTTGCAAGAGGTCGACGAACTTTTCGACCTCAACGACTCGCTCGCAGAAAGGGCGGAAAACATTAAGAGCAAAGTCGTAAAAGGTAAGGAAAGGATTAAGTATTTAAGCGAGACGGTAAAAATTACAGATACTTTGGTTATTGAGTACACAGACGCAATGAAAGGGCAAATAAAGGACCTCGAGACACTTGTCGAGGTTAAAGACTCAACTATTAACAACCTAGCCAAGATAATAAGCAAAAAGGACACAATTACGGCCAACGTAGAGAAAACCCTCGCTTTAACAGAGGAGCAGCTCGGAGCAGTTCGGGCCGATCTTGAGGAGTCTAAAAAGCAGCACAAAAAAAAGGACCGTAAAATTACGGTCCTTAAAATACAGCGGGTACTTTACCCGGTGGCCACGGCGGCCGGTTTTATTTGGCTTATGCTTTCTAAGTGATTTTTTCAATTAACCCTACTAATTCAGCGTAATAAACGTAGGTAGTATCAAGTGATATTCCGCTATCTAATTCGTCAATCAGTTTATCCTTGTATTCCCTCACTGCTTTTTCTCGCTCTTGTTTTTGTTGTTCTTTGTTTGTCATAGGTTAAATACAATTATGTTCAATTTCAAATCTAACTAAAGCCATTTTTTCGGCTTGTGATGCGGGACGAATTTCTTCTATTCCACTTGTAACGCAATATTGACCACCTTTTCTAAACGATTCAAAGCCATTCCAATAATGAAGTAAATCATAAAAGAAGTGCTGACAAATATCTGACTTTTCATATCTTCCAAGTATTTGAGTATTTCCCCCATAGCTAATGAAGTATATTTTACCCTGTTCCATTTTAATTTTTTCCTTTTCCATACTCTTATTTTACAGTGGGTGGGTTAGTAAATTATCCAATATTTGTTGTTTCAATTTAGAATTTTCTTCTAAAAAATAGTATTTAGCAGTTTTCTCGGCCTCATTACTATCTTTCTGATTTTTTATAAACAAAGGATGCTCTTTGAACTTTCCTTCTTCTTGTATTCTGCATACTACCTTAAATGTTGCCATACTATTTTTCTTTAGGTGGGTTAATTTCTTTCCAGTGAGTAACAGTTAAACTGCTGTCAATATACTTGCTATTCCAAGCGTATCTCCATTGTTTAGCTGTAATAAAACACGTTGAAGTTCCCCCTGCACTCGTAAAAACTAAAACAGTATCAGCGTTCTTAGGCAAGGCATGCTCCACGCTTATCCACTCTTCATTGCTTACAGTGTTTTGGGAGGCGGAAAGTCTTTCACACTCATACATAGCCTTAATGATAATTTGCCTATCTTCTTTTTCTTCTACTTTCGATAAGTAACCTGTCATTACTCTTACCGCTTCTGTAATCGTATCGTTAATACTCTCCTTGATGTTGTAGCCGAACTTTGCGCCCTCTATAAACGCTAACTCTTCAAGTGAGTAAGCGTGAGGCGCACTAAGTGATGTTAATTGAACACACGGATATAATTTAGCTGCCTCGCTTTCAATTTGTTTTAAAATTTTATCTTCCATAACTAACTATTTTTTAAAATTTTCTCAATTACTTTTTTTGTATTGAAGCTAAAGTCGCTCGCGTTAATGATCCAATCGCAATAAGAACGGCAATCCTTTACAAGTTCGCCCTTATGCTTGCCAATGGAGAAAACAGGGCCCTTTGGTGAGTTAATAACCACACCTAAAACATCTACGGCGTCCGTCTTTTTACCAACTCCCGCCAATCCTTTGACACTATCGTCCTCGAGTTCGTGGCTATGCTCGTTAATTATTGCCTCCAATACCTCGAGCGTCGCCTTAGCGTCCTCCTCCGCTTTATGGGCGTCCAAACTCTTACCGCAATACTCGGAATAAGCAGCCGACAACGTGCGAGGGTTAAATTTACAATACAAGTTAAAAACGTCGATAAATTCCGCCCCGTCCAAAGCGTCGTAAATCCCGGCGCGTTCAAACTCGGTTAATAAGAAAGGAATATCGAAGCGGTTCGAGTTATATCCGACAAAGTCGCACCCTTTAATGAGGGCCGCGAGGCTCTCCGCTACGTCTTGGAAGGTTGGGCAGTCCTTAACGTCTTTGTCGTAAATTCCGTGTATCTTACTCACCTCCTCCGGTATTGGTCGGCACGGGTTTATTTTCCGAGTCTTTATAACGTCGGCCTTTTTGCCTCCGGGAAAGCGTTTGATAATTGAAATTTCGACAATGCGGTCGGTTTTGGAGTTTAGTCCGGTGGTTTCTAAGTCGAACGTTATTAACGGGCGGCTTAAATTTAGGGTTTTTCCTTTCATTACTTGGGTTGGTTTAAATTGTTTTGCTCTAATATTGCTTGTATAGCTTCGTTTTTCTCGAGCTCAATAGCTCTTAAAATTGTGAGTTTAAAAGCCTCCGTTATTACTTGGGCCTTTTGCATCTCGTTAAGTAGTTCGATCGTTGTCTTTTGCATTTTATCAGTTTTTAGTTTTTCAAGTTTAAAAATACACTCGTTTAATTTTGCTCTAAATTCTACGTCCGTCTCTATTAAGTTGCTCGATTTTTTGAACATATATAATATATTATCATGCTTTCGGTTTAAAATTCGACCAATACGAACAGAGGCGCCAAAAGGAGGACCGTACTCTTTTAAGCAATAGGCTAAAATAGTTCTATAATCCGGAAAGGGTCGCGTCGCGTTTTTCTTTATTAGTTCGTGAAAGTCGACCGCGAGAGTATCGCACACTATTTTTATAATAGAGGAGTCGTTTATCACTTTGAAAGTTTTATTAATCTTCATCGCTTACAATTATTTTAATTAATAAGATGCAAGCGGCTAGCGCGAGCAGTTGGAAAAAGAGTTCAAAAATAACGGTTAAAAAATTCATGCTTTAGTATTTAAGATTTTAACAAAGATATAAACTTTTTTAATACGCTACTTATTTTTTATTAACTTTTTACTGTTAATTAAAAAAAGTTACTTTTTATTTGGTGGTTGAAAAAATACCTCTATCTTTACCACATCAATAACAATTAAAAATAATCAAATGAGCAAACTAGAATTTCACACAAAACTAGACGCAGTTAAGAAGCGGCTCCCGGTGGGGGTTTATCCGCTTTACCTTAAAGCGTTCCCGGAGGAGAAAAATTTCTCCCGCATTAAAAACACAATAAGCGGAAAAATACACGACGAGAAGATCCTTAGAAACTTGGAGCAACTCGCCGACGCTATCGAACAAGTAAACCCTTAAGACTATGGAAAAGTTTATTTTTAAAATAGAGGCGCCAAAAGACGAAAAAGATAATTTTATCGACGAGGTAAGTCTTGAGTTTGAAGGTTACGAGCACGAACTCGCCGCCGCTTTTTCCTTCTTAGGATCAAAACATGAAGTTATTAAAGCCGCTATATTGTACGCGGCCGACTATTTACGAGACGAGCACCGCGTTAAGGAGTGCCTAGAAAATCACACAACTTTAAATTAATTTTTATGAGTAGAGGAGCAAAAACAGAAAAGCAAAGCGGAGAAAAGTATCTTACTTTTTCCAATGGAAAATTTGTCCAAAGAGTGGACGAAAACACGACCGGAGCAGTAGCTCGAGTATTAGAGAAAGGCCCAAACACCGGGAAAACGGTCCACGAGATCCAATTTGAAGGGTACGAGGGACAAATTTACGACCTACAAACAGAGGCGAGCGAGTACGGGACCCGTCTACATATCTTTATGGACGTTTCAACAGTTGAGGAGCCGGACGCAAAAGTGAAAATCAGCTTACCGCTATCGAGCGGACCGGCAAAAGGATTTTTGTCTCGCGTTCCGGTTTTGGACTTTAATAAGGACGTTTTACTTAAAGGGTATAACATCGAAAACAAAGAGACGGGCCGATTTAATTCCTTTTTAGTTCCTTACCAAGACGGTAAAAAAATCGAGGCTTTCTACACTAAAGAGAAACCAAACGGACTCCCTAAGATGCAGCAAATTAAAGTTAAAGGGAACTTAGTTTGGGACGACACGGAGCAACTAGAGTTTTACACCGCTTTAATAAACTCGATCCCTTTCCCCGCTAGAGCACAAGGCGGAGAGGAAGCTCCCGCAATAACTCCCGCGGAGGAGGAGACAATCGAAACAAACGATAGAATCCCGGACACAGCTCCGAAAAAAGGACGCCAAGCTTTTTAATAAACCCGGGGCGGCTCCGGTCGCCCCTTTATACCTTATAAAATAACCTCAAAAAAAATACAAAATGAGTAATAAAAACGAAAATAATAGTAGTATGAGCTTCCTGGGAGTTTTAACTTTAATCTTTATTGTACTTAAATTAACCGGCTCGATCACTTGGTCGTGGTGGTGGGTACTTTGTCCTTTATGGGCGCCGTTGGCTATCTTTTTAGCAATCTTTCCTGTTTGGTCGAGTTACCGATCAAGACTTTTAAAAAAGCAAGAGGAGGACCTTAGAGACTTAAGGCCGGGTAGAAGATCAAGATTTGAGCAAGAGGTCGAAAACCTAAAAAAAGAAAATTAACCCTTTAAATTTTAATCAATGAAAGTAGAAATAAAACAAATACTATTAAGAAGCGTAACCGATAAGTTTAGCGTCGGTCAATATCCGAGCTCCGGATTTTTTCACGCCTCTTATACAGACGGTGGAGAATTTGAGGACGTTATAGTTTTCGTGGACAAGCCTAACGGAATGACTAACTATATAACATCACCAACGTTTTTATATAGAACTTTAGACCATTTAGAAAAACAAGAGGTAAAAAAATCAGAAACGGAGCCAAAAAAAGCAGAAATAACCGAGAGCTTTACCTTAGAGCTTGTTCGATTATTAACAAGAGAAAAAGACGCAAAAAATTAACCCTTTAAATTTTAATCAATGAAAGCAGCAACTTTAAAACAAGATCGACCTTTAAGCTATTCCGCTCTTAAAGCGTTTAGCGAAAGCCCTAACCACTTGGTTAGCTATTGGAATAGAGATAGAGAAAGCACTCCCGCAATGATTAAGGGCGCCCTTATTCACACCCTTATTTTAGAGCCGGAAAAGTTCGAGAGCTCTTACGCTATTTGGAAAGGTGGACGACGCGCCGGAGGAGAATATACAACCTTTTGCGAGCTTAACGCTAGTAAGGAAATTATTAAGCCGGAGGACCTCGACGAGGTTAAACCG
>Ga0129333_10000448_pt1 | contig 33609 bp, 22 predicted proteins | sample CPB6_08_DNA_FD_94474 | JGI IMG/M metagenome (GOLD analysis project Ga0129333, IMG submission 94474) | Freshwater to marine salinity gradient microbial communities from Chesapeake Bay, USA - CPBay_Sum_0.6_0.8_DNA | ecosystem: Environmental > Aquatic > Marine > Coastal | place: USA: Chesapeake... | reverse complement strand
GCTGCATTTTCTGCATAGATTCCGCCAATACCAAGGATGCGTGTGCTTCCCACATCTGCCTTGCTATTGACAACGCAGACCGTACCACGGTTTCCCTTGATATGTGTTTGCCCGATTTCGTTCAAATCGTGGGTGATCTTCAAAGAACCCGCACCATCGGCAATCACGGGAATGGAGCATCTTGAAATGATGTTTCCTTCGATTGTCGCATTTGCGTTCGTATCTGCTGCCACTCCGTAGAAGGACTGACTGATCGTGCAATGTCCTAGGGTGATCGTCCCACCGTTGTATGCGTGGGCTGCAACCGGATAGTTCAAGAACATGCATCCTCTTGCACGAATCGTTCCACCATCGGTTTGCAATGCGGTTGCGTTGCTGTACTTGCCGCCCGGAATGTAGAAATTCATGCTTGGATCGTTCAATGTCAGAGTTGGAGCATCATTGATGAACGCAATTCCGTCACCGATCAGTCCTCTTGGTTCCCAATCACCAACATATGTCTTGGTGTTCTGCGTGGTGAACAACGCACCGCCCTGTCCTGTTGTGTGAACAGTTACACGATAGATGTCAAGAGTGGAAAGGTATCCGGTGAATGTTTTGTTCAGATACGGAGTTAGACTGATTCCTGCTTCATTCAAGAAATCGACCGTGATGTATCTTCCATCACCGGTTGTCGAAGTAACCTCATAAGCCCCGACAAGTTGATTGAAGAATCCGGGAGTTCCACCCGTTGCAGCCTCTTGCTGCGTTCCGCCGGACAATCCATAGGTTCCTGTGCTTCCACCAACAATCGTGAAGGCAGGAAGTACATTTACAGCACATCCCTGAACCACTATGTTTGCCTGACCTGTACCCATGTCAAACCGAATTGAACCGCCCGTAGTACTGGTTGCTCCTGTAAGCGTGAATTTCGGAAGAATGTCAATTGACTGTACTGTTTGAGTTACTACGCTGTTTTCCTGTGCGACAATGAACAACTCACGATTTGAGTAGTTAAACCACGGTCTATCAATTGTATACACACCATGCTGCAAGACATATGTCACAGGGGTGAATTGTCCTGCCACAGCATTTTCCAACACGGACAGGCTGGTGACGGAACTGCGATCAATGTCTACATTTGGATTTGTGGGCTTTGTTCGTACTGCTGCGTGTGCAACCGATTCGGTATTTGCCACATTCGAAGGATCTCTTCCATAGAAAGCGGGTTTGCTGTCGGATGCAAACGAATCAAGGCGCAATGAATTGAACGCATATGTGGCATCCGTTGGATACAGCGGGTCTGTGGAGAACTCAAGAACGCCAGGTCCGAAGACTGCGTTTTCATTCCCCACGATTCCATTCTTGTAAACAGAACTCGCAGCCAAATAAATGGTGCTTTTCTCCAATGGAGGCATGACTGGAGCAAATCCATTGCATTGAACGGTGCATTCTCCCGGCGGTCCCGGTGGGCCTCCCGGTCCCGGACTTCCGGGCAGTCCCGGTGGGCCTCCCGGTCCCGGACTTCCTCCACCACCGGGACTGCCCGGATTTCCCGCTGCACCATTGCAAACCTCCAAATCAAAAGTTTCACCGCCGCAGTTTTCTCCGGTATAACCAAAGATGTATGTTGTGCATAGACCATTTACAACAGAATCTTTAACTTCGATGCTGCAACCTTGCGGTCCTCTTGGACCGATTTCAATTCCCGGTCCTTCGAATTGGCGATGGCGAATGATCCAGTTGGTGGTTACATATGGCGGCATCAATGAAATTGCTTCATTGTCTGCCGTAAAAGATGCGGTAAGTGCAGTAGTATCACCGGGTGCAACATTCTTGACATCAGCGATCAATGCCGATCTTCCGGAACCATTATCTGCCGCCGCCGCATATACAACATTATCGTGATCGGGAATTTCTTTAGTTGTCAGCAAGTGACTTTCGTCACCGCCGATTTGACCACGCTTCATCTCGGTAAGACCGGTCGAATATCCTGCTCCAAATGCTGTTCTTGCCCTCATGTCGGGGATGAAGAACCGTTCCGATGTGCATCCCGGTTCCTCTCCTGCCGTCAGAGATTGAATGGTAACCAACGATGATTCGCTGATTGCAGAGAAGTTCACCGCTGCTGTGGCTCCTGTATAAGCCTGCTTGAATGTGAATCTTACGCTTGTTGCATCCGCCGCTGTCAGAGTTCCAATTGCAATGTCATTCGTTCCGCCCCAACCAATGATGTATTCCTTGTATGTGTCATTATCATTTGCTGCAAAGAGTCCATGAGCCGTATTTCCAGGAAACTCATGATGTCCACCATTAGCAAGTGAAATGATGATGTCTTTTGTTGGATTTCCTACCGGACCAGTAATATCCGCTGCGATACCCGTGATCTTGTATTGATCACCAATTACTTGATACAAATGGGAATAATCTTCACCATCTTCACTTGCAGTATCTTTCAGTACAGCAGAACCATCGCAAATTCTCCAAGTAACAGGAATTGAAGAAACGCTTCCTGCCCAAGGAACCATTGAACCGACAGGAGTAAACAGCGAAGCCGATGAAGCAGCCTGTGGCAAACTGTTGATGACGATTCCCTTGAGAGAATCCGTTGCGACAAGAACGGGCTGAATGTATGAAACGCCATCAAGAGGTCTTGTTGGAGACAATTCACCAACATTGTTCTTTGACAGGTAGTAGACATTCCCTGCGGTCAGGGATGTGGCACCATCATCGACATCGATGTTTGCAGCAAATTCAATTTCGCCTTGATAAACTACGACAATAGATTCTGCTGCTGCGCTTTCAACAACACCAACGGTTGCGCTGTTGTCAATCGTGTTCGCAAATCCAAAAGTAAAGCCGGTGCTGCCCCCGACATAGATGAGGACATCACCGGCTGTGAATGGGTGTCCGGCGGGAACAGCCCATGTATTGAGAATTCTGCGACCATCGCTGCCGCCGCCCGCACCGCCGCCAACAATTGGAATTGCGCTATATGCCATTAGTGGAGTTTCCTACCTTCAGTAAGTGACCGCCACTATTTAGCGGCAATTAACCGCCCTCTGCAAGAAGTGCTTCGGTTGCGAACTTGAGGTTAGCCTCAATTCTTTCCTTTTGATCGGGCGGGAACTTGTTCTGCTGAAGCAACTGTACGCTTGCCATGCGGGAATCACGATAGTTTCCAGTCCAATATGCGGCAATGGCAAACTCATCGATGATTGCCCAATCATAGATTCCCTGCCCGACAAAGAGGGCACCTTCGGGGTATCTTACCTTTATACCCTGCTTTGCAAAGCGGTAACCCTGATCAAACCGTGAGAACTCACGGCAAAGTCTGGCAGCGGCCCAGAGGGATTCGGCCCGCCACGGAGCGACCTGATATGCCTTGAAATAAACTTGGAGAATATTGTCCACGGGCTTCTGAAGAATTTCCATGATTCTTCCTGCCTGATAGAGGCTGTAAAAGACCTCCTCATTCCATCCTCCTAGGTCTGCTCTCTTCATGTATGCAGCAAGAGCCTTTTCCCATTGCTGCGAGTCACGGTAGGACTGTGCAAGGTAGAAATGATAACGATTGAAATCTTTTTCCTCCACCTTGCCGGTAGCCAATGCCTCCTCAAACTTGACGGCATCCTTCTTGTACTTCTCGGGATCGGAAGAACGGGCACCATCCTGAATAGGGGTGTTCATGAATCCACGGGCAAAGTCACGGGTTCCGATCTCGGTCTTGCAATCCACATACTCATGGAGAACGCCACGGTAGTAGAATGGCTTCTTGTTGCTCGTCATTTGTGGACGGTGATACCGTGTCTGTCCAAACTGTGCAAAGATGTTGTACAGATCGGCAGTCATGGTTTCCTTGAACTTGATTGGATCAAATCCAGGCTCAAAGACAAGAACTTCGTCCGCATCAATCATGAGTGCATAGTCAGTATCAGTCTTCTGCGCCAACTCTAGAGCCTCGCTGCGGTTGTGACCGAAGTCCTTCCACGGACGCTCATGCAATTCTCCCTTGATGCCGACATTCTTGAAGAATTTCTTGATCTTCTCTTGTGTACCATCGGTGGAACCTGTGTCCACGATGACCCAGTAATCAAGGAGAGGCATGACTGATGCAAGGCAACGCTCAATGACATGAGCCTCGTTCTTGACGATCATGCAAAGTGTGATTGTCTTGTTCTTCTTCAGGGTCTCCGTGCTTGCTGCGGTGTTTGCTGCCGGACCATCCAAAGAAACAGGTGCTTCAAGTGTTGTCGTATCGCTCATTGCAATCTCCATGATGAAAGTTTGATGCGGAAGTATTTAGGCAGATGATAATCGGTTTGCGCCGTCTGTCAAGGAATTTTCGTCACTTCGGGATAAACGGTAATCATTCCTTGGACAAGACGCTGCACGGTTGCGCTGCCGTTTGAGTGCAATTCAACATCATAAAACCAAACTCCCGGCTTTATTGCTGCCGTTGCGGTTGGTCCCAAAGAAACAAGAATCGATCCTGTGGAACCAGTAATTGCTGTATTGAAAGTCACGCCAGAGGAAGATGAATAAAATCTTCTCATCTGTGCATACGCTGTATGTCCAGAAGAAATGTCGGTGGGACTTCCGTCTTCTCCTTTTACCGTGTAGGTGAAAGAGAAGTTTGCGCCCTGATCCATGTCTCTGTTGATCGTGATTGCCATACAGTTATTTATAGTCAATCTGGGGGGCTGACATCGGGTGGTATTGGTTCTTCAAAATCAAGGTAATTTTCCGAACAGCCACCACAAGCATAGTGATTGCAGTATCTTCTTTTTCCACCACATGAAGAACTAAATCGAACAGACACGAAGGAATCTATCGGAAACGGAAGTGTATAAGTTGGAGGAATAGACAATGCAACAAGGTCTACTGGACCCCCACCAACTCCACCGCACATTCCTGATGTGCTTTCTCCTATCGAAATCAGGCGTACTGCCTGCATATTTCCGCCCTGACCATTTCTTAGATTGGTTCTGGCAAATGGTGCGGTACTCCATTGATATACAGACGAATTTACACCGCAATGTCCGACTGTATTTGCCGCATTTATGTAAGATGGATTTGATCTTCTGCACAAGACCAATGCTTTTTGTTTTACTTGCCCTAGAGATGCTGCCAGCGCAGCCGACTGTGCAAGAAAAATGCCATCGCAAATTACATCATATCTTGCAGCAAAACGAATTCTCTTGAATCTCCATCCCGCAGGAATGTATAAACCGTTTCGAAGAGTATATCCCATGTAGGAGTTTCCACCAAAGTCGCCGCAAACTTCTCCTACGGATTGCAGATTTACTCTGATATCGACTCTTGGCGCACCCTCTCCTATCTCAGGGGCACTTTGTTTCCATTCGCCGTTGGTATTGATAAAGACAGAATTTACGGGATTCCATGTGTTGTTTGAATTAACAAACATTGGACCAATTTGATTCCATTTTTCGTTTTGGTTCACCCTCAAACCAGAAAAGCGCACATCTCGATTTGCATCTTTAATGATGTATCCCATTTGCTGTCCCGAACAAGCAACTGTGGTAATTCCGCCATTAGGATTTACTGTTGGAATTGTTGGCATATTACATCAATTAGGCAGGACCAATTGCCATCCAAAATACTCTTGAATTTGGAACCGTGTTTTGAGAATCATGCGATCCATTGACCACAAGTGTCATTCCTTGCCGTGTTCTTGAACCCGACAGAATTTGTGCAAATTTATCTCCATCGTAACCCGCCCAGTTACCGCCCGCTGCATTTTCCCATGTTGCTGTTGCATTCCACGGGGGTGAACCAAACTGTATCGGAAATGTTACGGGAACTTGCACATTTGCAAAATTGCCAAGAGAGGTTGTAACTCCCCATTGCATCAATATTCCCGGAGCAATTACTGCATATCCGTTTTCGGTTGCTGAATATGTCCCTGCACCAGAAGAAGGTGTTCCCGTTCTAAACCAAACAAACCCTTCAGGATAATTTGCGGGTGGATTGGTTGTGTTGCTTGGTCCCGTAGTTGATACCAAGAAAAGGGGTTTGACACTAAGTTCCCCTGTGGTTCGATCAATTACTACATTTCTAGAGTTTGCGCTGATGCTTCCTGTATTGTATTGTCCTGCGGAGGACAATCCGGCATTCAAAGCGGGTCTTATGATTGCTTTGGTCGATCCACTTCCGGTGACTGTGAATGCTTGTGTGCTGCTCATCAATACTGTTGTTGGACCAACAATTGTTGCAGGACCGGTTACATTCAGACGCTGACGGAAATCGCCGCTATTTGCAATTACATAACCGGAAGACAATCCTTCGGTTGCATGAATTGATGGAACCGTGAGGTCGGCAGTCAAGCCATTGCCCAAACCTTCTATGATAACACTACCGCTGACACCAAGACTACCTGTGATTGACAGGCTACCTCGCATAGTATCGTCACCATCATTACGGAGAACTCTTGCATTCACTCGGAATCTTGCCCGATCTGCATCAGTAAGATTGTTTACAGCACCCCCCGTAATTTGGTGATAAATGTCATAACGGATGTAGTTGTAATCGTGATTGTGTCCTGTGAGAATTGTTGCAGCCAACCCACGGCGAGAACGAATGATCCAATGCAATCCGATATGCGGTGGCATAATACTGAACGGAGTTGCGCTGTTTTCCGAAACATCAATCAATCCGGTTCTTGGTGAATTTTGTGCTGAAGCGTAATACCCGCTGTTAGCCTGTGGCGCAACAGTACCAAGCAATGCATGGTTGTGGTCGGGAATATTGCTGTCGCTCAAGGTTACTTGATGAACACCGCCAACGGAACCAACGCTGATTGCAGGATCGTTGATTGAACCACGAAGTCCATCACCGACCGATGTTCCGAATATCGTTCTTCTACGCAAATCTGGTAGGAAGAACACCGAACGACCAACAGTCGATGCAACCGTTCTTCCAAACACTTTTACTGCGGTTCCTTGCGTTGTTGCCGTGAACGGAGAAGAAGAGAATGTGACTTCCCGTGTGCTTTCATTTACGGCACTAATCACGACATTTGCCGTGCTGCTTGCACCCCATGTAAGCCGCAATGCATCTCCCGCAGTCAATCCACGGGTATCAGCCTCGACCTTCAGACTGTCTGCCGATTCAACCTCTGCCTTGGCGTGGTGCGTGTGCTGCACGGCTTCATAGAGTTCGTACCATGCATTCTGCTCTAGTGCCGAGCCATCGCAGACCAGCCAACCATAAGGAATTCCTGCGGTTGTGCCGGAGAATGACATGATTGCACCGACAGGAGCGGTCTCCCGCATGTAGACATAATCTGTCGGGGTGTCCCCGACAACAATTCCTGTGTAATCAAGCACATATCCCGAGTTGCTTCCGCTTGCAAGGAACATTGCCTTGCGTACTTCTCCTGCCGTAGCCTCCAATGCTCCCGAATCTACATTGCTTGCAAGAAGTCCCTTTACATCGGGGTGCAGGAAATATGCTTGTCCCGTTGTTAGCGGAATCAAGTTTACGAATCCGCCAGTTGCAGTAAGGTTCTTGATGTAACCTTGGGAAACAACATCAACCCAGTTTCCGCTGATTCCCTCAACAATTCCAAGAGTTTCTGCTGTTGGAACAGTATTTGCCTGTGCAAAAGTCAACGAGCCATTGCTGTCAAAACGAACGACATGCCCCCGATGAAAAGCGTGACCGGGCACCAAGAATTTCTTTCGAATGGAGTCCGCACGAACCCAATCCTCGTGGATTCTTCCATCTTCCAATGCAATCGGAATGTGCCATGCAGTTGCTCCTGTAACAGCATGTGCCCCATCAAGTTGATCAGCGTTGAAATGCTTCACCCAATTGGTGGTGGTGATGCCGGGGTAGACAAATGGTCCTGTGCTTCCGGGGTAGACAATTCCAAATGTGATCCCTGCTTGTCCCGTTGGGCTATGGCGCATCAACAATGTCGTTCCAACATCGTAACGAGTAAACGAGTTGTTTGCGCCGATGTAGGTGAATGAATTGTTTACGGAACTATCGCAGTATCCATAAGAAGCAAACTTCGAAGAAAGAACCCAATTGTCCGATCCACTTACGCCAAGGTTCTTGTTGCTTACCCACGCATTCCAGTTTGCAGGAGATGCACCGCAGTCGGAGTTGCAGACCCACACAAGGTACTTGTCGCTCTCCTGACCACGAACCCAAAGACCCGCAGGCTGCAACATCGCATCTGTAAGGAAGTTTTCACCGATTCCCACCCCGCTCGGTCCGGTGACCGTCATGATGCTTGTGATGGGTGAACCGGTTACAATGATCTTTCCGCCATATTCAATATCGGATACACCACCCTCAAAGAATGTGGAAACCTGAAGAATGCCCGTGGTGCCGGGTGAAGACCCCGTGAAAGACCAACCGAGAACCAATCCAACTGTGCTTGCAGGACCGGCGGTTGCAGGGTTGCCTGTGTCCGCATAAAGTGCGGTCATGCCATATGCAAACGATCCTGCGGTCAAACTTGCCGTGCCAGCCTCAACCATGAATTCTGCATATCGTTGATATGCAAGTTCAATCAATTTGTCTTCGATGCGAAGATCACTTGAATCAACATAAGTCACCTCGCCATCAACATCGAGACCGCCAAGGATTGTTACATTTCCATTGAATTCAATGTCGCCATCAATTTCATTTGGCAACATTCTTCTTGCAAGAACTCTTTTTGGGGTTCCTGCTGGACCTTGTCGTGTATCGCTGACATCGCTGACGATGAAATAATCATCTGGATCCGGATTTGTTCCTGTCCCGCCACCCAAATCTTCAAGATCAATTGCATCAATGACTACTTGATTGTAGTTGTTTGTAAAAGCCTGTCTTCCGATGCCAATACCCGCACCAGGATTGACATACAAAGTCACAACGCCGTTGTAATATCCTGCGGTGCATCCTGTACGCTTGATCAAACCGCCGTCAGTCGGACCAACATCAACCTCATAGACATTGATCGCATTGGTCGATTCAATGATCTGATTGGTTCTGTCGAACCATGTGTTGAATGTATCCGACAGGGCGAGTTGCTGAATATTGATTAGGTCTGCTGCTGTACAGGACATTTGGGATTACCGTTTCTGAACTAGTTCCGAGATGATGGCTTTTAGGTCGGCTAGTTCTTGCTCCAGCCTATTTATCCGTTCCTTTTGAGCCTTTGATTCCTGTCTTTTCTTCTCATATGCCCGAACTGCGTCCCTGTCCGTTGACAAGAGTGCTTTTGATCTTGCATCTCTCACCATCTTTTCGTTTTGAACAGGAATTTTGTCGGGGATCATGTTGCGATCATCCTCAAGTTTCTGATGCGTGGGATTGCTGCACCGTCATCTGGACCCAACATGACAACCTTGATTGAGAAGGTTTTGAATTTCTGCAATGTCGTATATCCAATATTTGTGAACGAAATCTCACGGAAATCATCGTCCGATGACGAGAAACCCGTATCTGTTGTTGTCAACTTGACATAGTTCACATTATCGGGATCGGTTTCTCCCACAGGAACGGGTCGGACAAAAACTTGAATAGAAGATGCGCTTCCGCTCTTTTTTGGATTGCAGAGTGACATCGTTACCGTGATGTTTTCTGCTTCCATGCCGTCCTCTAGAGTCACCTTCTTGCTGATGTATCTCGCAGCAGTCTTGAACTCCGATGCTGTATTGACATAATCAACTTCGCCGTTGTATTGCGGACCAGTAACGGAGGAATCGCTTTGATTGTTGATGACATTTGCGATAGTTACAAGGCTCGACTTCTCCAAGTCAAAGATCGGAGAAACAAATTCATTAGTGCCCAATCTTCCCATTGCCACAGTAAGAGTAGCCAATCCGCCTTCTGTGTTTGAGGATGGAATCGGGTAAACGCCCGTGGGTGGCTGAATGTTCTTGTTTGGCGTAATGTCTCCCAATACTGTTGGCGAAGATGTTGCAATCTCACAAGAATAAGAAATTGACGAACCTTCAGGCGCAGCATCAACTGCATTTACCCTGAACTGATTCATGTTCAAGGATGCTGTTGCACCCAATGCTGCATTGATAAGTTCAATTGTTCCCGATGAACTAAACTTGCAAACTCCAAGGCGGAACGCCAGAGTTTCATTCTCGTTCTTGACCAACTTGCCGGTGTTCTGCGACTTGAACAATGCCCGCATCATCGGCTGCTTTGTGATGTTGATCTTCGGATCATCCTCATTTGCCGTGAGGATTGTGCTTCCGAGGGAACCTGTCATCACCGAATAGTTGCCCGAGTTCGTGCTGATGCTTACTGCATATTCATTTCCGGGTAGCAGATAAACAGGACTTGAGAAATTAAATCGGGTCGAATCACTATCACCGCTTGAAATGTAATCAACCACACTTGAGATGTTGTTGGAATACAAAGTGGAGGTGGCAAAAGGAAGAACCTTCGATGGGTGCGGATATCCCGAAAGTGTGGGTCGAATCTGAACTGTCACCGGAATCGTGGTCAATGTTTCTTTTGATGCAAAGAACAAGTCCACGAACTTCACATAAATTCCGCTTGGATACTTGACAGGATCGACATAGAAAGTCTGTGAAAGCGGTTCATTGTAGCCACGAACTTCCGATTGACTGCTGATCATTTCAGAAAGATTCGAAATGACTCTTTCCGACTTGACTGACTTTCTTCGTGTTTCCAAGACTCTCGTAGAAAGTTGACCATCCTCTGCAATTGAGTTATATGCGCCCTCAACGCTGTAAGTTGCTTCCGCAGACATCGACCATGTTGATGGGTTGTTGATGTCTGTACCGTCCGTAACACGAATTGTGTGGCGACCTACGAGGAAGTTTGTTGCAGCATTCGGGTGATTGAACAGATATTGGAACGATGCCTCGCCACGGCTGTCCGTGATTGCTGTACCGCCTGTGCATGTTCCCGTAACATCGAATTCGTCACAGTACACACGGAAAGGTGTGTTTGGTCGCAGACCCGTTACTGATACATTAATCGTTCTTTCTCTTGCAACGGGCATAACATCTCTTGCAACGATCTTGTTGTTCACCACTTTCTTCATGCTCTCCGGGGCGACCGAGGAACTGATGCTATTTACGGAAAGCCCTTCGGTCTTGGTGGTGAGCAACTTGTTTCTGACAAGATTAGGACGGGAATTCTTGGAACCTTCGATGTTGTTTCCGAACCAAATCGATTCCCAATCATTGAATCGTGTTCCGAAACCGTATCCCGAGTTTTCCTTCCAGTTATCATTCTCCCCTTCAACATTCACACGAACCTTGGGCTGCTTGGTATCATCGTACCAAGTATCCGTAGCGGGACTGATCTTCATCGACCCCAAGAATGTGATCACGCTGAATGGATTGATTATGGTTGATGCGCTTGCCAAAAGATTAGAGATGTCCGGAGATGTTGTGTAGTTCAGGGTATAGATGCCGTCAACGGCATTCCCCGTCACCCCACTCACGGTTGGACCTGTCAGGCTGTAAGACCGTGTTGTGAATGTCGGTCTCAACTCGTTGTTTTCATAGTCAATGCTTGCGGCAAACATCGGATCGCTGTTATCTGCAACAGCGTGACCCTTGAACTGATCCACCAAGATGCCACGCTTGGGCATTTCATCGCCATTGTCATCACGAATGCTCTTTGCCTTGGCTTCTTGCTCAAGGAGATTGAGGGTCGTGTAGTATTCCACCGCCTCAATTCTCTTTTCAAGGTTGCCAATGTCACGCATCGTATATCGCTTGTTTTCAACATAACGAACCGATGCATCATCGCTGTTGAATGTATATGGATTGACTCGTACCGTGTACAAAGTCATCGCATTTGGATCGTCTGCCGGAATGTCTCCATTCAGCGAAGGAACGCCAGAGATAATTGTGAACTTTCTGTCTCTGGTCAGGGCAATCTTGTCCGTTCTGGGCAAGAAGTGAGTATATGTAAAATCATTGTCGTTCGCTGCGCTGTTGGAAGGAATCCATGCTCTTGCAGCGATATCGCCATTCATGCTTCTGTCGGGACGGAAATCAATTGAGTCACGAAGGCTGTAAACGATGCCCGTAGACATGCTCTTGTATGTGGGAATGTTTTCGTAATCGGGATAGGAGCGAACCGTGAAAGGTCCACGGGTGCCGCTGTGGCTGTAGTATGTGAAAGTTGCAGAATACGGACCGCTGATGCCCGTCACGCCGGGATTGAGATACATTCTTGCCCAATCGTAGTGACTGTCTCTTTGTCCGCTGTCGAATGTAAAGAAGGGCAAAAGATTTATTCCCGAACTTGCACCCTTTGAGCCGGTGAGAGAAAGAACTTGAAGAACATCAACATATCCATTTAGATACAGAACATCAGATGTGCTTCCTCGCCCATCCCCCGTCAATGCTGTTCCGAAGGCTCCTGTCAAAGACCCGCTGAATGTATTCAGGGTCTTTGTCTTCGTGAAACTTGAACCCATCGCTTGTGAATCGTCTTGAATTTCCTGCGTGGCAAGAATGATGAGTTTCTTGCCGCTTACATTCTCAACAGTAAGTTGAAGATTCGTGTTGCTTGATGGATTTCGTGCGGCAGTACCGCCCGTGACTGCAATACCATCTTCCGTGAATACCATTACATCTGCGTTTGGCAATGCAACGGGAGTTGTCGATACAGAGAATTCCATGACGGGCGAAGACACGGAATAGGAATTGATGCTGAAATGATACGGACTGCTGCTTGCCTGTCCCGTGGCGTATGTAATGATTGCATAATCGCCGCTGGAGAAAGAGGTAAGACCCGATCCTTCGGGAATCTGATACAGAAGGCAAGCCTGATCCTCTCTCTCAAGTCCCGCACTTCCTGTGATGTTGAAAAGGTGTTTTGTCGTTCCGTCCTTTTCTGCCATAAAAATTCGTGTGACATCGCTGAACTTTGATGTTCCCGTGATATTGATGTCATACAACGAAAGATCAAATATGGGATTCTGATACGGAAGAACGGAACGCATTCTTGCCGTTCCGATGGACGAGCAAGCCGATCCACTTGCACCCGTAGAAAGAATGATCTTTGGGTGTGCAGAAATGTCCGCAGTTTTTCCGAAAGAGTCTGCTATTCCCGAGAATGTGACTTTCGTGAAAGGACCGACAACACGGTTAAAATCACGGGTGACAGTTCTTTCATGCGAAACCCCTCTTGCACACGGAATGTTCAGACGGGTGTTTGCCTGTGTTTCGAATTCATATCCAAACACATATGCCTTGCCGGGAGAAAGTTCTGCCTTCAGCACGGTGCTTGCACCGGCGGCAGTCGGTCCCTTGAGGGTCAGTTCAAAAGGAGTGACCGTATAGTTGCCGGATTCATCATATGTGCGCCGAGCGAGTGTGTCTTCAAGTACCGCATAGTCTGGATACTTTTCAACCTTCACCACATCGCCATCAACAACACGCATGAATTCAATGAAGCCCTCACGGGAGAAATTGTCAACTGCACTAGTGTCGGCGGCTGTGTAGCCAACTTGAGACATGGCAAGTTCGATCATGAAACGATCAGAACCCGGTGCTGCATAGTTGTAGAATCCGAATGCAGGATCGGTGAGTGTTGCATCATCTGTTGCGGTAACAAACGACTTGTTTACCTGAAATCCAAGTCTTGTTGTTGGATTCGAATAATCACGAATCTTGCTTCCTGCCGATCCCGTCAAGGTATATGCACCTAGTGACTGTGCGTCATTTAGCACAAAATATCCTTCAACGAATCTTACGCCACGATCAACCGAGGCAACCAACGCATCGCCTAGGGTGTAGCCATTTGGACCGGTGACCGCTGCCGTGATTCCTGTTCCATTTGCAGCGGTTGCTGAAATTACATCATTTGCCTGAAATCCTGTGCCGCCTTCAATGTACTCAAAGAAAAGAACGCTTTCATCATCAACGCTGCTGCCTGATAGACCGCCTTCAGCATGAATGACTCTTGCCTTTGCTCTTCCTGTCTTTGAGATAACCGTACCAATGAAATCGGTGTGATCAACGGTGGCTGAAAGGCTAACCTTTCCATACTTAACACGACTTTCGCTGATCTGCCCATCAAGTACGATGCTTCCTTCTTCAAACACATGGGAACCTAATCTTTCAATCTGGTTCTGCAACAATGTTTGAATTTGGGTAAGTTCTCTTGCCTGTACGGCATAGCCCGGACGGAACATCAGACGGAGGAACTTCTTGTCCTCGCTGAAGTCATCATAATAGGGGTCTACATTGAACAGGCTTGGATCGTATGATGGCATTTTTTCCCTACCTCGTCAGAAGTCGATGACGATCTTGATTTCTTCTTTTTGTTCGGCTCCACGCTGAATAGGCTTCATATTCTGTATGTATAGAACCTCTCCAGACCTGTACTTCAATTCAGCCTCGGATAGAACGGCGGAAATGGTTGCTACCGCTTCTGTTGTTGGTGATGCGGGATATGCGGCGGTCATTCCAACCAAGAACTTTCCTTGTGTACCCGAAAGGCGAATTCTGCCCGTGGTTCCTGATGCTCCGCTTTCCCATGCAACCACATAACCATTTGCGCTTCCGGTTGCTCCCAAGACAAAGTTGTAGTAATTGTCCTCAAGGAAAGAACTAGAATTGAAATTGTTTGGACTTTCCCATGTAAGGTTCAACATGGTGGTTTGATCGTATGCATTCACTCCCTCTCTAATAAGGGTGTCTACTGCCACAATCTCGCCAATTCCACTCAATCCTCTTGAGAAGTACTGATTGTAGAACCAGTCGCTTTGCGTGACTCTCTCCCCGTACTTGAATTCGCCGGAGATGTTTTCCACATACAGGTAACCGGACTTGTTTGAACCGAGTTTCGGTTCCCATCGGTATATCTGCCCAACGGCACGGGAGGGAACCATGCTTGTTTCATAATTTCCAATGCCGTGAACCATCATTCCATCAAGGAAATCGTTCCCGGATGTGCAGCGGCATTGATTGCCCGCCAAGAAACCCGACTCAAGAGTTGGTGCCAATGTCAACTTTGCTAGATTTCTTCCTTCGCTGCCTGCGACAGTTTTTTCGTCCACATTCAGGATAGTCAATCCGCTTACTTTGCCGCCATAAACAAATTCACCATCACCCCTAATGTTTGTCAAGACCAATTCGTTGCTGCCGGAATTTCCCGAAACACCATAAAGCCACGATACAACCTCTCCTAGCACGGGTTGAGTAATTCCTCCCGTGAGAGATTGTGATGCTGTTTCTCCTGCTTCAAAGGTGCCTGACAATCCACTTTCAAAGAAGCGCAGTCGAACTTGCTTTTCTGCCAGTAGTGGATTGAGGATTAATCCAAACTGACGATATTCGTTTTCGGTACTAACCTTGTCGCCCTCTCCACGAACATATTCTTTGACAATCATCAGGCTAGATGCACCCAATTCTTTGACGGGGTTTGATCCGTGTCCTCCGGGGGGAGACATGATTGGGTCTGCCAAATCCTGTAGCAGCACTTTTCCTGTAGGAACTACAAGTCCGGCAACATACTCAAGCGATGCAAAAGTGTAATCCTTGCCGCCATCTATAATTTCAATAGAGTCGATGAGTCTGACAGTCTCAACAAGTTCATTACATGAAGTCAGCCCCTGATTGCGGAAAATTTCGCTTTCTGCTGTTGGTCCAAACCGAACCATTACTTCAGCCGCATTAGTGTATGGATTGTTGGAATTTCTGTACGATGTTCCGTCCCCGACAACACGAATTGTGGGAACAATAGAGAATGTGGATGCTCCCGAGCCACCCGATATACCAACAACAAACGGCTCTTTTACCGTAATGAAAGCGGATGTTCCGGTGTTATTTGATACGAAACTTGTAATTTCTCTTCTTTGCCCAAGACCCTTCCCTGTATCAATTGATAGAGTCAAGTCCTTGTACCTATCTTGACTATAGATCAATGACGGGGATGTTACGGTCAATCCAGTTGCACCGGGGAAAACATCAGCAACAACTAAATTGCTTGCATCTGGAAATATGCAACTGTCCGACACAACAAAGGGCTGTACATCGGGATTCATCCGAATGTATGCGATTTCTCCATCCACGGCACTTTCCTGAACATTCCATTGCAAAATTCTTTCATCATTTAGTCGCAAATATTCGACATACTCAACAGGCATGTATCCGATGCTGTTTGATTGTGTCTTGGTAAGAAATTTTCTCTTGGATTCCGGAATTTGATAAAGGAACTTCCAACGGTATCCATCGCCAAGACGGCGAATTCGAGAATCTGTGTGTGTCGGTGCGTTGTACGAAGGGGAGCCGTAGTTGTTGTCAATGCACTTGTATACCCGCTCCTCGTCAACCAACACATAAAACGGTGCTGGATCTAGATCATCAAACAAATCAACATCATCGCTGTATGTGCTGTAGGTTACTCCCGGTTTCCAATCATATCTACGCACAACAAGGGAAACATCAGAACGATCAACTCTCTTGTGGGCATAGATGCCCCTCCAAAAGTTGGTATCTTCCATGACGCTATCAACGCCAATTGGTGGATCTTGCTCGTTACCCCAAGCACCCACTTTCCCAATTGAAAGGAAAAGATGCTGATTGTCGAGGTCGCCGTAGATTTCCAGCAACTTGTTTGCGGCTATCCGCTTGTGATTTTGACGAAATGGATCGCAGGGCATTGCTTTGTATTTAGATGGCTAATTGGTCGGTAGAAGGCTCTGGTGTGGGTTCTGTAAACTGATAGGCAAAGATAACGATCTCCTGTGTCCCCGAAATAAACTTGCCGTTATGATCCCACATCTCAAGTTTCAGGGTGTGGCGACCATTTGGGACACCGTTCAAGATGACTTCTCTGCGATTGATTCGCAACTCTGTCTGTAGTTTGTTGTTCAGGTAAACCTTGGTAACAGCCGCCCGTAGGGCTTGGAGAGAGTCTTCGTGAAGAATATTGAACTGCACCTTCATGTTCCGATAGTAGAAATAGTCATCACCAAAGGTAAAGTTGGGGACTTCAGTATTCGTTACCACAGATCCATGCGTGGGGGTAACCATAATGTATTTTGGTATCGGAAGATTTGCAATATTTTCTTCACGACAACTGAACACTTGTCCCTGCGGCATGTTGAAGAATGCCCGTGCCGTGATTTTTCTGAACTCGCTGTTTTCGTTGTATTCCAAAAGTGCATACTTGTAGTCGTATGCTCCAATCTGCATAGTTCCGAACTCACAAGGAGATTCAACCCCAAAGCATTCATTGTTCTGTCCTGTGAGATAGGGAGGATCTTGTCTTGGGCGACCGGGACTCGGTGGGTCTTTATAGATTGCAATTCCCACACCACCCCCACCGCAATTGCATCCTTGGCAACAAGCAGGAGAATTGGGGTCAGCATTCGGATTGCAATCGGGATCGCATTCATCGTATGTGCCGCACACCTTGTTGCAAACACGATCCGGGCAACCGGGGTGGCATTGACCGTAGCAAGCGCAAACATCGAATGTGGGGCAATCTGGATGGCATGGACCATACCCAGTACAAGCCGTTGCACATGGGTCAAGGCAGTCAATCCGGCATGGTTGTTCTGTGCAGCATGTTGCTCCAGTCGGATCGCAATTACACCAACTGAAGGATGTGCATCCTGTGTCACATGGTCCCACGCAAGTGCAGGCATCGTAGTTTGGGCAACCGATTGTGCATGGGGCGCACTCTGGGTGACATGTGCCCGTAGATACGCCATTGACCGTGCATCCTGTAATGCAAGGATCGATGCATTCGGGACGGCAAGGATTTGTCGTGCAGCATGTTTGACCGCCCGGATCACAATCGCACCAATTGAATGATGGACAGGTTTGGTTGCATTTGTTGTATCCCGTGCATCCTGTCAAACAAGGATCATAATTGCCACAATCTGGATTGCACGGATTTGTGCAGCATCCGACCAAGCGGAAAGCGGGTTTCCATTGTGACCAATCATATTGCTGCTGTCCAAATGTTTGTATTGTCCCGATACATGCGGGGTGTGTTGCACCCGTTGCTCCGTTTTCTATGTCCAATCTGCATTGGCGACAACAAGACAGTATATGGCACCCTCCACAATTGCCTCCAAAAGGATTTCCATTTTCATCAACCCCGAAGGCAACGCAGTCGCAAGGAGTTTCTGGTTCAACCAAAGCATTTGCAGGAGCGGTTGGATCATATAGCCTTGCGGGCACAAAACATGGTGTTTCACAAGTGATTTCAGTTGAACCACCACTATTACATGCTTGTTGGCTCCATGATTGCTCCAATTGACCGCAGCAAGTCAAATCACATACGGGATTGCCATAAATGTCCGTTTCTGTGCATATGCAATCGTGACCGTTTTGTGTGCAAATATCGCAAGACCAAGTACAATAACTCTTTAGTGTATTTGTTGCATCATCAAAATATTGGCATTTTGCAGGACCATTGCCAACGATGTTTCTTTGCCATACTGAACAATAACCACTTGCATCTTCTATGTAAACTGAACATCTACATCCATATGGACCTTCATTTGGGTTAGCATCATTAACCGTTGCAGCCTCATCCAAACAGCCACCTGAGCATTGGCATGGCACACACATGGCGGTAGGACCACCAACATCTCTGCCTTTGTCTATGCATATTCCAACATTATCCTCAAGCGGCGGGAGGCATGTTCCCCCTACCAACAATCTTGCTGTATTGATTTGCAACTGATTGCGAAGCGGTCTTGCCCATTCGTTGATTTCGTCTTCGCTTCGACCTTCCTTGAGGTATTGCCACTCGGGCCAAGGAGACCCATTTCCCCCTTCAAGGAAATCCGAAATCTGACTCTTCCAAATCTTCGCAATGTGATATCCCCGCTCAACTTTTTTGTTGGGGTGTTGATAAATGATCCAAAACGGATCGCCACCCGGGAAATCTGGCGTTTCAAGGACATTACCTGTCGCCGCAATAAAATCCACATTATTGCTGATCGGGTTTCCTATGACGGCATACCCATCACCCTCTTCACGAATGATTGGGTCGTGGAAATCGGGATTGTATCCCGGTTGCTCCGGTCCCTGTCCCCAAATCCCGACAAACTCTCCTAAATCTGTTCCGCTGATAACTCCATCTTGAGTGAAATCGAACTGCTGACATATGTTCCAATTACCCGATGCAGGCGTTGCGTTCCAACAATCATTAGTCAGCAAACTCAACAGATCATTGTAAACTTGATTGGCAACATCAAAATTCGTAATTCCGGTATTAAACCACAGCGACAAATCATCAAATGTTTGGAATGTATATGGCGTATAGTGTCCGATGATGGGCACTTCGAAAGACATCAATGCAGATGCGTTATTCAGGTTGTCTTTCGTGCAACGCTTGATCAGCACAGAACCAAACATAGCCGTTCCTACGGGATGTACAAGACGGCGAACCATTTCACGATACTGATCCACCACAGCCTCGGTCTTGAGGACATATGACCAATTCTGATAGTAATGATTGTCTTGCAGAACCTTGTTCGTGCTTAAACGACCATCATTGTTTGCATAGTATCCTGCGGATTGACAAAGCGATCCAACAGTCACATTACCCGCAAATCCTGTTCCTCTTGCGCTGTTGATGCTGATTGTGGGGGCAACTTTGTAATTGATTCCGAAGTCATCGATGTTGATCTTTCGAATGCTTCCTGAGCCATCAACTTCTGCAACTGTGCCGCTTCCCTGCTGACCGGGGTCTCCTGCTGCTGCAATAAACGATACACGGTCACCCAATTCATAATCAGAACCACCATTTGTGATTGCTAGTGATGATACTACGCTGTATACCGTGACTTCGTGATAGTCTCTTTCACCATCGTTGAAGTCAATTCCGGTGTTTCCTGTTCTGAAAGTTCCGTTTCTTCCCGAAATCAGAAGTTCCGCAACAGGGAAACTGCCTATCTGATAGACATTTACTTCGACTACACGAGCCGTAGCAAGAATATTTCCAGCAGCATCTCGCTGAACGATGTTGTTACCCGCTGCACGGTATATCGCATCGCCCAAAGAGTTTGATATGCGGAGATAATTGTTTTGTGTCCATCTTCCGGCAGAAAGACGGAGAATGTCCTTTTTCGGATAATAAAACTCAACCGATGTATCGTAAAGTATTCTGAAAAGAAACTCGTATGACTTTTCTGTTCCCTTTGCAAGATAGAACTGACGAATGTTCTTCATCAATCTCTTGGGATCTACTCCGTTTCCTGTGTCGGGATTGACTGCAAGTGACTCGGGAAAATTGAAAAGGTATTCCGACTTGAAATGATCTATGAATTGATCTAGTGTGGTGTCAACATCTGGAATATTGTGCATCTCAAGGGGAGACAGCACCTTCCCTTCGTTGCGCCGAAGACCGAGCCATTCGTAATATGCAGAAAGAAACGAGACAAGAGTCGGGTGATCTACACGAACAAATTCGGGAAGACGATCCGGTATGAAATTCGATAGTTGTCTCTTGTCATCTATGCTCATGTGTTTTCACGATCATCGGGGGAAAGAAGAATCGGAGGCATTTCTATCTATGACAGTCTTTTCGGGTACTGCCGTAACTTGAATGTTCCCCTCATCTATTACAATGATTTGGTTTCTGCGTGAGAAAATGTCTTTTTCTCTTGGTAGAACTGTAAGTACAAGTTCAGTCTTTCCTTCACCAAGATTTTCTATCTTGAAGTTTCGGAGAGCAATTGTTCCCGTTTCGTAATTAATCGTTCCGATGTTCTTTACGATAATGACATTTGTTGTCCCGACCTTTTTGTAAATGCGTACATTTCCGTATCCGTCATCGTCAAGATACGCATCTACAATCGGCTTGACATCCCCTGCCTGTGTGCTGTCTCTGAAACCGAACTGTTCGCTGTCAAGTATTGGCTTGTATCCATCTACCGGATGCAAAAGAGGGTTGTCAAACTTGATGGTATACGGTGCTGCCCTACCGATGCTTGGTTCAAACTTTTTCGACAGACTAATTTCACTTGTATTTGAGTTGATTGCTGGCGATGACCCATCGATGATTGAAGAGAACTTGGACATTCTGAAGTTCTTGTTGAATAATCCCAGGTAATCGGTTCCGAATACCTTGATCAAACTGACAATTCTTGACTCAATACCTTCCTTGTTCAGATTTGTCTTCAATTCATCATAATAAAGAGTGACTGAAGGAACGATGTAAAGAATGTCAGGATCGACAACTTCAGGGGTTATCGTGACTAGATTCCGTTCTCCCAAAACGCTTTTTTCAATTGCTTGTTTTTCTGCAACTGAAAGTCGGGTTCCAACCTTTGGCTTGATGCTGATGAATACCTTGCCGTATTCTGGCGGATCATTTTCTTCGCCGCCCCATATGAAGAAAGAGTCCGCTCTTCCCGAATACTCTCTGCCCAATAGTGCCCGATAGTCATCGTTTGTGACGGCACGATCTTGTGCTTGGTAGTTTCTTGGAGCATAGAAGCGAATTGACTCGATGTCTTCGCTGTCTTTTCCGCCATAGGATGTAAGAACCTTGTTGTTGGAGTCTTTCTTGATCTGCACCTCAAGGATTCTGCTGTCGCTTGATGTGATAGCCCGATTGAATTCGGACTCATCAAATCCAATGCCGTTTCCTGCCGACCCCGTGGTGACGATGTAACGAAGCGTTACGATGTTTCCATTCTCCACCGCTTTGCCCACGATTCCGTCACCGAAGTAAACCTCCCACATCCCATCTCTACCTTCCTGAACAAAGAATGCCGTGGTCGTTGAATTCAACTTGTTGATGTCTGTGGAACGAGTCCACAATTGATTGGAGCCTGTTCCGTCTGCCTGCGAACGCTGAACCAACACACTCAAAGTATCGATGTCAACATTCATGTCAGGAATCGTAAATCTAGCCTCTGTTCCGCCTTGAGTGTTCGCAACATATGAAACTTGCTTGAGGTTGCCTTGATATAGGGCAACATTCTGAACGATGTTTCTGTTGTTTCTGCGTACAGCCTTGTATGTGTCCATGTTGACAAAATTCACGGTTTTCCCGTCAACATCTCGTCCACGGAATATCTGTCCCTTTTCTATGAAGACCTTGCCCTGAATGACCTGTCTTGTGAAATTTGATTCAACACCACCATCATTTTCAAGAATGATGTCTACATCAATTTTTGCAGCCTTCTTTGATCGTGGAGTATAATTGAGATGCTTTGCAAGAGACACAACCGACTGCCGCATGACTGCCGAATCAAGGAACGATTCGTTTGCCGCCATGTTTGCATAGAATGCCTGATAGTGTGTGTTGTAAGCAAGCAGATCAAGAATGACCGACAAAGCCGAGCCTTCAAAGTCATAGTCCTTGAATTGCTCCTGCCCACGCAGGAACTCCTTGAGATTGTTCTTGATCTCATCGAACTCCAACGATTGAATCGGTCTGTTTGATGTGTTGCTCATCGTAGTCTCTTAAGTGCTACCGTGGTCGAAAACTGCCTTTGGACATTCCGAATCGTGAAGAAAATGGTCACACGAACCTCATTTCTATCTATGACATCAACCACATCTACGGCGGCTGCACTTACTCGTGGTTCGTATGCCCGAATCATGTTTGCAATACGCTTTTTAAGTTCGATCAAAGCAACCGGGTCTGTCAATTCAAATAAAATATCCTGAATCCCGGAGTATATCTCTGGGTGAAAGGGTTTTTCACCCCGCCTGAAAAGCAATAGATTTCGCAAAGATCGTTTAATAGCCTCTTCATCTTTGCGTACAGCGACATCTCCCGACAGCGGGTTCATGTCAAAGTTGATGTCAAGGTCGATGGATGTGTTTGTAATCTTTGCCATGGGTTTACCGTAGTGCTAGTTCAAGTTCAATGTCATCCTTTGACTGAACAAAAATACTGCCGAAAGCCAAATCAGATTTTGGCAGTTTGTCCAAGTCAAGCCATTCGAGTTCAATGAAACCGATGTAGAGGTCTTGCTTCATGATAGGCAGAATTGCATATGCCTCAATTCCGTTTGACTTCAGGTAAGAGCGGAAATAGCCATCTGCCATGTCCTCGGTCAAAAACATCTTCGGCTTGTCTTGCCGCATCACTTCCACCAAATCCCAGAACATGGTGACTAGAATGTTTTGTAATTGACCGCCATCGTATGGCACACCCCGTTCACATGATTCGTGGGTTATGCTGAATTTCTTCATCGGACTTCCGTCAAGAAACTTTCCGCCGTTGTGGAAGTGACCGATTCTTGCTTTGTCCGCTCCGGTCTTGACACGGAGTGAAGTGAGTGTTTCATGTATAATCGAATGCTTTGCCTGAAAAGAGGAGCCTTTTGAGTTGATTGCGGCTTCCTCAACTTCTTGCCTTTGCTTGCACAGAATTCTGCTCTTTGTGTAAAGTGCGCCGGTGATCAAACCGCCCAATACGGCAGAAATTCCCATACCGATGTCAAACCATAGATTTGGACTTAACGACATAGTTACCCTCCACAGTAGACATTCTTGCTGCCCCTAGCACAAGCGGAGCCGCAATGGACAGGATCGCCAACCCGTGCTGCTGGTCGGCTGTTGATGAAAACCGTGGAGGAACCCTCTGCGGTCTTGCTTTGGTGACATGAGTCGCCGCAACAATGCGTGGCCCAGCCATCGCCCTTGCGGTGCCAACCCAAACTATTTACGAATACATTTCCAGATCCGCTGATGTTCCTTCGTGGAGGAAAGCACCCGTGACCCGAACAAATGTCTGTGTGTCTATGAACTGCTGCCATTTATGACCCTTTATGAGCAATCTGGAAAGTAACCACGGGACTTCATTACTCGTAAGTATTCTTTGTTAGACACGGGTTTTCCATCAATGTACATCTGATTCCTGATATTTAGGATGAATGCATCTCTGTCGGAAGACCAATTATTGAAGGTGGAGATCGTGAAAATTCCGTCCACATACTCACTCGTCATGGAGGAATCAAATGCACGGGCGGTAAACACGATTCCCTTTGCAGTCGGGAATCCGGCAGAATACAGCCCCGCCGAACCACGAACCGCATAATTGTCTTCGGTAAACCTCCTCGGAGTCTGTTCGCCGTAGGAAAGTCCAAAAATCTGTGCTGCCTCAATGTCCTTGGGGTCTTCGGGAATTCCTCCCGGCATTGTCAAGCCAAACTCCAATGGAAATATGACATCAAGATCATCAATCTTTCCGAACATGTATCCCGTATCAATGTTCAGCGTCAGGCTAGGCGGAAAGACCCCATCAATGATTGCATACTTGATTGGACCACCCTGATAGCAACTGGGCGGTGTATTTGGAATTGTGGTTGAATAACAAGCGTATTCAGCACGAAGCCAAATGTTTGTCCTACATGCGGACGCATCCACCTGTCCCTGATCAAGCACCCTCTGTTCTTCGTATATTGGTCTTGACGGAGAAGTTTCATTGTATGTGCGGTTCAACAATGCGGGACTCATCCACTCTATGTTGTGGGTTAAGCCGGACCAAGTGGTTTCGTCTTGATCTATGACATTCAACTCCCCGAAGCCGCCGGGATAATAGTACTCAATCGGGTACTGTCCCGTCATGGATGCTGCCATCAGAACTCTCCCGAATCAAGTTCATCAGAAATGCTTCTAACCGTTACATCCGGAGAGTCAATGACGATGTTTGGCTGTGCGCCGTAATCGGGCGGCACAACAACAGTCTCGGGAACAATATCTTCACCCAAATCCAATCCTTGAGACATAGCCCAACGATCCGCAGCCCTTGAAAGTCTTTTTTGTGCTTCCTCGGCTTTTTCTTGCTCCATAGCCTCTTTGGATTTGCCGCATGTGAGTTTAGGAATACTGTCTTGCAGACCCTTGCCAAGATCACCAATAGCATCGCTGACTTTGCCGACAACGCCGGTAATTGCATCAGAAGCAACTTGCAGAACCGGCAAGGTGACTCCGTTAATTGCACCCATGACATCATTCAGGGAAGGCAAATCGCCAATTTGAAAATCTGCGGGATTTCCCAAGTCAATTGAACTAACCTCACTCAAGAAAGGACAGATATCGATTTCTTTGACCTTTGCAATATCTCCTTTTTCTGTTGATATTTCATTGATTGACTTTTTTGACTCGGTAAAATTACTTGCAGCAGGAACACTTACAGCACCTTTGATGCTGACAGCCTCATCCGTTATTGCATTTGCTTTTTGTGCTGCACCTTGCGTTATGTACGACTGTGCCTGTGCAGTAGATGCACTTTCAACGGCGGCGGCATCATACAGACTGCCATCACGAACGCTTGTGACCCGTCCAGATGTTTGATTGCTGTCGGTGCTGTCTGATATTGATACTGACCGATTTGGTATTCTGAAACACATAGATTAATCCCTATTGGTTACCTTTGCATCCCCGATACTGAATTTGTCAATCAACCCATTAACGAACCCTCTTGCCTTGTCAAGGAATGTGTTGACCGTACCAGCATTTTCTCCTTCAGGATTCAAGTCAATTCTTGGTGCCATGATCACCATGTTGCCTTCGCTAGAAAGCGTATATGTTCCTTTGACTTTTTGCAGATAGTTGCCACGAACATCAACGGTCATGTCTCCCTTGACATACATTTTTGAATCGCCTTCAACCTCAATTTCCAAGTCTTTGCCCATGTAAATCTTGAGAGTCTTGTTGGTGTTGAACGCACAATTTCCTTTGACAAGAATCATCTTGTCGTTCAGGGTAATGTCCCATGCATTGCCAACAACCTTGTGTACTTCGCTTCCTTTTGGGTGTATTTCGTTGAATGTGCCCGAACAATGATACCAATGCAACCGCTCGGCACCGGGAGTATCGTCATACTCAATCACATGCCCTGCCTGTGACTCATAGACATTGTTGAAAGGATATTTTGCATTGTAGGCGGGTTTTGGTTCACGCCACGAACCAGCCAATGCTGTCTGACACGATTCAAGTTCATTCTGTTTCTTTGCAACTATTGTGTTCTCAAGTTGCTCTGCCCGTGCCAATCGATTGGTGTCTGCTTCTCCCATTCTTGAGATAAGTGGATACAGACCATCAGGATCGGAAAATCCTCTTGCAGGATTAATAGTCGGATTTTTCGGCATCTCATACGGCTTCAATCCAACATCATTCTTTGCCTTTTCAAGTGCGTTGATGACTTCATCCTTGCGGCTTTGAATCTGCTGTGCAATGATGTCCTTGATGAGTCCCGTGTCGGCAAATTGATTGCCTGCAAGACGAGAAAGATCGTCAGGAATTGGAATTTTTACCGTGTTGATGCCGCCTATAGTCCCGAATACCACAGGTTCTTGTGCGTTGTTGCCGTCACGGAAAAACCCAACAACCCATGCACCCTGAACCAATCCCGTGGGAGACCACCCCTTGCCGGAAACGGAAGGACTGTTTACGGGCATGATTACATGCGCCCAAGGAATATCCTTGACAGGAACATCCGCTTTGTCATCGCTGTGCCATCCAAGCACACGGACTCGCACCCGACCAAGTTTGAGTGGATCATAGATGTCTTCTACCACTCCCTGCCACCACACGAAGCCATTTTTGCCCATGTAGTCTGCCCGCATTGGTTCTTGATTCATTCCCATGTCATGGCTCCAAAGACAATTCTGCCTTCTTGTAGTCTGCAATTGGCTCTGCAAACGAGTCCTTCGAAAGTGTCATAGTCATAAGATGCTCTCTGTCAGTCACAGAATGCTTGACCGCCGTAACCAAGTATTTGCCGCTGAGATAGTCATCCTCAAACTTATCCTGTTTCTTCGTTGCTTCACGGGCGATTGTTCTGAAATCTATGATTTGACCCACTTTTACATTAGTGTCCCCGTAGCAAGAAACTATGATGTTGATGGCGTTTATCTGATTCAGCAATGACTGTCTCAGAAGAACGGTTTCATCGGGATCGTGTACTTGTACTTTCCCTTCCATCGTGAACGAACTCTTTGGATAGAATCGAATGTGTGATTCAACCGCATCGGTATAGTCAATCTTCTGTTGTGGAACCAGCGGGTTCTTTTCGATGTGGGGAGCATCGTTCTGAAAAGATTTGTCATACCTGAATTGAGTGCTGTTCCATGTCTTTGTGGTGATGTCGTGTGTCAATACCGCAGACGCAAGCATTCCAAGACTTTGCTGCTTGATTTTGTCTGTCATATCCTCAACAACCATTGAATGGATATTCCTCAATTCGGATTCCATCATTCTTGCATCATCATTGCTTCGGAATCCATCGGGATAATTTGTGTATGTAAAAGAAGGACTTGCGGTTTTGAGACCCGAAATCGGCACGAAATGGTGTCCATCGGAGTTTTGAAACAGCACATAATCGCACATTGATGTATCAAGTTTGGCTCTTGCCCGATTAGCCAGCCAGTTGATCGTGTAAAGCGGTGTCCAATAAGGAATGACATAGGATCTGGCATCATATGTTTCCGCAACGCTCTTGAGATGAATCTTGTCATCGTCAAACGCCTCACTAGCAAGTCCTACCGCACCGCCAACTACGGCACCAACTATGGAACCAACAATTGGTATTGGCGCACCCACCAAGGCACCAACTCCTGCTCCACCGGCAGCAGCAGAAAGAAGTCCGTTGTTTTCCCCGTTGTCTATAGCAAGGTATTCATCAAAGATATTTTCGACCATCTTTGAGATTGGCATGTTCTTGTACGATTTTGCAACCTTTGTCTGAAGACTCTTGATTGCTTGGTGTGCGATAAACTCAATTCGCACCATCTGTGCCGATTCTTGCGCTGTCTCGGTTAATACAGATATCTTGTAAGTCCTGAATGTCAATTTGACCGGAGCAGAACCGCCCATGGGAGTTCTGTAGATAATAGTAAGAGTCTCTGCGCCAATGATCGGAAAATTCTTCACCATGTTCAGCGAATCGATTATCGTTATGCTGCCAGACATGCAATTCGAGAACAAGTCCTCATAGAGCGTAAAACTATGAAATATTCCCTTGAGGCTCATATTGAAACCGGAATAGGAACGCAATGTGATCTCGTCTATGATCACATCTCCCGGTTTTGTCATCGTGTCTGTAGTAGGCTCTGCCACAGGTCATCCTCAAGAAACGGTTTGGAATAGTTTTCTGAAATCTTTCAACACGGGATCGATGTATTCCGGTCGCATGACACGGATATTTCTCTTTGCGTCATTCACATCTTCCTCGTATTTCATGTTTGTGACAATGCTGACATACCCCAATTGATCCCCCGCTCTGTCTGGACCGAGGTCGATGTATTCTTGCTTTCCAAGAACATAGCGGTCAATCAACGACCAAGGACCGCCATTGGATGGGCTGTAGTGAGAGGAAATCAATTCACCGCTGTCTTCCTTCTGAAAGTGATGCAGCGCAAATTGATTGTCACTCACATATCGAATCATGGGTGCGGATATGGTTTTGCCATTCCTGTTTGTCGTTCTTATGTCGAGGGAAAGATCCTCGGGGTCTCCGATGGCGTTGCTTTCTGATGCAGCAGCCTCTCCAACCAAGGAAAACTTTCCGGTCAGGGTCTCAACCACAACCTTGTACAGATCGGGATTCCACGATTTCACTTTTCCTGTTGCTAGGATATTGCCACGATATCGCTGTTCAATGTAGTCGCCAGCCTCAAAATGCGGAATCCTACGATCAAACTTTGCTTTTACATCCTCGTCATACAACATGTTCGGATAGATGAACAATGCCTCTCCTGAATAGACATTTTTCATGTGATATTCCATCTCGTTCATGCTCATGGGCCAACTGAAATACGGATCAAGTATCTCGTTGAACATGAGTATCAACCAATGGTAATCTGCCCGACCATATACTCTTTGCGCTATTGTTTCCGGGCGTTCTTCGTCACGAATTCGATAAACCACAGATCCCGACTGCGACTCTTTCAAAATGTCCAGTATTTTTGCACGGGTGATGATGTTCTTCGCAATGATGTTGTTGCGATTATCGTCACGGTAAATGATGTTCGGAAGAAAGTTGAAGTATCCCATTTCCTATGTCCTTATGGGTTTGGCATATTTCCGCTTTCCAAACGGAACCTGTCTTGTGTGAGAATTTCTAGTTCGCTGAACGAAAGGTCAAGAATGATCTTTGTCGGTATGGCACCTAAATCGTCTTTAAATGTTGCCATTGTGGTTTCTTCGCCGTAACGAACCTTGATGTCCTTGAGAACACATTTGTGAATGTAGGGGAGATATGGATTCTCTCTACCTTTCTGGTCGATAAACGATATCTGAAACTCTGCGGGATAGTCGAGAAATCTTCCGTTTCCTTCGGATCGCTTTGGGTGTGCATGGAACTTGAGCAAGTCAATAATCCGATAGCAAGTAATTGCTTCTTCACGGTTTCTCGGCAAGAAGGTATAAGAGAACGAAAAATCACGCCGCTTTACTTCCTTGAACAGGTGAAGCGACATTGGGTTTACAACCTGTCTTTGTTGTGCCGACATGTACTTGGCAAATGTCCCCGATTCGATTCCCATCAGTTCACCAACTTTGTCAAGAACCTTGATGTTAGCCAAGCCAAGTTTCTTGCCGATATCTCTTGCTGCTGCGGCATCTCCTTCGATGACTGCTTTGGCAATCTTCAAATTGTCCATCGCTGCCATATTTGAGTCTTCATATTCCATCCCATATCCAACTTCAAGACCGGTTGGCATATACAGGAAGATAACTTCAAAGTTTGGATTTTTCTTTGTTCCACCGGCAACTCCTGTTTGCTCCTCGGTGTACGAGTCCCTGTTTTTTCCTGTACCCTTTAAATCTCCCGCAGAGATTGCCTGTACTGCTGTATCCGCAATTACCCCAACACCCGCTGACAGGGCTTCAAAGCCAGCATCAACGATTCTTGCAAAATCTATCTTTCCTGCGTTTTCATCTTGTGCCTCCGCACTATTTTGTGCGCCAAACAGGCTATCTGCCAACGAGTTTGCCAACCGAGATGTGACCTCTCTTTTGGTGGCAAGGTATTGGGGATCGTTTTCGTATATCTGAATACGCATGATTGTTTGATGCGATTCGTCTGTAAGAAGGTCTGATGGGTACTTAAAGTAGCCTTTTGATCGTGCGGTAATCTCGCCAGCAAGACGATTTTCAAATGAAATAGACCCAGGTCTGTTCATCAGACTTTCAAGGGCTGCTAATTCGTTCCCGATTTTGACGCTACTGTATTCGTTTGCCATACTGCTATTTAGCGAGTATCTGGATAAATAACCAATATAGGAGACTGCCCAATCGCTACAAGCAAGTCATACAAAGGACGGTATTTGCCCAAGAAGCCGAGCAAGTACAAGGGAGACCCAAACATGTGCTTCTATCGGTCTTTATGGGAGAGGCGATTCATGGTCTTCTGTGACGAAAACGATTCGGTGGTCGCATGGTCATCCGAAGAAGTTGTCATTCCTTACATTTCCCCTATCGATGGAAAGCGACATCGCTATTTCGTTGACTTTTGGGTTCGTCTTAAAAAGCCGGATGGCACTTTCCAAGAGTGTCTGATAGAGGTAAAACCAAAGAAGCAAACCGTCAAGCCGGAAAAACCCACCACCAAGAGAGTGTCAAAATCAAAACTGTATGAAATACGAAATTGGATGGTCAATTCCGCAAAGTGGGCGGCTGCAAAAGACTACTGCGAAGACAGGGGCTGGCAATTCCAATTACTGACTGAAGAACACATCTTCGGAAAGAAAGAAGCATGACAAAGAAGCAAGTGCAATCCGCACTTACCAACTTCAAAAAAACTGGAATCAATCTTCAGGATGACAAGGCTACAAATTGGCTTGCCAGCAATCTCTCCAAGATCAAAACAACGATGAAGCAGGACAACTTCATTGACGCAAAAAAGAAAGTAATCCGGAAGAGCATGACTCCGGGAAAAATGGTTTTCTACGGATACATACCCAAGACAAAAGATGTTCTCCAATTTTGGGACGAGTTCCCTGTGGTAATCATTCTTCACGAACAGCCCGGTGGTTTTTTGGGACTAAACTTGCACTATTTGCCACCATCAAAGAGAGCAAACTTTTTGAATTCGCTTTTGACTTTTGTCACAGACCCAAAATGGGCTTTGAACAACAACACCAATGTCGAGTTTGCCCTTTCATATGGTCTTCTAAAAACCACATCCAAACTCAAAGACTTCAAACCGTGCATCAAGCGGTACTATTACAAACACATCATCACAAAAGTGGCGTACATCGAACCTGTAGAGTGGAAAACGATACCATTCTTCCCTTTGGACAAGTTCAAGGGTGCATCACGGGCTGATGTGTGGTCTCTCGCATGATAGATACTTAAACGAACTATGCCAAGTAACAAAGAAGAACTTCAGGCAATCCGGCAACGCTGGCTCAATTCGGGCGGGCAGGCATACGAGAACTATGTCGGTAATCCAGATCCATCTTTTCAGGATATGGTTTACGGGCGAGCAAGAGACACCGGATGGGCAAATGCCAACCGATGGCTCGTCATGATTTTTCCAAATCAACGGGTCAGAGATGAAATTGCAATGAATTTTGTTCCCGATGTTGGGCGATTGGCTACTACCTGTAAATCGGTTGTCTTGAACGAACAAACATGGTACAGCACCGAGCAGAATTACATCAACGCCGGTGCTAATCGTGTGTTTCCATACAAAAGAAACACAAACAACACATCGGGCGTAAAACTCCAATTTAATGTGGGTACTGACATGTTTGAAAAGGAGTTCTTTCAGTCATGGCTTTGGTACATACAGAATCCCTCTACCAAACAATTCAGATTTTACGATGACTATGCCTTGAACAGCGAAATCTACATTATTCTGCTTCCCAACCATGTGCAGAATTTTGGGCAAGCGATGAACGCCATGACAAATAGTCAAGTAACTGGAATTCGATTGACTGAAGCGTATCCATTTTCACTCAACATCAATGGCGGATCGCTGAACTATACCTCTGTAAACGAGCCTTTATTCGTGGATGTAGGATTCATGTACCACGAAATGTTCCCATTGCAGCAAAACCCGATAAAGTTCGACAACATTTTCCCCACCGTGACAGACTCAGGATTTCCTGTTATTGAGTCTGATAGGTACGACAATATCCTTAATGCAAGTCAACAAGGACTTGATAAGGCGGTCAATGGATTCATCGTGGAAACGAAAAAGGCTAACAAGAAATTCAACGAAGTTCAACAGCAGCAAAGAAGCGTGTTGCAGTCTTATGCCAAGGAACTTGAAAAATACCGTGTCGATGAACTACCAAGAGGAGTCGATGGAAGAGTTGTGTATTCAACGCCAAGGCAAGGCGGTCTTGATCTTGGTCTTACTCTTCTTTCGCAAACTCAAGGGTTCTTCGGGGCAGGCTTTTTTGGAAACGGATATTACCCGTAATCATTTACACCATAGGAGATCGTCATGTCACTTTCAGGCATTCTTGCATCAGTACCAAAACACCAAACCACCCTTCCTGTCAGCGGAAAGAAGGTCGAATATCGTCCATTCGTTGTCAAGGAGGAAAAAATTCTCCTCATGGCAGCAGAAAGCAAGGACGAGAAAACCGTAAACACCGCTGTCAGGGAAGTTGTTCTTGCCTGCACGGGAGGCACGGTTGATGTTTTCAAAATTCCAATCACGGACATGGAATACCTGTTCCTTCAGTTGAGAAGCCACTCTGTAGGAGAAACATCGAAGCCAAACATCAAGTGTTCTAACTGCTCCCTTCCCACAGAGTGCGAAGTCAATCTCAAGGAAATCAAGCCAAAGACCAACAAAAACCATGTCAAGAAAATTCACTTGACCAACGATATCCATGTAATCATGAAATATCCCTGCTTGGATGACATCAAGGACATCAATACATCATCGGATGTGGAAAAGGCTATTACCTTGTTGGTAAAGTCAATAGACAAGGTGGTGAACGGGGAAACAATCTATAACGCATCAGAAATGGGCGTAGAGGAAGTCCGTGCTTTTGTGGATGAAATGACGCAGGAACAATTCAAGAAGGTGTTTTCTTTCATTGAGACAATGCCGATTCTTGAGGAAACCGTCAAGTTCAAGTGCAAGAGTTGCGGCAATGACAACGAAGTAGTATTGAAAGGAATCACAAGTTTTTTCTCCTAGCCTCCACCCATGACAACCTCATAAACATGCTTTCGGTCAACTTCGCCATGATGCAGAACTTCAACTATTCGCTTGAAGACTTGGAAGGCATGATGCCATGGGAACGGAGGGTTTACATCGATTTGTTGATGCAGCACCTGAAGGAGGAAAAAGAAAGAATGGAGTCACTTAAGAACCAAAGGTAAGGCGAAGTTAGATGGCAACAGAACCAGTAGGAAGACCCGAGGGCAGTCAAGACGGCAACATGAGCCAGACACCCGCACCAAAGCCACCAAGCAGTTTGGAGGCTTCTGTTGCTTTGGACAAGTTTTTTGAGGAACTAGGAACATTCAAGAAACTCGTTGAAAAGTCCAATGAAAGTCTTGAAAAACTGAAAGAGGTTCAAGACAAAGAAGTTGCTGCGAAAATCAAATCGCAGAAGGTTGCCAACGATGCTGAAAAGTCGCTCAAAGAACTTGATAAGAGCGTAAAGAAGTACAAGGATACACAGGGCAATTGGCAAAAGGGTACTGAAGCACTCCAAGAGAAGTATCAAGAAGATTTGAATGGCATTATGGCTTCCAT
>Ga0129333_10000447_pt1 | contig 33610 bp, 17 predicted proteins | sample CPB6_08_DNA_FD_94474 | JGI IMG/M metagenome (GOLD analysis project Ga0129333, IMG submission 94474) | Freshwater to marine salinity gradient microbial communities from Chesapeake Bay, USA - CPBay_Sum_0.6_0.8_DNA | ecosystem: Environmental > Aquatic > Marine > Coastal | place: USA: Chesapeake... | reverse complement strand
ATCCATAATCTACTGGTTCAATGTAACCATCTCTTTCAAGAGGACTTCTCCAATGTGGAGCAAATCTGACATCTTTAGTAGTAAGTTCTCCACTAAACTTAAGTCTATCTGATCCTTTGTATGACTTGAATAGTTGTAGTCTAGTAGCCTGACCAGATAATTTGAGATTAAGAGTATTTCTAGATGGATAGAATATTGTCTTGACGTTATCAACATATCCATAAATCTGGAATAGTTGGGTATTCTCTCTTGGATTGAGTACTTTTCTATATCTAGATTCACTTGAGAATATTGAAATACCAGATCCGCGAACAGGTCTAGGAATAAATCTTTGCGTACAAGCGCCACTAATAGTAAACTTGCCTTCAAGTCCAAATACTCTGTGTTGTGGTGCCTGGCCAAGTCCAAGTTGACCATTAAGATTGATAGATCCAGAACCCTTAAATGATCTAGATCTATCTGTCGATAGATCTTGAGTTGTTGGACTTGGATCAACATGTAGAGATCCACTTCCAATATAATCAAACGATTTACTATAAGTTCCTTTAATACCGTAAGCGGATTTTTTAGTAGTATTGATACCACCAAATTTGTAACTAGTGGAAACAATTCCATAGTCTTCAAATTCAGTTGGAGTATCAATAATAGTTCCAAGATTTACATATTCAACTACTAACGCATCACTAAATGCAGACTCCGTTGTAGAAGTACTATCAAATGATACGGCCGAATTATCGAAGGAACTGCCATTAAGATCTGAGAGTAATCCCCAATCTTCCTCATCAAATGGTATAATTTCGGTTAGTGCATACTTGTAAGAAATCGAGTTTTGCGATTTTCCAACAAGTTGTTCTTGAACGATGGATTGAATATATTCGTTCGGATATTCTTGTGACGTACCTCCAGTAACCGTAAAGGTTGCAGTAGAGAATACTGGATATACGTTAAATTCTCTTGTTTGTGCAGAACTTGATAAAGTAAACTGAACTTTATCGCCCTTGTAATTGACAATATTGCTTTCTACGGCCTGACCAGTGATGGTCGGAGATGGTCCTGCGGCCCCAAAGTCTGGTATAACAAGTCTCTCCAGACCGCCACCGATTTCGAACAGGGTTCCAGAACCAATCCAGGTCGATCTGGTGCGTGATTCCTTACCAGTTCCTGTTACCAATATTGGGCCAGAAATTGCCGGTACAAATGCTTTGGTTGTCTTAGTAGTTCCAGATATACTTACAGAGCCAAAAGGAAGTACATCCGCAACTCTTGTCACAAATCCATAATCGTTAATATTGAATTGAAGTGCATCAAATTCTACGGGATCTGCAAGTTGCGAAACGTTGCCAAGATCTATCGACTCTATTACCGCCTCTGGTCCAGAAATAGACCCAAAGTCTTCGGTAATAAAGTAATCTACTCTAGTTTCATCGTAGACATAGACTGTTGGCATAGTTTAATTCTTATCATTTGATAAAAAAGGGGACTGCTTGATAACAAAGCAATCCCCCACCATGACAAATATTATATTTTTATTTATATATCAGTCAAGAGCGACGTTTAGAGTAATCTTAATTTGGTCACCATTGTTCTGAATGTTGTAAGGACCGTTTGTAAATCTCTCAGCATACATGATTGAACTGTAGAGAGTTGCAGTGTTAAGTCCAAGAACACCATTTGATGTTGCAGTCATAGATGGTGTAGTGACGAACTCATTTGCGTTAGGAACATCAAATACTGTATAAACATTTGACTCAAGAGTCGTATTTCCTGTACCAGCTGCAATATAGATTACGTCGCCTTTCTTGAGTTGGTGATTTACAATACCAATCTTACCAAAACTAAATGTAATTGATGGGTCAGTAGCAGTCTGAATGTTATCGATAAGTGGTTTATCGATGTAAACGACCTTCAGAGCTCTATCCAATCCAATAATTCTAGTTCCAGTTTGAATTCCAGCGTTACCAGCAACATATTGACCAAGGGTCAGATCATCAATTGAAATATCCGCGTCAACAGTGAAGTAATAGTTACCAACGATACCAATACATGGGTCAACGTTGGTTCCTTTAGTAATAGTTGTTCCGATTCCTACGCTAGCAGCATGAACAACGCCTTGGACGCTGATTGGCATGTTGTTCGCTCTAGTTACATAATATCCGTAGATGTTTCCTGCAGGTCCAGTAAACGTAAATGTCTGTTCTGGATAAGTTGCAGTTGTTCCACTACCAACGTTCTTAATAACCCAACGAGAACCATTTAAAAGGATTCCATACTGAGAACTATAGTTTTGATCTACTCTATTGTTTACACAAGTTGGATATCCAGTGTTAGCTGTGGTTCCATAACCATTAACGTTGCCATCAACATATGGTTCGAAATATGCAGTAGCTGAAGGAACGTCCCCTTCTGCTGGGGTTGTATTACTCGTATAAAGTTTTAGAACGAGGTTTCTTGGTGAAGTATCTTCAAGATCAGCCACAAAGTTATTTTGGGCGATCAGATAACGTAGAGTCTCAATTTCACCAATATTAGGAACTAGTAATGCCATCGAAACAACTCCTCTTAGGGGTTAGACTTTTAAGAACTATGATTATTTATAATTTTAATTTTAAAGAGATTAGGAATCTCCTAATATTAGATACGCTGATAACTTCAAAATCTAAAATATCACCCGCAACAATTGCAGTATCCCAATTATTTAGAACATCATCAAAGTACTTATCCGTGGAAATTAACTGTACTCTTTGGGAATTAGTGATTGTAGTGAAATTGGGATAATCATTAAAATTTGATTTCGTTATTTCAAATACAACTCCACCAACTTGATCCGAAAAAACTTTTATAGATTCAATAACTCCACTCACATCTAGTGTTACTTTACCTTTTTTGCCAGGAATCATATTCGAATTTCCACTATCAATCACATAATTGATAGTTCTTGTAAGATCCGCTGTTGTTGCAAGAGCAATTATAAAAACATCATCTGTGGTTATTGGTGGAACTGTAAATATAATATTACTTCCCGAAATAACAAAATCTTCTCCTGGTTCAAGAATCAAATTATTCTTGGATACAATCAGTTGTTGATTGTTTATCGGAGTATATACATTTCCCGTTGCTAATAAAGGAAATGCAACATTGGTTCCATTAAATTGCGAGTTGATATTGTCAAGTATGATATTACCATACTGTACTGACTTAGTAGGAATCTCATAATTTACTCCAATATTATATGGATCTGGAGTATTTACTGTTACAAAGTAAGAATTAGTCATCAGGAAACTCCAGGAACAACTAAAACATTCCCTTGGATAGGTCTTGATTTATACGCATTTGGAGAAGTCAAAACTAAATCATAGACATATCTACCACCCTCAATTGTTCCAGTTGCAGTGAATCCCATAGCAACTTTTACAACACCATTTAATCTATCTGGGAAAGTAACCACAAATGGATATGATCTTGTTGCTGCGGGATGTTTTCTTATTTGGGAAACAGCCGTATACCCAGTTAAATTTAATGGAGTATTGTTTTGATTTCGAAGCGTAAATGTAGCTTCGAAATCTACTCCCTGATCAACGACTAGATTGATAACTCTTGCTGCCATTTGTCACAGGGACCTATTTAAACTATTTATTTAATTTATCTAAGATTAATCGCATCATATCTTTCAATTCATCTACATCATTTTGCAATTTTTTCATCTCTTCAATTTCCATCAATTTTTTATTTTTTCTCTTCAAATAGGCATCATATTCCGCATCTGAACAATTTATAATTGCATTTGATGTGGTGTCTCTGTATAAAGACGTAGTGTTTTCGACTTTAATTTTCATTTCACTCATAATTAAATTGATGCGATTACTCTTAGATCACGAATTTTTGGAACATAAGCATAATTTGTTCCAGTCATAATAATTTTGACTTGGAATCCTGTGAATGGAGGCAAATTATTAGCATTATACTCATATTCACGATAATCATTCAATCCATTCGATGGAAGAATTCTCTTATCGGGCAATCCACTATTTTTAGCGATATCAATTGGCAGTCCATCTCCATCTAAATTATCATATCCAGGGAATAATTCGAATAATTGATATTCTTCAGGAGAATCTGGTCTGAAAATTCTATACATAACTCTAATGTCATTTGTAGAGTGACGATACGCATCGAACATGACTTTTAATCCGTCTGCAGGTTTTTCCAACCTCACTGGTTTAGATAGATATATTGCAGCGCTAGGATCACCATCTAAGGAATTGACTCGAAGATCGGTAGCATAGTCAGAGACCTTGGAGTTAATCCTATCCATTGTAGTAATAATATTAACTCGGTCCAAGTCAATCATTGGACTTACTTTTGGATCAGATGTGGATAAAGTAAACTCCATAGTAAATGATTTTCTTCCTGGGAAATCTGTCAATTTAGAAAGTTCATTTACCTTAGAAGCAATAGTTCTAGGTGAATTGAAGAAATTGATATTTCCAAGAGAGATTGGTTCAAATCCTTGATCAATAAATGGAGTGAATCCTCCGTCTACACTATTACCAGTAAATGTTCTCACTCTACCCGAAACAGAAGTTCCTTCTGGTTGCAGAACTTGTACATTTGGAGTCAATGCATTGAATGGTATATTTTGTGTGGCTCTTGGTCCAACGGGCACACCAACAATTGCATACTGTGTCTCATAACTACCACCAGATTTAGTTTCTTTAAAGAACAATTCTGGTAAACCATTTGGGTTTCCAATAGATCTATCGACCCCTCGACTACTTACACCAACATTAATCCAGTATGAATCAATATCAATTGGATATTGTTCCAATGAAGTGTTTGCTAAACTATGTTCTGCATTTATTCTACGCAAAGAAATGCCATTTAATTCGTATTTGGTTACCAAACTATTAACTGGATGTTCATTTGCTTTCGTGTTGTCTATAGCACGAGTAATTCCAGTCAATGTACCTAAAGCGCTAGAAACTCCAGTATATCTAATAATTTCATTTCCGATTAATACATATCCAGGATTTGTTGCATTGATATCATAGTTTTCAAATGAATTGAATATATTCACAGATGAAACACTGATATCATCGGTGCTCGAACTACTATATGTCGATGTAAGTTTTTCTGATTTGGTATCTGACTGAACGCCATCTAAGACAACTCTATCAAAAGAGGAATACATTCCGTGGTTATTGTGTTTTACTCTGAAATGTAGTCCATCATTTAAAGTATTTGCAGAGTCCACGGTTGCACCACTTACGATAGTTGTTCCGCCTGCACCAACATAAACAATTGCAGAACCACCATCCACTTTTGGCGTACCTTGAAGATTATCCAATATCAGGGTATTATATGCACTAATTATTCCAATATTATTTGGAATAGTCAAAATTAGATTTTTACCAAAACCACCAGTATCTGCAGAATTAACTGTTAAAATATCTCCCGCAGCATATCCAGTACCACCAATAGAAACAGTAGCTGCAACAGCCACTCCAGAATTGACCGATAGTGTGACCTTGGCTCCGAATCCTTTTCCTGTTTTAGAAACTAATGGGACGTTAGTATATGTAACTGCCCCTGCGGTAAATCCAGCCCCAATAGAACTCAGACTTAATTCACTTCCAATTCCAATGGATCCTAAAATTTTACTTAATTTTGAACTAAAGTTTGGATTATTTTGTTGAATAACTGTTATACCTGGTGACAGATTAGTTACTTCACTTGCACTCAAACTCTTAGCCAAACCAACAATAACCGATCTAGATACCATATCGAGAGGATTTTCTCTCAATGAGGCAATTTGTCTGTTTCCAATATCTAAATCTGGATTATAGAATCTAACATTTCCAGACTGTGATGTAAATTCGGCTCTATATAAATTAAATTTCAAATCTTCTAATTGACTTGGATCCCAAGTAGCTCCATTTTGTGATTTAAATAACGATCCAAGTAAAGGTTGTTGTGAAACAATAATCTTTTCAGAATCTGGTTTATTAATTGTCGTTATATCTTCCTCGCCCATCCGAGAAATAAACACAGTATATTCATTTGAAGCTGATAGTAGTACTATAGAATACTCTCCACCACCTTCACAATATACTGGGGATGGGAATGTAAATGTTGTTGGTACTGTTCCATCTGTTGATGTAGAAACTTGATCTGGATCCAAAACAACTTCACCAAAAGGTAATATTGTTTGTGTTGGTAGTCCAGTTTGGAGAGTTCTTACTTGTAAAGTAATTGGCAAACTCTTGGTATCTTTACTTCTGAAGAAGACATCGCACTTAGTCAAGTATATTCCATTGATATCTGGAACTTCAAAAGATTGTGCAAGTGGATCTACCCATCTAGTTTGTTGAGTAGTTCTATTTGCAAATGAAGTATCAGCAACAACTCTAGTATCACTTGAGGTTAAAGTTCTAGATTGTGACTGAGGGATTCTCTGTACATCAGCATTCCTTATCCTCAAAGTACTCGCTTCTACATTCTGTAAAGTACCCGAAGAAGTGAAATTAGCCTCTGCAGAACTATCTGTTAGTCCAGAAATAGTTTCATTCGTAGCACTAGTGGTCAGAGTAAATGTCTTTGTTCCTGTATTAAATGAAGGAGCGGATGGAACAGTTGGATCGGGAATGAATATAGATCCAATCAGAACTCCCGCTTGATCAGTAATCAGTCTTATATCTTTTACCGTTGCAATAGCACCACTGGATTGTCCGACTAAACGCATTCCAGTAGTTAAATATCCATAATAACCAGATGCAGACTGCAACTCCAATGAAGCAGTATCCACATTAAGAGTAGTAGCTGTCGATGAGTATATACTTGATAACGAATCTGATGGTGAATATGGGTTTACCTTATATACTTCAGATGGAGTATTATATGGTCCATACTTATGATTTTGCTGAGCTAGTCGGAATCTGATTGAAGCTGTTCCAAAACTACCAGCAACAACTTCCCCTGTTCCAAAAGTACCACTAACCATTTCAATTTCAATTAGTTTTGGAATAATATACTTATTCATATCAACATTATCGAAGAAGGAATACATCCTTGTATTTGGTTTTAGCCTCTTACAAATGAATTCGATATTCCTAGATCTCATTGTAGTAACAACATCCAGTGATACTACCTTATCACCGAGACTTGTCGAATCAAATCTTTCCCCTACCCTAAATTGAATTCCTTGTCTAGTTTCATTAGTCGTAGTAGTTACTGTCTGTTCTCTAAATGAAACCGTTCTATCCTGGATTCTAGTTGTAGTTGTAATTGGAATTCCTCTTCCACTTTGGAATGAACCAGTATTTTCACGTTGTCCAGTTACACTAGAAGTACTATTACTGAATAATGTTGGTCCATTTGAAATTGATTGTCCAGTCCAATTAGTTTCCCAAGAACCCCAGTCAATTGGAGAAATACCACTATTGCTATCAGCCCCCGTTATTCCAAGAGAGGCAGAATAACTTCCCTCAATATCATAGGTTCTTGCACTTCTTCTAGTCTCAATCCAAGTGTCTGTAGATGGATTCAGTTCAATCTGACCGATCCAATTAACAACCGCAAATGGGTTTACATTTTCAATTCTTGTTGCAAATCTATTTTGAATGAAAATAGTATTGGTGTAGTTTAAACATACTACATCACCAACTCTTTTTACATTAGAATCTCCTAAGTCATCTACAAACCTATAGTCAGCTGATGGGTTTGAAGAAACTGCTGCGCCAACAACAACCTCAGAACCCAAAAGAAGATCAATAGAGGTAGTGTAGTGAGATGGTCGTAGTCTACCTTCGGTCGTATCTACACTTGCTCTATAAAGAACGTTATTTACATCTCCACCTAAAACCGATTTAAAGTTATCTACAAAAAATCCTGACTTGAACCTATCGAAATTAGTCTGACCATCTCTGAGGGTCATGTTTGATGTTTCACTTTCAAGAAGAGACAATGCAGTATAATATTCAACGTTCTTTAATCTCTTTTCGATAACAGAAATATCTCTCATTCGATATCTCTTATGTGCATTCAGAGATAAGGAAACTTGATCAGTATTGTAAATATATGGAGGTAAGATAATAGTTCCTATTTCTAAAGCACTATCAATTACAGTAGGTACTTTGGGATTTAGTGCAGGAACTCCTCGGGAAATATTAAAAACCCCCTCTTTAGTTAAAAATAACTTATCAATTCTACCAACATAAAAATCATATGATAAATTTGTAGACTTATCTTTTGCTAAGATATGAGAAGATGACGAAGTATATGGATTAAATATTCTAGATGCAAATTCAAAGGGAGAATATCCAGACCCAGATGCGTATGGAGTTACTCTTGGTCTTACATCTATAATATCAGATGCAGAGAATCCAGAAATTCTTGGTAAATCGTAGGTATATCTATCTTTATCATAAGAATTGATTACTACAAAATCTCCTGGATCGGATTGATCTATGTAGTAGTTATTGTAGATGACTTTCAGTCTTCTAGTTGGAGATGTTGATCCAGATTTTCTTATGATCGCAGAATAATCAACATAATCTCTCGTTTGTCCTGGATCAAACTCAAAATTAGATTTAATATCTCTATCTCCAGGAATAAACGAACTTACAGTTGCCGTTATTCTTGATTCTCCAAAAGAAATAAATTCATTAATCTCGAAACTATTTTCATTCAAATATACAAACTCAACTTCATTTGAACCATTAGTCAAGACAAAAGCAGCCGCAGCTCCAGAATTTTGTCCGATTATAGTTTCTCCTCTAATTGCATTTAAGATATTAGAATTTAAGTTGGATAGAACAAGTCTTGGTAATTGTGGATCTGAATTATTTGACGATTCAAAAATTCCAATTACTGATGATACATCTGGAATATCAAGAGAAATTCGTTTATCTTGGACTCTAGTTCCGTATGCAGAACTATAGGTTAAACCATCATTTAAACTTGCTGTACTAATTCCAGAAGCATCTTTACTCGATTTATCAATTACTTTTACACTACATCTTTGATATACTTTCTTCTTTGGACGTAAATTGACCTTTTTCCACGTAACTGTCAGAGTGGCAGATCCATTTTGACTAATATTTGATAAGGTTATAGTTCTTCCACTTACGGTTAATTTTTGATTATTAAGAGATTCTACTGCTCCAGTAGAAGTAAATGATAAACTATAATCTTCTTCGTCAAAAGGTTCTAATGTAAGATTGGAATCAGTCTCTAATACTTGGCTAAATGCACCCGAAGATACTGTTATGTCATATGACTTTCTTATTACTATGTCCGAAGAAGAAAGATCCGTATTTGCTATGTTTTTTCTAGTTAAATCGGCAAACAAATACGCTTGTCCTGCATTTTTTACTCCCAATGAAACAGAGAATAAATCATTCACAGTCACCTGAGAAGTAGGTAAAGCTCCAGTATTAATTCCAGTTATATTTGATGTTGCCTCTAAAACGATATTTCTAGAAGCAGCATTTACTTCCTTAACTCGATTATATGTAGGTACTGTAAATCCAGGCAAGCTATATTGAATTACATCTCCCGTCTTAATACCAACCGAGAATGAAGCATTTGGGGAAGTTGCAGTAGAAACTCCACCAGAAGCGGCACTAATTGTAAATTGACTTCCCGAAGGTGCAAGTAATTTACCTGTGTCTAGAACTGGATCTGCGGTAAAATTAACGCCAGAAGAACCCGCAATTTGATAAACATCAGATATTGTGTGATCGGATACTTTTGTTACTATTCTAGAAATCTCTTCACCATTTACTAATAACTCTTCTCCTGCCTGGAAAGTACCAGACACTTGATACAATACCATTTGTCTGACATCATTAACTGTCTGGAAAAGATGACCAGATGCATTACTACTTCTACCTTCAACAAAGGCTGGGCCCGTTAATAGTATATGTGTGTTTATTTCCAAATAAGTAAAGGTTTGGACATCATATAATGATGCTTCAAATTTTGTAGTTTTATCTACATATTCAGAATTCTTCAACTTCAAATCATATAATCTAGCTACACCAATCTGGATTCCAGATGGAGTTCCAGGAGTGCTTGTTCTTTGGTTGTATAATCTAACCTGAGATGTTGTTCCAAATCCAACAGGTGCGGACCCATAGACATTATTTACCTCAATTTGCCTACCGAGAGTAAATTGTACAGATTCATTTTCTTGTTTTTCGGTAGTTCTTGTTTTTGGTAAATCTACATTAGTGGTATTGATTGTTTCGAGTTCATACCCCCTAACATATGCTTTACCTGGACTTATCGATAAAGTAAGAAGATCTTCGGATGGAGTATTGCCACCTATTGTTTTTGAGTTTTCAAAATAAACTCCATTATTGCCCTGTCTATCATTTAATGATTCCCTAACGGTGACTGTAAATGGTTTGACATAATAGTCTCCAGACTCATCAAATGTTCTTCTGGCTAATTCATCTCTAATTAAATTATAATTAGAATTTTTGACAAATTTAGAAACAATTCCCTTTTCAACTCTCAATAATTCAATAAAATCTTCATCATTAAAATCATTCAAAGATTTTTTGATTAACGTGGTAGTTAATTTAAATCTGTCGGCACCAGGTGCTGCAAAGTTAGAAAATCCTTTTGCATTGTCAAATAAGTCGTTGTCTTCAGAAGATGCAGTGACGACCTCTTCATTAATTAATAGTCCAACCCTATAACTGGGTTGATTGGAATATTGATCTAAGATTACAGTTTGGGATGATACGTTTACGAAGAATCCTCTAATAAAGTAGACGCCTTCTGCAATTTTAGCAGCAGATCCAACTCTTGTGCAATCAGATATGACGGTAGTTGCAAAAGTGGATCCAGATCTTATATTAGAAATGGAATACTGAACTTCATCCAACGTAATTAGATTTTCGCCATCATTAAAAGTTTGATTTGAAAAATCATTGTCACTAGAACTTTGATATTTTACGTATAGAGTGTAATTTTTTAATTCGGACTCAGAATTTGTTATATAACTTTCTACCTTTGCGGTGACTCCGCTTGTCTCACCTTTAATGGTTTTGCCAACCAATGCATTCAAATAAACTGATACTGGTATACCAAGGTGCGTTTCATCAATTTGTACAGAGGTATATTCGGAATCATAAGCAAGTTGTCCTGGAATTACTACAGATCCTTCTTTGAAGAAATGTTTTCCAAATTTTTCAATTTGATTCTGTAATATTGATTGTAAAGTCGTTAATTCTCTTGCCTGAATAGGAAATCCAGGTTTGAAAAGTACTTTTTGATAATTTTTTGACTCAGAAAAATCATCAAAATATGGAGATGCGTTTAGGTTAGTATTTTGTGGCATTTTGGGTTAGAACTCCAGTACAATCTTAATATCTTCTTTTTGACTTGAGGACCTAGGAATAGCAATCCTATTATCTATGTAGATAATTTCTCCAGACTTTGTGCTGTACTCAGCAGAAGCAATTCCAGCAACAAAATTGACTCCTAATTGATATGTCGTGTTATTTATTGATGTAGAAACACCTGTAAAATCATTATTAATTTGTAAAACTGGTCCTGTTATAGAAGAACAATTAATCGTTAATCCATAACCAGCGGAAGGATTTGAAGTAAATGGGATAATCTTATAACCACTTTCACTAGATGCCAATCCCATTGGTTGATAGTACTTCAGAACACCCGTAGTTGGATTCCAAGCCGCAACCAATCCAATGGCAGTAGATCCTAAACCAACGGTTTGTGTAATTGTTGAATCAACTGCATACGTAGTCTGAGTTGCAAGTCCAACTAATTTTAATGATTTAAGTCCACTGACAATAGAGGCATCTAGAAGTTCATATCTACTGCCAAAGACTGTAGGATTTTTTATAACTCCAATCCTGGCAAAATCGTTACCTTCGATAACATCTGGGTTTGTTTCCAAAGTTTCGAATCGGGTATAGAGTAAAACTCTATAAGCTCCAAGTTCCCTATAAACATCTGCACCATGTCCGCCTTTTGGTGGAATAATAACATCAAATCTAGCTCTGGATGTCGTTCCAATTCCAGTATTTGTTAAATTTTCTAAAGAACCACCTGGTTCACTTCCTGGAGCTCCAGGATAAAATTGAATACTTCCGTGAGTATAACCAGATCCCCCATCTGTAACAAAAACTTCAGAAACTTTACCAAAAGAATCGATAGTAATAGTAGCTTTACCTCCAGTACCATCCCCCAAAATGGGAACGTTTGAGAATGAAGTAGAAATTGGCTGATAACTAGATCCTCTGTTATTAACGACAATTACTTCAATTTTTCCATCAATAGCATTTCCTCTCGTTGAAATTGATTCTCCTTCAAATCCCCAATTTTCTGGGACGGGAATATATTCGATAGAATCAAATTTAACTACTTCCGATGGTTTAATCGTGTAAAGATATTTCCAAACGTAACCATCGCCACTAGTACCAGCTGCCCTTGGTTCAAGGTCAATAAATGTGGGTTGGTCATACGAAGGTCTACCCTTTGGGTTCTCTGGATCTGATCCATTTTGAAGACATATATACACCCTAAGATCTTCATTAATTACATAATAATTTGATTCGTACAAACTAGCTTGACTAGTTATTGGAGTCAAATTATATATGTTATAATCATGACGATACATTTCATAAGTTTGTCCTGCTGTCCATTGCACTTTTCGTACTAATCTCCTGACATCTCTATCTGTTATTTTCTTCATAGCAATAACAGATTCTTTAATTTCATTCTCCTCTTTAAATCCATCCAATGGAGAAGGAGTATTAGTATTCCAATCTGGTGTTCCACCAGCCTTTGTATTTGTAGATCCAGGTAAACCAATAAATGCATAATATTTGTTTACTGTGGATCCTACACCAACAAAACTTTGAACAAAAGTTTCTGCGTTAAGAATTCTAAATTGATCTGATATAATGGCAGGCATTTTAAGACAGTTTTTTCTATATTTATGAGGTTATGTTAATGGTTTAGTTCTAGTGATCAAAGGAGCGGTAGAAAATCCGACTAAACCATTATCGGGGTTCACAAAAAATTGTTGAGGGTTTCCTACAGATCTATTTTGATAGTCATAGATTATACCCCAAGAATATTTCCCATAATATGGAGTTAATGCCGTTGTACCAACACCAACTTGTATTTGGTTGCTACTATTTGGACCTGGAAGGAAAGAACAAGTTACTGTAACAATCCCACTTGTTATATCGGCGGAAGTTACCGAATCTACTCTATAGACTCCATTAATAGTAGAATATGCAACACCTACTTTATTTACGGGATAGTTATTTAATCCACCAATATGTGTACTTATTCCAGTTAAAGCATGACCCACTACAACTGGACTATCGTAGATGATGAAGTAATCCCCAATTTCAAGTTGACTATTATTTACTCCAAAAACATTAAGTGAAGAATATCCATACCCCAAATTAGTGTTATCATTAAATTCGGACTTAAGTTGGAATTCAAGTCTAGGAGCAAGACCATTTATAGATTGTCCTGGAATTTGAGTATTAATGCCAACTATAGTACCAAAATCTCCTTTGGTTTTATATGAAAATAATGTTTCTTCTTTAGTGGTATCAGATTCAACCAATACTGGTGGCGAACTGAATTGTTCATATCCAAATCCACCATTAATGATAGTTACTGATGTAACTATTCCATTAGATACGGAAGAAACCGCAGCTGCTCTGTTATAAATTGGATCAGCGTAAAATACTGTAGCTGCACCACCAACAGCAATAAATCTATTTTCTCTACCAAAAGGAGTAAATGCTATGTTATTTACGGGTTGATTTTGATTTGTTTCTCTAATAATCCAGTTAATTAAATCAAGAGAATAGTAAAGTTCTCCAGTTGCACTTAATGCAATGTATAAATTATCAACGAATTTTATTTTTCTAAAGTTAAATGTTGCTGGATTTACAGCAACAGCTGCATTAATAGTACTAAATGGTTCCCAATAATTCTTATCATAGGAAACTACAATTGTCCCCGAATCACCGACTGCAATGAATCTTCGTCCATCATAAATTATATCTCTTAAGTTTTGTACTGTATTACTTTGTTTTTGTGACCAGAATTTACTCGTTGTTGATGCGAGGATTATTCCACCATTTCCAACAGCTATGAATTCATTTTGAGCATGTGTGACTGCATATAAACCTTGAATTGTGCCAGAATATTGACTAAACAATGTTGTTGTACCAATTCCAACTCCATTGAATATACTTCCCCCCAAACCAACGGCAACCCAAGAATCATTGGTGGATTCATACATAACATCATTAAAGGTTCCTTCATAAGTAGAATCAAATATGACACTAAGTCCAATAGCAGGAATCTGTCTTTCCTCTTTAAGAGATATTGGAGTCCAAGTAGATACTGTGGTTCCATAAGATACAGCTTTTGCTGCTTTGCCATATTCGCCGACCGTTAACAATGTCCTTTTATCCGAAGCAACGTCAATTGCATTAAATGTTATGGTATCCCCAAATCCAATTTTACCTCTTTCCCAAAAAGTTCCACTTAATGTATTGATGAATTGACTACTATCACCAACCGCAACTACGGGTAGAGACCTAGTTATTCCATTTAGACTTATGGAAGTAGAAATAGAAGTAATAACATCAAATTTCCAGTCCCGAATCGGATCTTTTCTTGTAATCTTAGCGCCAGATATAGAAACTATTGGATTAGTAATATTGAAATATCCAGATCCAGAAGAAGCTATACTTAAAGATGAAATACTTGAAGATGCAGATACTCTTGAAGTTACCAAAGCAGGAGATATATCAAGGTTCTCAAAAATCTTCAGATGTCTTTCAGATTCGACTAGTAAATCAACTTCACTAAAAACTGGGAATGCATTTGCTACATAGATCTTAGTATCTGTTGGTCCAATATCTTTAATTGGATATGTTGCTGGAGAAACTTTAGCTTTATTATTAAGTCTAGATTTAGAGTAATATACTCCTGTTAGAATTTTATCTACTTTTTGTTTTTCCCAACTTAGAGGTCTTTCATTATCTTGGTTAGTATCAATTCCAACACTATCATATGTGAATGTTTCCATCACATCGGAAGCAACGATTCTCTTTGTAGTTCTTGGGAACTGATCTCTATCAAGAAGATCTATTTTATTCTCTTTAATTTGTACCACATCACCAGGTTTGATAGTGGGAATGGGTTCAATAAGTTCCACATCAGCATCAGAACCCCTATAGTAGAACACAGAACACTTTGAATTTTCTTTTGGAGCTTCACTAAAGACTATTCTACTTCCTCGGAAAATGTAAGAATCTCCAGGAGTTTGTAGAATATCATTAATGTATATAAAAATATTATTTGTTATGTCCAAATCAGTTCCAGGTTCTGTTTTTAGACTTAATATAGATGTAACTCCACCCGTAGTAACAGAAAGTGTAAATTTCTTCCTGACTCCATTGAAGAACTTCGAAATATCATCAAATAATATAAATTGTCCAGGATAGAATCCAAAAAACTTATCATTTGCTACTTCTAAAACAGTCAGTTCGAATTCCGTTAAAATACCAACTCTAACATCCGTGGATATTCCAGAAACTCTAAGTCTATCTCCTACCTTATACCCAACTCCTTCTTCCGTAACATCAAATACTCCAATCTCACCACTGATATTGATTGACAAATCACATTTAGATTGAACACCTATTCCCGTTGTTCCAAATCCAACAATTCCAGTTGGATATTGTAGAGGTAAATTAAAATAAGGATTGGGAGAAGCTATATCTAAAGATACTGGTTTTTCTATTGTACCTGCCCTATTATAAATGTATCTAGATGTGAGTAATCCACTCTGAACTCTGAATTTTGCAGCATCGTAAACTTCCAAAACATAAAATCCATCACCATATTGTTCAGAAATTAAATCATAAGCAGCTGCATATGGAGTTGGATAACGAACTGCGTGTTGTACAGTTCCACCAGAGGTAAATGAATAATGTGTAATTGTAGATGGACCAACGTTGACGGAGAATACAGTTGATGTTCCAACATTAGTGACAAATACCCCATTATATGCGGGATCAGTAGTTCTCGGGAAAGTAACTACACCAACACCATTATCATAACCACAAGTCATAGCAATTCCACTCAGAAGAACAAAGTCCCTTTGTTCTAAGTAATGATCAGAATCTGTTGTAATCGTTGCTATACCAGTAATATTGTCATAAGTTACATTTTGAATAGAAACTGGAGGCCAATAGTTTGTAGTCATTGCAATACCAGAAACTATTGCAAAATCATCAGTTTTTAGTCCATGACCTTCATATAGAGTCCAAGTTCCTGTTAATTGTTGGTGTGTATGAATTCCGACTGTCGAAATTCCAATGTCTACAGTAAATTCAAGTGTGCTAACTATAGATTTTACAGCATAAAATTCATTGGAGTTATATGGAAATGTAGTATCACCTAATGGAGTACTGAATCCAATACCAGATAACCTAATGACATCGTTTATTTGCAACCCATGAGTGTTTGTACTCATGATGGTTGCTATTCCTGTCGTTGGTGTATAGTAAACGTTTGCAATTGTTGTAGTAATACCTAATTGCTTTCCATAACCAGTTATAGTAGTAACACCAGAACTTGGTTCGTAATCAACATATGCAACGTTGTGACTTACATAATAATTTTGACCAGGATCTATAATTGACAATCCCGTTACTAGTCCGACTTGATTTTTTTGAACTACTCCTCCACTTGTATATGATAAATTAAAGGTACTAAGTCCAACAAAGACTTCGAAGGTATTAGTAGTAACTCCAAGTATATCAAATCCAACTCTATTAACAGACTCAAGAATTCCAGTATCTATTCCAGCCTGAACTAATCCACCACCAACATATGTTAATGCGGTGGTTCCTACTCCACAATTAATTTGAACATTATTGGTAGATCCAACCGATATAATTGGATACCCATCTTCCCTAAAAGTAAACGTTGTTATACCATTAGTTACCTGCACCTGAGTGACTAAAATATGTCTGGATGAATTTGTATCGGTTCCAATATAATGTCCACCAAAAACAGATATTGATGCTATACCAGTAACAGGATCATATTCAAATGTGTTTATATTTCTTGCCGTTGAGATAGCAGGAAAAGTAAATCCAACTCCAACTACTCTAACTCTTTCTCCAGTTGAATATCCATGGGATGTTGACGTGGTAAACGTAACTATGCCAACATATCGATTATAGACCGCCGTAGAGATGTTATACGTGTTTGGATCCAGTGTACCCAAATATGCAGTAACTAGTCCGCCAGACCCCTGAGAGCTGCGAATAGTACACTTTGGTGGAGTTCTATATCCCTGACCAACTCCAGTTAGTTTTACTTTGGTAATTGTACCAGTAGTCCCAACACCAACAACTCCAGCTGCGGGAAGTAAAGAGTAATATCCAGATCCAGTGGTCAATCCAACTTTTGTTATTCTTCCCGCTCGTGGAACCCCACTTAAAAAATTTATCTTATTCTCATCCGAATCTACAACGGTAAAATCAAGTCCTGGAGTTTGACTTACATTATTGATAAGTATAAATGGATTATTGTTAATATCCGATCCAGCATTTACACTATTATATGCTGCAGTAACGTTACTTAGATTTTCAGTTAATTTGAATTCGGTTCCAGCAACACCAGTAAATTCGAGAGAAATATCATCAAAAATTAAATTTTTGTCTTTAGTTTCGTTTGGATCTAATTTTCTTGAAAATATTCTTCCAGTAAATGTGGACCCAGTTTCCAATCCAACCAAACCAGTTTTTCCGTATGGTGGAGAAGAAAAATAGATATTGTCCTGAATAATATTATAGTCACCCGAAAAAACACTACTTACGCCCGCAGTATGTACCCCAGGGGAAGTACCAAATACGCCTCTTTCTACGAATACCTGTCCGCCAGTAGTTGTGGAAAATACAGGATAGTATCCAGCACCAGGATTAAATATAACAATTTCCCTTATTGTGCCGACTCCACTAATAACGGGGTAAAATACTCCTTCAGTTATGGGAGTTTGAGTTCCTTGTATTGATATTTTTGGTGGATCGGTTTTGGCATATCCAGAACCACCAAAAACTACTTCTATCTTCTCAACACCGTAATCAGAATCAAAAAAGGGTCGTAATACGGCACCCGATCCAGGAGTAACTCTAGTAGGCATCTATAGTTACCTCAACTAATATTTAAAGAACTATTGCAATAAACCCGTGTTTCGCCAAAACCATCTCGGATGATACTGAAAGTTAATATATCTTCCTGATTTGTTGATGGCGGTGGATTGCCCCCAACCCAACGAATTCCACCAGAAATAAGAGATCCATTTACTCTACAAAGGTCACCATATGTTGCAGATGCACCTGCATCATTAATAATCGTAACGGTGGTTGCTTTACCATTCAATGTACTTACATTTGTAAATGCCCAAGTTGTTACCGAGGTTGTCAATCCACCAAGTATTACCGTTCCTTGAGATACGTCTACGGTTAAGGTTCCACCAATAGCAGTTAAAGAACTAGAAAAATTACCAATTACTTTTTCAGTAATAGACCCATTTAAATGTGTAGTTCCCGTGAATGTAGAAATTCCAGTTACAGAAACATCTCCCGTAACCGTTAAATGTGATTGTGGTGCAGTCGAAGCTATTCCAACCTTACCATCTTTTGTAACTACAAAACTAGTAGAATTTACTACTGGATTTTGAGAAACACGTATTGCGTGTCCATTACTCTTAGGAGTTACTTGCAATACAGGTATTTCTGGATCATACGAAACAACTTCAAATTGAGAAGTTGGAGCTGATGTTCCCACTCCAACTTTTGATTTTTCAACCCTAAGCATAGTACCAGCAAATCCAACTTGAAACGGAGTGTTTGCAGGTACACCAAATTTCTCAATAATTATTCCACCAGTATCAGTATAACTAAAGGTAGATACACCTGTAGAATTAATACTAATATCTGTAGTTACAAATCTAGAAACCTGAGCATAAGTTGATGTAGAAGCAACCCCACATGCAGTAGAATACCCCGCAGTGGTTGCGTATGAAACAAAACTTACAAGATTACTGCCATCACCAAACACGTTATATACTTCGTTAAAATTTGAATTAATTTTTAACGTAGCTGCAAGTAATGTATCTCCAGTCCCATCATTGGGAGTTGTTCCCGTACTAATACCCTGTTTAGCCATTATTTGAACGTACTTTTCTGTTATTTATAGTTAATATGGAGGTCTATCATCAGAAGTAACTAACGTACTGTCCACAGAGGTGACCGTAGAATTAGCTCTATTCTTATCATAATAAAAATTCTGGTCCACTGTAGTTTCGACATCAGCAGTTCTGGAAATAACAAATGATCCCTTACCGATGAATTTTACTTTTAGGTATTCGTCATTAATCTTGATCAAATCATCTGTTCCAAGAGAATTTATACCTGCGCCAACTGTTATTTGTTGATCTTCAGTTCCAACAGGAGCTGTAACACTCACTGATAGTTTTTTATTACGAATTGGACTTTGAATTATACCATCAACCAAAATTAAAGAATTTTGAGTTGGATTGGCATATCTAAGTAGATGGGTGCCAGTACCAAGACCAACAATATCAAATGCCAATGAGGTAGTGAGACCAGATAGTCTAAATTTAACATCGTCTATTTTTTGAACATAGACTGTAGAAGGCATTACATTACTTCCCAATTCGGTTGGAGTTAAATACAAATTGTCGGTAGGAGTCGATCCTCCAATGTAAGTTCCTGCAATAGAAATTGTATTAGTTCCAGCATAACCAGAACCTCCTGTAACGACCGTTACTTTGGATATATCAGTATTGACATCTCTTTCTACATTAAACACTGCTCCAGACCCAGAACCATCATTAGTAGAAGGTACATTTGAGTACACCGTCTGTATTCCAGCTCTAGTACTTGCTACTTTTGTTACAACAAAAGATAGATCATTAGTTGGGGAAGTTCCCCCCATAAAAGTACCAGCTATACTTACAGTTTCCCCAACTTGATATCCATATCCACCCTCTCTCAGTAAAATACTGGTAGAAATTGGAACTCCTGTAGATTCACTATAGGTGATGAGAACCTCAAACTTAGCTCCAGTTCCATAAGTAGATATTCCAGGGATTCCAGTACCAAATCCAAATACTTTTGCTCCAACTATTGGACTTGCAGTAGTGGATATACCAACAACTGGACCAACAACAGAGAAATTGTATCCATTTTCAAATAATGCACTGCCGCCGGCACCAGTAACAGACATGACAATATCTCTTGTGCCTGTTGTGTGAGATGTAGTTGCAATACCGAGAACTGTACCTCCTTGAGTATCATAGACCAATTCTTGTCCACTTTGGAAATTATGATTAGGAATGCTAATTACATTATTAACTAAATCAACGACAGATGATGACGCTGAATTGAATGTGGATCTAAAAACGGGAACTCCATTCTTTGTTGTTAATTTAAACTGAGTATTTCCAATTAGGTTTCCTGCTCTATCATATCTTCCATTAAATCCATTACTTATATCATCTAGTTTCAAAACTTTGTTAGTTTTATTTAAAATATAACCCTTAAGTGGTCTACCCTCAGGGAAGAAAATTCTTTGGATAGAATTGTCTGGAAGAGGATCATCCTCAGTTATCATAGCAAAGTTTGATTTGGTGCCCATGTAAACTTCATTATCAATATTAATAATTAAAGACACATCTTGAGAAATTGCCTTAACCTTCATATTAGTTGACTTAGCCAACCCAACATTTACATAATTAAATGTTTTTGCATCTTTTTGTGGATCACCAAATATTTTTAAATCTGAAAATTCTCTAAATCCAGATGGGTGAATGATTGACCTAACCGATTCTTTCCAAGAATCATATGGTATAGAACTATTAATAGAGTAAGAAAACTTCTGATAATAAAAATTATCAGATATTCTTTGAAGATACTCATTCAATATTCCTTTTGACTTATCAATATCCCCAAGTTTATCTCTTGTAATTCCCAATCTTGTTCTAATATTAAATTTATTAACTGCTTCGACTTTACCGACTAATTTTGATTGTTCCCCGTACAATACATCACCAACTCTTAATTCACCTACACTATTAGTTAATCTAAGTTGATTTATGTCACTGTCATAACCATTTTCAGTTACATTAGCAGTAAACTTTTTAGATATAACTTTTTCACCAGAAACATAAGAAGAATCGTCAATAATTTTCATACTAAATTTAGCCATGTCATTTTCATTGATGACAGAACCTAAGGTGAAGTCATCGTCATATGCACCTAAAGTTCCAGTGGCAATCCCAACCATACTATAAGTAACGGTATAATTTAATGTATTGATGCCAACTACATCGAAGAATCTATATCCATAATCAATAGAATTAAAGTTCAATTCACCCAAATTTACAGAATCTGGCTTCAATCTACACCCTTCGATATAAATTCTATCTCCAATAGCAAATGGGAATTTAACTTCAGATGTTGCATATCCAGCAGTAACTGGTTTATTAAATTGTGGGTCTAAAAGTAATTCTAAAGTTACTAGATTACTTGAATGAGTGATCGTATCAATATCATATCCATTAGAATTAGTAACTGGAATAACAGGTAACGGTTCTGTAAATTCATATGCGTTTTCTTTAACTATTACATCGACTACAGAACCTCCATTTACAACAGCATCTAGTTTTACTTTAGTATTTCCCAAAACAACTAGTCTGGGTGGTTGCTGATAATTCCTTCCACCATCCGTAATATCGACTCTAGATATTCTAGATATTCCACTTATATCGCATATTGTCGGAACACTTAAAAATGGAAGTAGGGTTGGGTCAGTAGGATAATCAAATCCATCTTTTACCCTTTCCATAGAATCAATTTGACCAATTCTCCCACTATTGATTTTAATAACTGCATCTTTACCTGAAATAGATTCAAATCCAATAACCTTTGGTAGTTTAGAATAACCTTTACCTGGGAAATTAATCTTTGTCCTAGATACAGGGCCAACTGCAAATGGTGAATCTGTTTCGTAATATACAGTCGATAGTCCCGACTTGGTTATGAAATTTTCATAGAATGCTGGTTTTTTAATCAAATTGAAAGAGAAATTTTTGGAATCAGCAACAACAATTGCGTGATTTCCACTCAAAATACTATCATTAATTGTTATAGAATTTCTTCCTGGAATACTATCATCACTAGTGATTTGATTTTTTCTAACATCCGTTGGAGTAATTGGAGTTAAATTATAAAATGACTTTTTAGGAAACTCCGTTACCGTGGAAATTATGACTCTAGCACCAACAGTACCAACAACACCTTCACGTAAAATGGAGAAACCACTTTCTGAAGTACCAGAAATGTCTAGATTATTCCTAAAATTAATATCCTCATAAAAATCCAATCGCATATTAGATAGACTTTGATCGGACAAATCAAATTCTAATACATTTCCCCTATTAACAGTAATTGGTGGATTTATTTTTGCAAGATAGTAAGTGCCCAATGAAACAGAAGACATGACAATTGCATTAGATTCTTTAACATCGCTAAGATATCTACACAATTTAATTCTATCTGGGGCATCCTTCAATACATAATAAATTTCATTATCAACCAATCCACCAATTGTATTTCCATTTGCATAGTAAACTACTTTATCTCCACTATTAAATTTCTGAGTATCAATTTTAAAGCTTGTCAAATCATTAGAGAAAGTAGTACTAGAGAATGATACTCGTTCGGTCGTTATTTTTAAAATAACAGGATCATATCTAAGAGCCACTCTTTCAAGTTGTTTTGGTAGACTTGTAAGAGATACAAGATCACCAGTAGACAGTCCGTGGTTATTTGTTGTTTTTACTGATGCACTATAATTCTCTGCAACGGCTGTTATCTCTGGGAATGTAGACGTAAATGAATGTGCATATCCAACTTCTTCACCTTGTCCAAAGAAATATACTGCATTTCCTTCCGTGGGGAAACCAACGGTAGAAATACCAAGATAATCTACACCCAAATTAATTGCATATACTTCAGTTCCAGCTGAAAGCCTCTCTGTTCCAATTCCACTGGTAGATCCATATCCAGTTGACGAATAAACAATGCTAGATCCACCAATCCCTGGATTATAAATTAATTTCTGTCCAGTATAGTATGGATGATTTTTTACATAAATTGATTTTTCTGGTACAAATCTATTAGTAATGGTTTGGGTAGTTGTTGTGCCAATTCCAGTAGAAGTTATTCTATAATTCGTTCCAGTAGAACCAATGCCAATAGTATAATGAGGATCAAAGAATCTGACGTTATTTTCAAATGTAGCATAATTAATTCCCTTTGGAATATAATACTCAAACTTAGTAGGTAATAATTTAACATTATTTGTTCCACTAGTATGTGTTAATGAAACTCCTACTTGGCGGTTTACTCCCAATCTAGAAAACTGTTCATCAATCGAAGTAACTCTCATCACTTCGGTTCCAATGCCAATTACATCATTAATGGAAAATCCTCGTACATCAGTAACTGGGATGTAAGTTGATATTCCAGTTGTATTTGAATTTGGAAGATATTCAGTTAGTCCTACACTTCTTTTCAGAACACTAAGTTTACGTGGGCCTTCAATAATAGAAAGACGAGAAGTGGAAAGTCCACTGATGATTACAGTTTCTCCGTCAGAGAATCCATGTGGATCCGTAGTAACTCCAATGATTCTATTATTAATCACCTGCATTTTGACATCTGTAATTGTAGAGACACCTACATTAATAATCTCGATCGCCTTTCCTTTAACGTGAGAAATTACAACGTTTGTACCCGTACCATCAGTTCCAGTATTGTCTAACTGCAATACTTCACCAACTCTGTATCCACTTCCTGGCGAAAATACTGTTACGGATCCAATACCAGATGTTTTGATGTTGGTTACTTTGAATTCCTGTTTTGCTGCATCAGTTACTTTATCGATTACATCATAGTTACTGCCGGAACTATTCAAATAATAAGGTCCAACATTTCTAATTAAATTAAATTGGGTTATATCCAAATCTTGATTAAAGTTTGAATCAAAATTTTCCAATAGTGGTTGATCTTTAAAATACCTTCCCATAACATATGGGAATTTGGGAACAGACACTCCACTAGAATCAATATCTACGGTATAAAAATATGCATATATTCCATCTGGAAATTCGGGAGTAATGCAATATCTACCATTATGCTCATCTAGGTCCCCAGATGCATTGTAATAAAAATCATCAACGAAATATCCAGGGGTAAATCCTGGTGGTCGTATTCCAGGTTTTGTAGTAATATCTAATTCATAACTACTGGTTATTCTTCGAATAGATCCACTCGTAGCACCAGAAAATCCATATGGACCATAAATTGGATTTCCATCATAGGCCCATCCAAGAATAGGCGAGTGATTCGAACTAGTCGTAAGTTCTATATTACCAGAATCAATATTATCACTTAACTGGAATCTTAACTTATTGGGGAAATATAAGGATATAAATTGAAGTCCCCTATCATTGGGTTTTGTCAATAAAGCATCTTCATTATTGATTAAAGTTGAACTTTTTATCTGTTGATTAATAGTCCATTTCGTAACATCAGCAATAAATTTAGCATCTGTTCCTCTATTTCTCAATTCTAATCCAGTAGTAGCTGGATTATAGTTTAGGCCTCCATCTATAATTTTAACAGATTGCAATTTTCCATTTTCAATAACAGGAATTAATTGAGCAAAAACTCCCTTTTCCGTGTTATCGTATACTATAATTTCCGAATCTTTTCTATATCCAGATCCACGAGCAAGAATTTGAACATCAAGAATACTACCATTAACAATAATTGGTTTTATCAAAGCTTTTGATGTTACAGTAGATATACCAACATTTGGTCTTCTATGATAATTGATAATGTTTGTGCATCCATATCCAATACCATTATCTTCAATATAAACACTTTGAATTGAACCAAGCACTATTGGATCAATTTCAGGTTTTACGATACCCGTAGAAGAGATGCCAGCAAGAGTCTCTACATTAATCCTAATAGGTGGATATTTAATAATATGAGTTCCATTCCCGACTCCAGAGATTCTTGCATATTTTTTTGAAGTAAAGTTGCCAGGCGTTCTAGAAGTCTCAACTCCAGCATTAGAAAGTTTAAACTTATCGTTGTTTATCTTGTGTACATAATATTCTGTAGTTGTAGATAATCCATTGGCAGAAGTTCCAATATAATCATAGACTACGATTTCACCATCCAAAAATCCATGACCTGGGGCAAAAAAGTAATTATCAGCTGTACTAATTCCAGTTTGAGTATCCCCATTAACTGGTCTTGCAGGAACTCTAATTTGTTTATTAGAATATCCCTCTCCAGAATCTTTTACATATATTTTTGTAATTGTATTCTTACTGTTTAGAGTTTTGAAGTTATGAAATCCTAAACTAACAGATCCAATGTTAACTGTATTGATACCAGAAATAGCATCCTTTGGTGTGATATGTAAGGAAATGGTATATGGATCTACTGGTCTAGCATAGTAACTGGAATCATCTACCAGTCCACCTATAGCAGTATTTCCACCAGAATCATAAATTATCTCTTCGCCTAATTCAAAATTATGTTTGATTGGGAAATCAATAGTATCAGAAGAAACGTTTACTGAATTTCCATCAGCTTTAAATGATACAATGATTCTACCCCTAACTAAATTGGACTCCAGTACTGCTCCACGTCCATTACCACCAGAAACAGTTATTTTTGGTTTTTCCTGATAACCAATACCAGGTGTTATTAATTTAATTTCTTTAAATGATCCAACTACGTTTGCATAAGCTTTTGCGCCTGTACCAAGGTCATCTTGGATGACTATTGGTGGACCATTTATAACATCATAATCTTTACCTGGATTTGTAACTTTGATAGATTCTATTTTTCCAAAAAATATTTCTTCGTCAAATACAGTAGATGGATACAACTCTACTCCATTTGCCATGAGACCTATTGGTCTGTTACTTGTAGTTCTTTTTGACTTATCATCAAATAATGTAACTTCTTTAGTATATGGAAATTTTCCTAATAACTTTTGATGGGAAGCATTCTTGTTTTCGAATCCAGATTTGTAAATATATTGTCCAGGAAGATCCGACTTAATGGGGACATATTTTTTAGCAAAAACGTCTGTATTACTATAAGATAATCTAAACTGGGTTCTATTAACAGAAGTAACAAAATAAACGCCAGTAGACAATCCACTGTTAGTGGTATTATTCCAATAAATTTTATCACCAGTAACTAAGTTATGATCAAAAGGAGTATTGTTTAATGGATCCAATGAACTGACAAGTGTCACTATTCCATCTTGATTTGATCCAGTTTTAATGAAAATTTTGTTGTCCGTCGCAAAAATAGGATAGTTAGGTATGCCACTAGTCGCAACATACATATTTTTTTCATCAAAGTCCAAATATGAGTTTTGTATACCCACAGAAATGTCGGAAAGTTGTGGAAAATAATTTGAGTTATGATTCGCTTTAACTACTATTTTTTCAATTTGATATGGATTTGATGGAAGAGTACCAGAAATCTGTACGATAATAGTATTTGATTTAATTTTTATTGTATCTCCAGAAGAATACTCAATACTCTTCACCACACCTCTAACTTTCTCATTATTGGAATTCAGAATATAAACTGATTCTCCAATGCTGAATACGATAGAATCATAAAGTTGCACTCTAAACGTATTTTGGTTTTGTTGAAGTACGTTTGATATGATATGTTTTGTTGGGACATTATAAACCCAACTATTAAATTTAGGATCATCAATTAAATCAAATCCAAAAGATGACAATACCAAAGTATCCCCAACCCTCATATTAGAAGTTTGAGTAGTTTCAACAGTATCAATAACATTTACCAACCTCAAATCTACCTTTGAAGTTTGACCTAAACCAACATAAGCATAAGCTAAGCGATCTTCTGTAATATCTGCACCAAAAGAAAATTCAGTTGTGACTCCAGAAACTCCCAAAAATTGATTGATTGTCTTATCTTGATAAGATATAGTAATATATTCGGATGTAGGTGTTGGTTTAATAAGAAGGTTTCCTGATCTCTCAAAACCTAAAGTAGAATCAACAAGAATAGCTGTAGAGTTTTGTGGAGTAGTTTCAATAATTTTTGTTTTTCCTGGCGCTACAAATTGGCCATCAAATGACGAGGAATCCAAAGATATCTCATAAAAATCTTTGTTTTTAATAGGTCTATATTCTACGTTATAAATTGAAGCACTTACAGTTCCAATTCCAGTTATATTTTGATATAAGAAATTGCCCTTCGATAAGATTGGATCACCAGTTCCAAAAATCTTTTCTACAAGAACATTCTTAGTTACAAAATAAGTATTATCTGAAGGTGTTAGAGTATATTCCTGTGGCTTAATAATTTGGATTTCTTCGCCGTACAGAATTTTGAAGAGTAATTTATATGAAGTATCTGTGCCTTTTGCGCTATAAAAATCTTTGGCTCTGGATAAGATATTGGCTAAGTTGATGCCCTCGATAAAATTTCTATTTTCAAATCCAGGTAAGAATTGACTTTTAAACTTTACAAATATTTCTTGCAGGAATAAATTACTTAAATTGTAAACAATACTTCCGGCTTCATGACTAGATGAATCTGTCAGGGAAAAACTCAAAAACTCAACATCAGTATCTTGAGATATTTGATCAATACCACTAAATCCCCTATAACAATCCTCAAACGTATTATCGGTTTTTCTAGTGTACGTAATTATTTCATCACCAATTTTCAATAACCCATACTGATCTGGCCAACCAATTGTAGAATTAACTACAATCGTACCATCACCTGGATTAATGGACTGCAGCAATACACCATATGGAATTAAAGTTTCTCTGTTAAATGATGTGCCCTTAGTATATTTGTCAATATTACTAGACAAATCTAGAACACCACCCTGGTGTTCCTGAGAGATGTAATAAGTCTCTAAAAATTCTCTGAATAGTGGAGACTCTTCATTTAAAAACGAAGGAATTTGGGATTCAATTAAATGTCCAACTTTAACTCTTTTTATTTCTGCTGACATGTTATTATCTCGTATATGATCCGTTTAGATAACTTGACGTTGTTATGTATTGAGTTGCGGAAGTATTTTCTCCAGAAGATACAACGTCCTGTAGAGTATTTACTCTGCTATTTGGAATGTCTACTTGCAAATACAAATCCCGCAAAGCAATAATATCATTAGAGTCTGGAATTGCTTCAATTTGAACAACTCCACTATCAAGAGAAGTTCCAGTTATTTTGACAACATCTAGGATCAATTCACCTTTCTCATAATCAACAGTTCCTGCATTAGTCTTAACAATAAGAGGAACATTATTTTCCAATTTAAAAAATATAAGTCTGCCCTTTTTACTATCTATTGGAATGTCACCAACATAAACCGTACCCTCCACGTTTGCATACGTAAATCCAGATGATTTGATACTAAATCCAGATCTTTTTTGGTGGAATTTATTACCAAAGCAAAGTTCGTAAGTAGCAAATTCATTAAAGGAAGGAATAAGATCTCTCCTCATTTTTATTTTAGTAATATTAGAAGTGATGCCTTTATCACTATCATCAATAAGACCAACAACTTTACTGTATTTAAATCTTCCACCGAAACTATTAACATCAGGTGATTCCGAATATGTAGTGAGTGTTTTAAGAACTTTAGTTCTTAATGCAGTTGGATCAGAAACACTGTTAGTATTATAATAAATTGTAGAATCAACTTCGACATACAGATAACTTAGGTCAATTAAAACTGGTTGAATTCCTGCAATAGAATATTGTTTAAGTTGTCTTAGAATATTGTTCTTCGTAATTTGAGACAAGAATTTACCATTTCTTGGTTTAATTGATATAAAAACTTTTCCATATTCTGGAGGATCTAATTCCTCTCCGCCATATGATGTAACTGATTGAACATTTGGATATATTGATGGGATAACGGCTTTATAATCATTCGCAGTAACTGCACGGAATTGAGCCGAGTATACTCTAGGTGCCAAATATTTTATAGATTCTACTGACTCAATATCATCCCCATCAACAGAAGATTGCGTAGTGGTAACAAAAGATATTCCACTTGTTACTGTCTGTCCTCTATCATCTTTTAAAACACCAGCGAAAGTAAAGTTACTTGCACCATTTGCTTCTTTGCCATTGGTTACAATATAACTTACTTCAATCGTACTGCCAGCTGGTGGTTTTCTACCTAAGATATTATCTCCGAATAGGATTTCATATTTTTCATCTTCAATTTCCTGAATAAGAAATACTTTAGAACTTGAGTTAACACTTAGAACATTACTATAATTTTCATATATTTCACTTGTAGATGAAGTAACCTTAACCCTAATGGATGTAGTATCTACATTTGGGTTTGGAATAATATATCTTTGGTTTGGTAAAGAGTAATCAACTGTAAAAGTTTTAGTTAAATAAATTCCCTCATATACTGGCAAATCAACAAATGTTGCTTTAAGGTCATCGTTTTTCGTAGTGACAAAATCTTCTGGTATTGAGTAGATGTAAGTGCCTGATTGAACACTACCCAATACTACTGGACCTGCTTTAAGAGTTACAAGTCTTGTATCATTATCTGATAAGTCTACAGTAAAAGTAATCGATGCTTTTGCTGATCTTTTCGATCTAGGAACATATCCGATATTCCTTGCAAGAGCAACTACATTTTCACGTAATGTTGCACTATCCAGAAAACATTCATTAACCGCCATGTTAGTGTTGTAGGCGGTGATGTATGTATTGTACGCAAGAAGATCTATAAGGGTTGTAAAATTAGAACCCTCAAAATCAAAATCAGTAAAATTTGAATTTGTTCTAAGATAGTTTTTGATCTGAATTTTAAGACTATCAAAATCTAAATTAGTGAACTGATTAAATGCCATTATATTCTAGTTGGTTGTAAGAGGAAATCTATTTCTTGAGCCGGGGCCGATTGGCCAACTATTGAATAACGAATCATTACAGACATTTCATTAGAATCAAATGGAAAAGATACTATGACCTCTTCCGTTATGATTCTAGGTTCAAAATTACTCAAAAGAGTTTCAATTTCAGATTGTATGGAATAAGCAACTTCAGGAGTTTGAATTTCAAATAAAGATCCATCCAAACTTGTTCCAAGTAAATGGTTAAAAAATCGTTCACCTATATTAGTTCTAACTAAATTCACTACAGATCTTTTAATAGCATCTTCATTCCTGAGTGTCACTACATCATTAGTCACTGGATGTCTAATAAAAGACAAACTAATATCTTTAAATCCCCTAGAAGTAGTTATTGATCGAGGAGTAAGTGCCATTTTTAGATTTTAATTACTATATCTATACGAGTTTTTTGGGATTTGTCCAAGATTGACCATAAACTGGTTCAGTGCCATACTCCCAATCATCATAATCTTCATCATTACGAATTGATTCATGCAAATTATTTTGTCTTTTGAGGTCATTCAAATGATCAAAATTAATTTCTCGTAAAACTTGGTCTGATTTTGGGTCAGTGATGAGATATTTTGTACCCCATTGAGACATCATGTAGTCTTTGTTAGTTTCTGGATTTGGGCTATTAGCCATAAATTCCTCCAAAGTTCCGTAATCAGAACTTTTAAGGAGGTTTCTATCTCCAAATTATATTTATTTACGATTTATCGACTAAAAATCCCTGTCTGAGATGATTTTGGTCTGCAATATAAGTCAAATCAGAATATTTTTCTTGTTCAGACTCATCCCACATAGGAATTGCAACGGTATTTCCATATCTAAAGTTCGGATTTCTGCGAAAATGGACCTCAATCAGTTTATTACCAATCATTTCGCAGTTAATCCACTCATAATTTTCAGTTAAAGAGGACAAAATCTCAGGGAATTCTATTTTTCGATCAACTTTTTCCCATTTTTCCCATTTGTATAGAGGATTTTCGGAATGTCTATGACCTAAAACGACTAAATCTAACTCTTTGTTGTGAAAATCTACACTTAAATGTTCACCATCGAATACTTCACACCAAAATTCAGCGGGATGAAAGTGATTTGTTGTGTTTTCTATCCACTCAATACGTGCATAACGACTCATTCCCATGATATTCATCGATGGGCGAACAATATAAAAGTCGGGCTTGGGTACAGTAGTCCCAGATGGACCACATGTATACCCCAAAACCCGACTCAGAATCAATTTATTGTATACCCAACAGTCTTGTGGATGGATGATTTCCCATTCCTCGTCATCTGTTGGGTACATTCAACCTGCGGCTAAAGGTGAATATGGACTTGGTTGTTGTTCAGTAGGTCCACTCTGGGAACCAACCACATAAGAGAACACTTGATTGTCATCAGATGTGGTTTCTGGTTCGTGTAGTGGACTTGTCTTGGAAGATGAATCAGCCATTTTTAGTACGGTTATTTTATTTTTATTTATTTACCTTGACCACGATACCGTTTTCCTCTCGAATTACGACTCGTGGCCGCATAGTTAGTATTCTTACTCTGTCCTTGTCTTGTAGTCTTGGGTTTGCCTTCTACATACCCAGATCCAGATTTACCAATTTTCTTTACAGCCATATCATTCTTAAGAGTGGTTTACGACGGTTTTTTTAACGCGCTTTAGAATCAGATAATACGAGTCTTTTCATGACCCACGCGAATCAGAGGATTACACCAAATCTCATAACCCGCTGCGAGTGCGTCAAGACAGAACGAGACATCCTCTCCGCACATATCTTGGACATCACCAGACTCAAACACTTGCATCTTCGGAGCGAACCAAGGATACTTCATCTCAGGATTCTCGAAGACACCGTGCTTAATCAGAACCCAACCAAAACCAGTATAGTCAACGGTAAAGGGCTTACGACGACGTGAAATAGATTCAACAGTCTCGTGATTCATGACTCCGCCGTTCTTCGCAAAATCATCCTCTTCCAGCCAGTGAGCAACGGAAGTCGTTTTGCCGTCTTCGGTACAATACCAACCACATGCAATATCCTTATCCATCCACACCAGTTTATAGAATTGCTCGACATCGAAGACGATATCGGAGTCAATCCACAGTTGGTAATCGTAGTTCAGTTTACCATCCCAAGGAAGTTGATCAGGTCCACGAAGAACATTTGCACCGAGAACTTTACAACGTGCAAAGTTTACCATCGATGAATAATCTTGAGAAATCTGAATCGATGCACCATTCTGTACCAGATCGAAACACATCTGTACGAATGATTTCAGATACGTATATGAGACACCTCGTCCAGGAAGACAAAAGACAATCGATTTGCCTTTGATCATTTCTTTTGCTGCTGCCAAATCGAAATCATCTTCGACTTTCTTTGGAGCTGGTGCGTTTGCTTTTACAGTAAATCCTTTAGCCATAACATTGAATAGTAACGAATTAATTTTACCACAGCATCTTCAAGATTGCAATGGTCATGCGTGATTATTTATTGGAACGATCTTGATCTTCTCATGACGTAATTCGTCATTCTGATACCAATCAAAATATTCTCGTACAAAATCTAATTTATGATCTAAATCTTCTTTTGCACAATTCTCAATAATAAGATGTTTGCCAAGATAGACATTATACATATTGATCTTCCAATAATGCTAACAGGTCTTCCAGTTCATCTTTTAAACTTGAATTTAAAATCAATTGATTATCGTTTTCAAGTCTATATGAGATTGTTTCGATCATTAGATCAAGATCGTAGGTGTTTAACTTAAGATCTATTGTCATATGATTCTCTTAACATAATCAAAATGTATGTATATGATTACACTTTTCAATCAATAAGAAGACTCTTCTCTGATAGGGGAGAAGTCAACAGGTTGAATCTGATGATCAGTGAGATTAATCTCATTATCTTTAATCTTTGATTCTAGTTCCTCAGTGGTTAAACTGTGGTCGATAAGTTTGTTATCGTTCTGATAGACGTGAAACTTGATCATGTGCAGATCTCAACTCTCCATAAAGTATGTATTCGAGTTTCTCTGAGCGACCTTGTAGGGTTTTTACAGCCGGCAGAAATTTTTTTAGAATCCTTATATCTCGCTCTCGATTTTGGTCCGTTGTAGGTTAGGGTAGTTAGCGTTTTTATAACCGCATCATCGCGCCCCCGCGCTACACATAAGACCGCAGAATTAACTGCTCAAATGCAGTATAACATAAGACCCCCAGAGTGTCAAGAACTCCGAGGGTCTGTGCTATACTCAAGCGGCCTTAGATGCCTTGTTGTTCTTACTCACTGCTGCGGCATCAGCAATAGCACCATGAAGGAATGCCCCTTTGGGAGCAGCTGGTGCCCAACCCTGTCGAGCAGCCTTTGCACCTTTGTGAGAGGTAGGCAGAACCGTGTAACGGATGCTACCCTGTGTGTCAGCAATCAGCAGATCGAGTTTAGAAGCGGT
>Ga0129333_10000446_pt1 | contig 33657 bp, 26 predicted proteins | sample CPB6_08_DNA_FD_94474 | JGI IMG/M metagenome (GOLD analysis project Ga0129333, IMG submission 94474) | Freshwater to marine salinity gradient microbial communities from Chesapeake Bay, USA - CPBay_Sum_0.6_0.8_DNA | ecosystem: Environmental > Aquatic > Marine > Coastal | place: USA: Chesapeake... | reverse complement strand
TTAATGGTTCTGCTGCCTTAGGTGGTTCAACAGGAGCCTTAGGTTCTTCCTTTTTACTACAACCTGCCAATGCTAACACAGTGCAAGCAGCAATAACTGTGTGCATAAATTTGCTTTTTGAAAAAATCATAGTCTATCCTTATAAGTTTGAATATTTAGTTGCTATATTTGTTATGAAAAAAGTTTTTAACCAAGCCCATTCATAACTAAGTTTTAATTTATAAATTTTACCTTTTACATAATTGGTCTATCCAATCCTTACTAAACTGTGTTTTATGCTCAGTTAGTAAAAGGTCTAAGACAATCTTTGGTATAAACTCTTTATTAACAACAAGTTTATCTAATAGTGCTTTATTATATAATCTTTTTTCATTAGTCTTTAAGTGTAATTCAGTTTGAGCACTAGGGCTTAACTTTGATAGCTTTTTTAAATTATTTACAACACTTTTCATACGCAGGTACATATCTGGTTCTGTATCAAAGCTATAATCAAATACCTCATCATATAATAAAAAACCCAATTCTTGCATCCGTTTATAAAAATTAACACAACTGGCAACCAAAAATAATTTTTCGTGCTCAATTGCTACTAGCGTTTTTTCTGTCATAAAAAAATCATTGTAACTTGTCTCAGCAATCAGTATCACAAAACTGTCAAAGTATTCTTTAGGTAATAATTTATAATTTTTGTTAAAATGAAATTCATCGCTTAGTCGTTTTTTTACAAACTTTACCCTGTTGTATTTCTGCTGTAATTCTATTGTTGGTAGTTCATGCCAACTAATTGCGCCATAATATAATAATTTTTCTTCAGTAAGAATCTCAAGTATAGCACATCGATGTTCTTCAGGCTTGTTTACCATAAATGCATATGTATGTTTAAAGGTATTTTGAAATATTTCATGATTATAGCTATTTGCTAAAAACTTATACCAATATATAAAATATGTTAGCCAAGATTCAATTTTTACAAATTTATAAGGTGATTCAAATTTTATAGAGTTTATAATTATGCATGGGGTGTTGTTTCGCTCTATTGTGCATAAAATGTCCTTCATACCTGGCAGTAACCAAAAGTAAGGTTCATGTGCAGTTAATAAAACTACTTCTTCAAATTTATTATTTTGTAAAATTTGATTAATATGAACATTTTTTGTTTCATTCAACCATATAGTTTCAACAAACTTAGCCATATAATTTTTTATAATATGCTTTTAACCATTCCCATTCATAACTAAGTTTTAGTTTTTCAAAATCACCTTTAACTTCATTGTAATATGTTAAAGCATGTTTTGACCCATCTAAGCTATATTCAGCAAATGGGCCATCAGCAACAGTTAACCATTTTTCTAATCTACTTAAACTATCATCATTATTAATATATTTTAGCTTGATTGCTTCTCTAAATGCTGTACGCCAAGTACTATATGGATCAGTATTAAACATCGCAACACCTGAGTTGATATCAACTACTTCATGGCTATTATCGAGCGTAAAATCAAGCCCTATACCTTTATTTTGTAAAGTTAATTTTTTGTTGTATGCAATCATAGCCTGATGTCCATATTCTAATCCATTTACAGGATTAGTAGCTACAAAAATATAATGTTTTGGTATTTGTAACCTGTCTGGTTGCCAGCTAAAATCAAATCTTGGATTAACCCTTAATTTAGCAAACACCGTAAACATCCAAGGTGTTTCACTTGCCATAGCAGCAGCATGATAAGCGGCTACTCTACCATTAACTCCGTCTACCCTAATTACACGGTTAGGTAGATTTTCTGTAATGTCTAACAAGTGTTCATAATTTTCTTCAGCACATGATTCACCATTACTTAAAAAAACAATATCTAATGGTCTTGAAGTTGCTAGCTTCTCATCTCTTGTTATATTTGGATAATCATATAATTCGTAATTTATATATTCATTAGCGACTTTAGGAACAGTTACATGTGTTCCACCTGTACTGTGTATTACAATATTTTTATGCTCTTTAGTCCACAAACTCATGGGTAGCGACTGTGCAATGATTATATCTTTATTATCATATGTTATAAAATCAGCGTATGGAAAATCATAATCAATTTTACTAATCTCACTTAATGTATCTGTCTCTATGATAAACATTGGTGCTGGTAATCTTTTTACTACTTGATGATTATTATAATTTACTTCATTATAATCTTCAAGTTTATCTAATTTTGTAATTAATTCCCGTAACTTATTAACATTAACAAAAAATGTATCACCAAATTTCTGTTTGTCACTTGGAAATACATGTAATTGTTCTTTAGCGAAAGGATCACAAATATAACTAAAATCAAAATTAGTATAATCACACACAGAACTAACTACCCAAACAAAATGATCTTTTTTGGGTAATAAATTCTCAAGATAATTTTTAAATGTTTTAAGATAGCTTTCGTCATATTTAATAACTGTTGCGTTTTGGATAGGTTCTACATTGTTTCCATGGTCAATATAAATTATATCATGTAATGTATCAGTAGCTTGTGCTCTTTTTGTTTTAACAAAATTTAAGCAAGACAAATGCTCAATAATTCTAATATACTTAGTATCGTCAGGGAACCGATCTTTGTTAATTAGATAAGTATTTCCCCAATGACTCCAATTCGTACCAAATACATGAACCATATTTTCTTGCCAAGTACTAGGATAAAAATCAAATTCAAAATCATCATATACCAACTCACTACTTAAAACCCAAAACAACTTGGTCTCGGATTTATTACAGCAACGGTTAATTGTATCTACCCAAGTATTCAAATACCGTGTTTTTTGCAAACTTGGATATCTCATGAGTAATCTTTGGAATCTTTCCTGTGATTGGCTATTACCCTTATCAACAAAAAACATACTAAGATTAGAAACTGTTTCAATAATTGTATCTTCTACATAATTATAATCTCTATATCCTGACTTGTATAAAGGTCCATTGACATGATAAGTCCTTGTATCTTTACCATACTTGTTACCAAATACATTAATAAATTTGAAATTTGTATTATCTGGTTTCCACTTAAAATCAAAATTATCGTAAGACAATTCAGGGTTAAGTGCCCAAAACACTTCATCAATATGTTCTTCTATTAAATCTTCCAAAGTTGTCTTTATGTAATATTTTTTGATTATAGATTTCATTTGTTGTTCTACTAATACAATATTTGTTCCACCAGGGACAGAATATCTTGGACCATTGTCGGGCCACTGATAAATCTGTGGAGGACTATATGGATTGGGTCTCCAGCTAAAATCAAATGTTTCTAAATCATTATTATCAAAAACAGTCCAATGTTTAAAATCTACAGTTGGAACAGCTACAGGATTGTCCATGTATTTTCTTTTAGTAGCATTTTTTACACAATATTCAATAGTAGGTTCTGTTGCTGCATCATTCCATTTATTCCCAAACACATATATGTAAGGAGGATCGTTGGGATTAGGTCTCCAACTATAATCAAAACTGTCGATAGAAATAAGTTTTGTCCATTGACTTTCAGTTGATGTTGACTTTACAACTGCTACAATATCTGTTATATACTTTCTGTCTTTTGCGTTTGGCATATGAAATTCAATAGTAGGTTCTGTTATACTGTCATTCCATTGATTACCAAACACATAGATATATGGTGGGCTATGTGGATTAGGTCTCCAAGTATAATCAAATGATTCTATGTCAATGTGCTTTACCCAATACTCATTAATTGGTGCTGCTTTAGCTATAATATCATTAATGTATTTTCTGTCAGTTGCGCTTGGTACATGATACTCAATTGTAGGTTCTGTAGTTGCGTCATTCCACTGATTGCCAAAAACATAGATATAAGGTGGGCTATTTGGATCTGGTCTCCAAGTATAATCAAAGTCAGTGATAGGAATTAATACTTTCCAATTTTCAAGGTTAGGCAATGCTGTAGGTTTTATATCATTAATATACTTTCGTTCAGTTGCTCCATCACAATAGTATTCTATTGTTGGCTCAATTTCAGCATCGAATTGTTTGTTACCAAAAACATATATATAAGCTGGTTCTCTTGGATCTGGCCTCCATGTAAAATCAAAAGTATTTTTGTCTATAGGTATTAAAATTTTCCATTTATCATGTTCAGGTTCTACATCTACATTCCCCATATACTTTTTATCTATAGCACCAGGACAATGATATTCAATTGTAGACTTGAGTTCTCCAGGTATATGTTTATTACCCCATACATATATGTAAGCTGGTTCTCTTGGATCTGGCCTCCATGTAAAATCAAAAGTATTCGTTACTTGCTGCACAATTTTCCACCTATCTATTTCAGGTAAAACATCTACAAGCGTTTGAATATATTTTTTTTCAGTTGCACCAGGATAATGATATTCTACAGTAGATTTAAGTTCCCCTGGTATATGTTTGTTGCCCCAAATATAGATATATGGTGGTTCCCTAGGATCAGGGCGCCATGTTAAATCAAATTTCTTTTTATCAACTTGCTGCACTTCCGTCCAACGGTTCATCTCTGGTAAAACATCTAAAAGGTCTGGCATATATTTTATTTCAGTGGCACCCTCACATCGATATTCAATTGTTGGCTTAATTTCCCCTGATATATGTTTATTACCCCATATATAAACATATGGAGGCTCTCTAGGATCTGGCCTCCATGTCATATCAAATTTTGTTTTATCAATAGGTTGATGTTCTGTCCACCTATCAAAATTAGGTAAAACACTAATCAATTCAGTCATGTATTTTATATCAGTAGCATTAGGGCACCTATATTCAAGTGTGGGTTTAAGCTCCCCTTCAATCCATTTGTTTCCCCAAATATATATGAAGGGAGGCTCTCTTGGATCTGGCCTCCATGACATATCAAATTTTGTTTTATCAATAGGTTGATGTTCTGTCCAACGCTCAAATTGAATTTCAACTGGAGCGTTATTACTCATATATTTTATTTTGGATGCACCTGGTACCCTATATTCTACAGTAGGTTGAATATCACCCGGTATCCATTTATTGCCCCATATATAATTATAAGGTTCTTCTGTGCTATCAGGGTGCCAACTAAAATCAAAATCATTTTGTTTTAAATCAGAGGGTATTATCCAGTTTTTTTCTTTATTGTCTAATGCTACACTTACTTGGTCATTCACATATTTTACTTCAGTGGCACCTTCTACTACAAACCTAGGTCCTCCTGTTTTTTGATGTTGTGTTGGAAATTGGTAGATATAAGGTTGCTCTGTACTATCAGGATGCCAACTAAAATCAAATTTTCTAAAATCAATATTTCGTTCAAATTGCCAATTTTTAAAATTATATGGCTTAGCCAATGTTTTTTGAACACTTACAAATTTCTTTTCAGTAGCACCCTTTACGATGTATTGCGGTCCTCCTGTTTTTTGCCATTGGGTTCCAAATTCGTAAATATATGGAGGATCATTAGGATCAGGCTCCCAGCTGAAGTCAAAACCATCTACTGTCAAATAAATTGGTATATACCAATTCTGCATATCAGGAAGTCTTTTTACTCTTTCCTGCATGTATTTGTAATTGGTTGCCTCTTTTACTTTATATATAACGCTTGCTTTTTTCTCAGGTGGATTCCATTGATTACCCCACACATAAATGTAGGGAGGGTCATTAGGATTAGGTATCCAACTAAAGTCAAAATTTTCAATCGGTTCTAAAACTTCAAAGTCATTTGGTTTATGCGCTAACTTAGCAACTATATCATTTACATACTTTTTTTCTGTTGCTCCATCAACTTTATATTCTATGGTAGGCATAATCTCTGCTTTGTATTGATTATTACCAAATATATACACATAGGGAGGATCGTTGGGATTAGGTCTCCAACTATAATCAAAACTTTCTATTGCATAATTTTCTGTAAAATTACTAGGAATTTGAGCTAGTTTAGCTTTTATATCATAAACATATTTTTTTTCAGTAGCACCTTCCATGTAGTAGACAACTGTAGGCATAGTGACTGGATCATACCATTGATTGCCAAATACATAGATATACGGAGGATCATTAGGATTAGGTATCCAACTAAAGTCAAAATTTTCAATAGGTTCTAAAACTTCAAATTTTGTTGGATCGCTTGGTAATATAGCAACTTCATCTAACATGTATTTTATTTCTGTTGCTCCATCAACTATGTACATTACTGTAGACATAGTAATGCTATCATACCATTGATTACCCCATATATAGATATATGGAGGATCATATGGATTAGGTCTCCAACTATAATTAAATTGTTTAACCTTAAATAAGCTTTTAAACTTTTCAGGTGTTTGTGCTACAACTGCTTTAATGTCATTTATATATTTGTCACTGGTAGCTCCTGCGACTTTGAATATTACACTAGGTTTTATTGTAGGTTCATATTGTGTACTACCAAATATATAATTAAAAGGAGGGTCTTTAGGATTAGGTCTCCAAGTAAAATCAAAATATTCAATAATATCTAAACATTCAAATAGATTAGGTTCATTTGATAAGCTTATAGTTATATCTTCTACATACTTATACTCGTTTGCCCCTTGTATTTCATATTGTAAAGTTGGCATAGTGTAACAATCATAATGTTGGTTACCAAATACATAGATATATGGAGGACTAGTTGGATCAGGGTGCCAGCTAAAATCAAAAGTTTTTACATCAACAAGTTCAAGTATTTTCCAGTTATTGTTTAACTCATTTTTTCGTATAACTGGATCAACATCCGCTCTATAAACTTTTACTTCGCTATCATTATTAGCACATAACCAAGTTCCACTATCTTTTTGCCACTGACTTGGCCATATGTTAATATGTTCACCAGTCCAAACTTCTTCATCAGGTAAATAATCAAAGTCAAAATCCCAATCAAAGTTTCTGTAATCACAAAACTCATTGATTATCCATATATGGTCTGTAGTCGCTTTACTTCTAGCATCCTTTAAATCTATAGCAAATTTTTCTCGCGGATGGGCGTTTGGTTTATTTCCAAAATAAAATACATCTCTTAACATAAAAATTATTAACTACACACCTTAACATTGTACAACATTTCAAATCGGTCTGCATCAAATCTGTCATTAACCATTGGCTCACCTCTTATATTTAAACTGGTGTTTAGTAACATCGGACATTCAGTAAGCACATACCATTTTTCTAATAATTCTCTTATACCACCACCATTTTTAGGAACTGTTTGAACTCTGCTTGTCCCATCAGCATGTACAATAGCAGGATATATATCAGGATAATTACATTTCGCAACAACCTGCATATAACGGCTTTCGTTCCAATTCTTAGGCATAGTAAAATATTTGTCAACATATTCTTCTAATATCACAGGAGCAAATGGTCTAAATTTTTGCCTTCTTTTAATCTCATTAACTTTATCTTTTATTTCATTACCCCGAGGATCTGCTAATAAACTACGATTGCCCAATGCTCTAGGACCAAACTCTGCGCGGCCGCTTGCTACACCTACTATTTTATCTGTTTGTAACACACTAAGAATGTCATTAACAGGATATTTACCATCAATATTTTTTCCTAGATAAGCATTACGCCAGTGTACTCGTTTACAATGACCTAAGGCTGCTGCTCCCAAGCTTGAACCTGCATCACCTGGATTGGGCATAATCCAAATTTTATCAAAGTATTCTCCTAACATACGGTTAGCCAAACAATTTAATGCTACCCCTCCACCATAAACTAGATTGGAACTTTTTCCTAAATTCTTAGCCTTACTCATTATAATTCTTAACATAGATTCAACAAGTTCCTGTGCGCTAGATGCTATGTCCATATCAAATGCATTAACTAAAAAGTTTTCATCTACTCCTATATGTAAATTTGTATTAAATTCTAAATTTTTTAGGCTATGAATTAAATTTAACATATCGTGTTGATATCTAGGTGTTCCATATGCTGCCATACCCATTAAAATGTATTCTTCATCTAATGGCTTCAAACCAACCTTTTTAGTCATAGCACTATAAAATAAACCTATACTATGTGGATATTTTTGACTGTATAACTTTTTATATTGTGCGTTATTATTAGTATCATATTCAGCATGCCAAATGCTAATAGTATCAAATTCTCCTATAGCGTCTACTATAACAACAGTCGCATCTAAGAAAGGACTAGTTTGAAAGCCTGCTGCTGCATGACTTAAGTGATGGTTATGTGTTACAACCTTAGGTTTTCCAAACAGTTTAAGAATATCTTTTCCAATTCTATTTTTAGCAGTAGTAAAATCAATTTTTTGTCCTGCTCTTAACTGTCTAAGTTGCGTGTATAATGGTCTTTCATAGTAGTGTATTTGATAAGCAATATCGTTGCAGTATTGTTTAGCATCTTTCGCTAAATCGTAATATAATTCACTATCATGTTTTTGCTTAGAATATCTCTCACTGTGTCCTGCAAACAGAATATTACCAGTATCATCTATAACTGTTAGGGCAGCATCGTGAAATTTATTTGATATTCCAATGTAATTCATTTTATATACGGTATGATTTGTTTAGCCCATTTTTTATGATGTTTGGGGCCTGGATGTAATTTATCTCTAGCTAAATCATTGTCTAAACTTTCTTCCGTAACAGGATTAAATGAACTATTCCATTCAGGTAATAATGTACTTGATAAGTTCATACTAGATAAAAAGTTATAAGTCATATGATCCCAGCTAGAAAAATACACCTTACAATCATATATATCAGCAATCACCTCTATGGTATAAATTGTATCCTTAAAGATATTAAATAATGTTTCGTCAGATAATGATTTGTAAATATCATCAGAACTTATGGGAAACCCACTTTCAAAAAGACCTTTATAGTTAGGTAAAATCGGAATAAGTTCTACTTTTCCATTAATAGAACTTGCTACTTGTAGTCTGTGATAAGGTGGAAGTAAAAATACAGCATGTTTAATTTTTGTATGATTTAGCAATATATAAAAAATATCAGCTATACTTTTAATATTAGCAGCAGGTTGTCCAAAGTTATAACTAGCAAATTTAAGTGCATTTGATGCTATGCGATGCCATAATAATTCTTCAGGTAAACCTTGCCCAAATGTATAGCTACAACCTAATGCCGCTAAATCAATCGATTTTGGTATTTCTTCACCACGAAACCCTAAATTTGAAACTTTGTAAACAAAATTATCATAACCCCAACTATCTTTGTTGTGATATTCGTTAGGGTTAAAGTATCTTATTATAATGTCATTAGCTATAGATAAGTCTGGTCTAGTAGTACATATTGATAACTTTTTTAAGTCATCAAGTGTTTTAGATTTTAAGAAATTAGTTTTGGCAAAATCATCAATCATTTATAGATAAAAGGATCTCTTTTCCTAAGTTCCTTAAGTCGCTTTCTATATGTTATTTCAAGTTTGATTTTATACCAAATATTTTTAAAAAAGTTAATCATTGGTTTTCCTTTATTCTATTTAGTTTAGGAAAAATCCTCATAACAATCTTCTCTAATTGTATCCAAAGTAGCGCAATGTGGTCCACCGCTAAGTGTTCTACAATGTCTTAGTCTTACTGGCATAATATCGAAACCTTCTTTTTCTAGCTGATTAATTAAGTTAGTTTGGCTTTGTTCTACTGCAATCAATTTTTCACTTATACTTAATACATTCATTCCCAACCAAGGACTTGCAGGAGCCCAGTGTTGCATGAAAGGAGTTTCGATTGGATCATCACTATAAATCTTTTTCCAAGTTTTAAAATACTCAGGTAAGTTGTGTTCGCCTACACGCTTGGGATTCAACAATACAACACCAGGTGCTAAAGGCATAATAGTTGTATCTAAATGTACAAATGCATAAATACCACCAACTACATGAACTTTATACTTATCACCTAAAGTTGTCTGTAGCCACTGTGCTCCAAAACGATTACCACTATTACTTAATAAGTAAATCAAATCTTTACCACACTTTACAATATTTGCAGCATCAAAACATGGTTCAAACTCTGTCAATGTAGGCTTTTTTAAGTCTGATCTATCGTATAGTTCATTCAACAATTGAGGTTTTGGTGCGCTAATCCAACGACTACCCGCTTTAGCGTATTCTTTAAAAATTTTACGAAACATAAAAGTTTCAAAATATCTAGCTCTTAACGGCATAGGTGTTTCAATCATAGTATCACCTACAATTAAAACACTATCTCTAGGACAATAACTGTAATAGCCTTCTGTTTTCCAATTAGGGCTCCCAAATTCTCTTTCACTATCAACTATTTCAGGTCTTATTACCTTAACACCAATGCTTTCTAGTTGCTTTTGCCATAAGTTTAAATCATCGATTGTTTCTTCAATAACTTGTTCAGGATAGTATCCACCTGGCAATGACCTAACATCGTTATAATCCGCATAATCAACGCAGTGAATGTCATGGTTTTTAGTTTTTGGAATACCAGCAAATTCTGCTCGACCTAAAATAACTTCTTTTAAATTTCCCCACTCTGTGTGACTATTAACTTTATTCATCTGTTACCTTCCATTTTCTGATCCGTCTACCTTTCCAATATATTTGTTGACAAAAATCTATAAAAGTCTGTTCGCCGTTATCAATAAAATTAATGCATTGGTGATTATTTCTACTAACTAATTCTACTGCATTGACTCCATATGTTTCTTGTATGAACCTTGACAATTCGTTAAAATATGTTTGTCTATTTTTCTGTATACCAATACTGCTAGCACTTTCATACTCCCAATACAAGTCATTATCACCAAACATTTGCCTACCCCAAAACTCTCCTTCATCAATTGTTTTCAACAGACTTTTTTTGGTAAGTTTATACTCATCATTAAGTACACAAATATTATTAAGCATCCAATTGTAATAGCTTAAGTAAAAATCACCAAGCCTAATGTTTAAGTGTTTACTTAATTTTTTCCCTGTAAGATTAGCCCAACCCAAGCTGTGTACTGTAATTAAGAACCATTTGAATAAAAATGATTCTATATAGTCATCTTTACTCATTGAATTATGCGATATCACATATTTTCCCATTTCAACGGGTATATCCTTTTTCCTATGAGCAAAAAAACTAACTTGAGGGGTCCAAGTAAATTCTATGTTATGTTTTTTAATATAAGCTATATCGCTAAACTCAGTATTTTCGTAAGCTTCTAATGGGTGTCCAAATATCCATCCCTCAGGATTAATATTAATAACATATAGCAGTCCATCTTTCCAACTATCGAGTGTTTCACCTGGTAGTCCTAATATAAAATCATGATAGGTTTGTATACCACTTTCAATATACTTTTTTGCTATATTTTCTAATCTGTCATTAGCAATATTAATACGCTTAATATTATCCAATGCTGTTTTATTCTGACTTTGTAATGCTAATGTAACCCCACCTCTATTAATACTGTCAAGTATTTTACTAGCTTCAAAAACCCTATCAGGACTATTTTTAGCCCATGTAGCATTTATTTTTTGTGGATATCCTGTTGTATCGTGTAAGTGTTTTATCAATTTGACAAGTTCTAAATCTCTAGGCAATATACCAAAATTAGCATCGGCTATTTCAACATATTCAATTTTCTTTTCACTGAACCAATGTATTTCATTGACCAACCTTTCTGTATCAAACTCATAAAGTTTATTATAATAGTCGGCTCCTAAATCACAAAAAGTACAATGGTAAGGACAGCCCCTGTTAGTTTCCCAGACTGGCATAAAATTATATTCATACCTAGAAAAATAACTGTCAAATATTCCTGTTAAGTAAGGGCTTGGTATTTTTGTAATATCTGTTTGTCTATTCCGTATATCGTTTTTATGATATACATCATCAATATATGCTATACCAGGAACAGTTGATAGGTCATAAGATTTATACAAGGCCCTAAGTAATTCAAGTAATGACTGCTCGCCTTCTCCCCATACACTAATATCAATATAATCATGTTCTGTTAGATACTTTTCACTTTGTTGTGCATTTGGACCACCAATTATAATTTTTACATTAGGAAATTTCTCTTTGGCCCGTCTTGCTATATCACAGTGATAAGTTGTGTTCCAACCATAGTTGCTGAAAAGTAAAATGTCTGGATTTTCCAGTTTATCAATATAAGTTTGTATTTCTATTTTTTCAAAAAAAATATCAATAAGTTCGTAATTTTTAACGATATCGTCAAATTGACTTACATATGCCCATAGTATACCTGAGCTATAAGGTAAATAAATATTGTTGCCATAACTTTCTTGGCATTGGAAAAAGTATAATCTCATGCTATATATGGGTCAAAAACTTTTTGTTTGCTTAAATCTTTGTAAGTTAAATTAGAACCTGTATCAGGATTATCATCACTTAACTGAAATAATTTGTGTAAACCAATTGCAGCTTCTTCTGGAGTCATCATCATATGGTATCCTATGCACTCATAATCGTCATCTATATGCATAACATATTTGTGACGGCCATCATATATCATAGGACGGCACCATTTAACAAAGTCAGAATCATCAGTTAGTATAACACCACCTCTACCTATTTTCAAGGTTTTTCGGTGATGAAAACTCACACAATAATATGTGTCCTTTTTATACATACCTCGACGAAAGCGGGTAGCAGCATCAATTACTTTTGTATGACCCAACCTATACTCTCCACTCCATTCTTTATCGACAAATCTTATTTTATTACCAGCGTGAATACATTGCATTGGGGTGCTAGCATAAGTGTGCTTAGGTAATATAATAGTTTCCCCAGTAATGCCTAAATACTTAAGTGCTAAAAACATTCCATTACTGCAACTATCCACACAGACTGCATATTTTGACCCTGCATATTCTGCTAATTTGTTTTCAAAAATGGTTACAGCGTCCCAAGGATCCTTAATATTATATCCTTTTTCTATCAATTCAACGATGTGTTGGGATATCATATGGTTCGCCATTCTCTTTATCAAACCAATACAAACTTCTATGTGGTCTGTCATCTTCTCTATGTTGTGCATCACTTACATAGAAAAATAATCTAAATGTATTTCTGCTAATTCCTTCTGGACACATTAATGGATCAGGATATCCGTGAAATCCTCGCTTATGGTATCTCCAAATGATGACTCTGTTATGTAAACATGGAACATCTTGTATAACTTTTTCATTATTAAAATCATAAAACTTTAGCCCTCCTCCCCAAGAAGATTCCCATTCAGGGTTAAGGTAAATAATAAAACTAAGCATTCTGTGCAATTTTAATCTATCATTCCAATTAAAGTCAGTGTGTACTTTAAGTGAATGACCTTTATAAGTTCTACTGTAACCAGCTCCTACTAAATGTGGATCAGGTATTAAATCTTTGATACCTGTAACTTTTTCTAGCCATTCCATACCAAGGGCACTGTGCATTTGATTGACAAATTCATAGGCTACAGGGGCTACTTCTAATTTTTTACATTCTTTCATAGAACTTCCCCGTCTGGTGAAATCAGACCAATGTTCATTTGGTATTGATTCGCATTCTTCTTTAAACCTATTAGCATAGTCAATTGGCAAAAAGTTATCTAAAACTATCATAGGGTAAGGAGGAGTGCCTACAAAAGTGTTATTTAAGCCTTGATAATCATTGAATTTATGTCTTACATGTTTAATTAATTCCATAGTGTTCCTTTATTTTAGTTATGATTTTATAAAATCAGGATCCTCTGTGTTTAGTCCTGTTTGTAAAAAAATCTCTTTGTTGTAATTAGCTATCTCTATTAGACTATTGTATATATGATAAAATTCATTTGGGTTTTCAATTCTCATATTATACAGCCGTTTAAATTCATTTACAATTAAGAATGCTCTTTTCTCCATGTTTTCTTCTAGGTCATAGCTTTCATCAATATAAGGCTCAAATGTTTTATATCCATATTTTTTAAGTTCTAATAATGCTCCCTTACTGTTATAATTAAAAAAAGGTTTTCCTGCTAGTATCGGCCAATATGTTTTCTCTGTAAGCATAATAGGCCCATGAGCATAAGTTTCATTCACTATTTCAAATAAAGAATTTCTTCTTATGCTTGCTATAGTTTGTTTGACATCACCTTGATATTCAGTTTTTTTCGTGTAGTCTAATATACTTTCTTCAACGCTAGTGTAAACCGATCTATCGTCTACGATAAATGGATAATTGTCTCTATATCTTGATATAACACATTGTCTAAAATCTTCTACTTTATTAAAATTTTCAAAAATAACAGAAGGATTATCTTTATAATAACTGAATATAGAAGATCCAAAAATTCGGCTATCCTCTTTCATATCATATCCAAATTTGTTAAAAGTGGGCACACTTAATTTTACATTTGCAAAAACATTGTAATAAAGTAAAAATCCTATAAGTAACATTCGGTGATAGCGAGGGGCCCAATTCAAACACAAAGCGAAAAATTTTGCATCTAAAGGATATTCAGGTAAAAGATTATTGGGCTGTGCATACACAGAAAGCTTATGATTATTCATAATATTTTGTGATTTTACCACAAACCTTTCATTGTCCTTGATGTTATTTTTTTGACAATATCTGTCATAAATTTCATTAACATTCAGAGCTATATTAAGATAAGTTACCTTGTTATAATCAATTTGATGCAAATTAATGAACCAATAAATCAAATCAAAAATTTCATCAGTTGATTCTCCTTCTGTAATATAATAAAATATAAATCTTGATGATAAATCAAAATCAAGCTTTTTTACATTTGAGTTTTTTAAATAACCAATAATTTTATCATAATCACCTGCTTCATAACCATCAAATTTGAAATGATAATCAGGTTTTTTGCCTAGGTAATAAGGAGTTTTAATATTTCGTAGTACCCGTTGGTATATATGATGCCATTCATTAGGTATCAGGTCTTTGTTTAACTCTAAAAATTTTTGCCAATAATTTTTAAGTATAATTCTTGGTTCACTATATTTTGTATCAACTAACATTTTCTATACCGTGTTGTATAAAATATATCTTTATTATATTCCGTTATATTTGATAAATCGTTAATAAGTTTCAAAAAAGAAACAAAATCTTTGTTTTTTATGTCACGCAATCTAACTAATTCCTGTACTACTTTTATTATTCTTTCTATATCATTTAATTCGCAATCATATCCTTCATCAATCAATTTTCCAAAAGTTTGATAACCCATTTTCCTAATTTCATCTAAACAGTTTGCACTGTTTATTTGAAAGAAAGGCAAGCCTTCCATAATAGGCCAATATGTTTTTTCAGTAAAAATTGTTGGACCACTGATATGTGTTTCACTAACAACTTCAAAAAAACTATTTCTCCTAGCTGTGAAGATAGGAATTTTTACTTCAGGTGAATATATAGCATCATTACTATCCTTAAATTTAGTTCTATCGTCTATCATTAAAGGATATTTAACACGAAGTGATAGCAATTTTTCTAGAATGTCATTTTTAAGTCTATGATTGTCTAAATAGGTTGCGGTTCCGTTAAACAAGAAATTAAAATCTTTATCATTATCACAAACAAATTTCGTTTCTAATGGGCTAGTTATAAAAGCATCGTCCACTAGATCATAGTAATGGAAAAGTGCTATGGCTAAAAATCTATGCTTCCATCCGTTCCAATTCAAATTAATGAATAATTTTTTGTCTTTTGGTTCAAATAACTGCCCGTATTGTTCATACTTTTTATAAACAGGTGCTTGTGAATTATTAAAATAGTAACTTGACATTAATGTAATCTTGTCTGTTATTCCTCTTTTATTGCAATATTGGTCATACATTTTTTGATTATTGGTAGCTAAGTTCCTAAATATAACATTAGTAGGATTTAAATGATGTACTTTAATAACATAGTGAATTGCATCAAAAATGTAATCTGTGCAGTATCCCTCAGCCTCATTGAAAAAAATTACTTTGCTATTATCATTTAAGAATGATAACGGTTCTACATACATTGTATGTAAATAATTTGTAATTTTAAAATGAGCTTCACTAGACCAGCCATCCAAACCAAAAAAATGATAATCTGTTAAATCTAAAATTTTTTCACAACTACTATTCGTGAATATTGGAACACAAGTTTTATTACTAAACTTGTCAACATAAAATTTAATTTCGTCATTAAACAAATTATAATTGTTTTGAAGAAATCGGTACCAACAATTATCTTTCAACATTGAAACTTATTCGTAAAATATTTGAGGGGAAGTTTGTGTATAAAAGTGTTGTTTATTGTATGCTGCAATCTCTAGCATCTTTTCATAGTTTTCATAAAAAACAACAGGATTTTCATTCCTTAACTTATTTAACCTTTCTAATTCTTCAACAACTTTCCTAACTCGCATTGCCATATTAGATTCTTCATCATAAGATTCATTAATATATGGACTATAAGTTTTATAACCCAAAATTCTTAATGTGTGCAAAGACCCTTGACTATTAATCTGTAGAAACGGTATTCCATATTGTATAGGATAAAATGTCTTTTCAGTAAACATAATTGTACCGTCAGCATAAGTTTCACTTACTACTTCTAGTATTGAATTTTTTCTATACTTTTCTAAACCTTTTTTGACATTAGGTAACCAACAATCGTCAGGTTTATTAAATTCACTTCTATCATCCAATATTAATGGATATTTACTTTTTAATCCATATAACTTGACCAATATGTCAATTCCATCTTCATATATACCAGAGTCTAATTGCGTTTTAACACTATAAAAAAATGCTATCCAATCTTTCACCTTGTCATATTTAAACTTGTCGGCACAAGGCACACTTATATGTCCTTGGTCTATTAAATGATAAAACTCTAAAAGAGCTATAAACAATAATCTATGATCCCAACCGTTCCAATTCAGACTAAGGAATAGTTTTTTATCATGTGGTGATAATTCTTCGACCTCATTAGGTAAAATTATATATTGTGGTTTTGTACAATCATTATATGCACATATCCCCTGAACTTTAATTTTATCCTTTATATTTTTTTTAATACAATATTCGTCATATCTAGATTTTATGTTTAAAGCTAGATTTTCATATATACAATTTTGTGGATCAAAGTTATGTATATTAATTAACCAATGAATTGTATCAAATATATAATCTGTGCAATATCCTTCACAATCATTAAAAAATCTTACTTTAGCATCTTTATTAACTATACTCACTGGTGAATACTTGTTATTAGAACTCATGTAATGAAATATTTTAAAATGACTGTCACTAGAACTACCATCTAGACACCAATTATATTCGTACTGATTTTTTTGTACATGCCTATTTTTAAATGCATCAGCAATCTGTTTAATACTATCAGACATTTTATTATAGTTTTGTCGTAGAAAATAATGCCAATAATTCGTTGCTACTGATCCAATTATTTTATGGTTATATTCTTCGGCACATAAAATAGCAAAATCTGTATGAGCTTTAAGTACATAATGATACCATTGGTCAGATTTAGCATATTTGTTTTCTTCAGCCCAAGTGCAAAAACTAGAATGGGGATAAAGCCATTTGTATTTGCTTTTACCTCTAAAATCTATTTCCCTAAAGCTATCCCCATTTAAAACAGTAATGTTATGTTGATCGGCTAATGTATTCAATGCATGAATGTTTTTTATTTTATTTAATGTACCCCTCATTGGGTCGATACACATTAACCGTTGATAAAGGTTATAAAATTCTTTATGAATATCGTTGTACCCTGGAATATCCATTGACATTCCTATACTAAATTGCATCCAATCTTTAGTAATAGGATCTTGAATTTCGATTCTTTCTTCGCCTGTCCAAAAAACTATTACTATATCCTCCTGAGTAATTTGCTTTCTTTCAATTAAGTCATAAAAATTTCTAAAAATATAATCATTACTAGCACCCGGCTTAGCCAAATTAATAGGTTCGTAATGAATTAGCTTGGCAAATTGGGCAGCAAAACTATTAGATATATTAAATGGAGTTCTATATCCTATACCAAAACCTTCAAGTTCGCTGCCTGCTACATGACTACAGCCTAATAAAAATGCTTTTCGGTTATTCATTTTGTGTATATCCGTATAATGGCTCCAGTGTTGGTATAGTTTCTAATAAATTTTGATTTCTAGACTTATCTAACTTAAACATGTATTCAAAAAAGTCTTTTCTAAGCTTTGGTGCATCATCAATCTCTGCTGTTTTAAGAATGTTAAGTATCATTTCTAAACCAGATATGTTTTGAGGTTGCTCATATATTTTTAATGGTTGACTAATTAACCACTCAATACGCTCAATAGCTGGTTTTCTAAGTTCATGGGGAATAATTCTAATATCAAGTAAAGGTGGATAATCACATATCAAATAACTTATCCATAGTCTCTTATCTGTTTGTTGTTGCAGGTTTTCAATATATAATATTAAATGTTCTAAGTCAAATATATTTAGAGTTTGAATCACTGGGCTGAAGATAAGCGTTTTAACCTTAGGATGTTCAATGTACCAATCAATATTCTTTTTAGCAACATCCCATTTAGTATTAGTTCTTATATACTCAATAAGTTTATCTGTTGCGTCAATACTTAAACAGGCTGTTACATTATTAAACTTACCCATCATTTCTTGCCAATCTTTACGCAAATTTGTACAGTTAGTATTGAACATAATTTCCATGTTTTCACTAACTCCCATTTCTATTGCCTTTTGCATAATCCAATAGTTGCGTTCTATGACTGTTGGCTCTCCACCTGTGAAGTACATCTTTTTAAGATTAGGCATCCATTTAAGTACATCTCTTAAAAATACAGGGCTATCCCACCATTCAGGTATAACTTCACCCATGTAACCCCAATTATAAGGTTTAGCTAAACTTTCAAAAGACTCATCTTCTTTCATAATCTTTTGAAACTCTCTGTAAATTTGACTACTGTTTTGAGGTTGACACATTCTACATTTTAGATTACATAAATTACCTAATCTAAAATCTAGATATACTGGATCATCCTTTACTATCCAATCATTATCTTTGCTTTCTGCAATTCTTCGTTCTATATCTGCACCTGTTTCGCCTCGCATCCAATCACGGACATACCCTGTGCGATAACTTTCTTGCCCAACACTTTCCAAATAGTAACAATGTTCACATCCTTTGACTTCTTCTCCATTGTACATTTGTTCACGGACTTTACGCATATGTTTGCTATTCCAAGCACTGTCCATTGAACCATTATGTTTGTCAATCATCATGCTATGCCCGAATTCATTCTTAATATTTTCACGGGCCACACAACACCAACTCATCGTGCCTGTTGGCTGCGTCATCACATGGATCCATGGATATGGACAAAAGGTTTTGTTATCAGAGAAATTCATTTAGTGCCTTTGCGTATTCTGGAAAGAGTTGTTGGAAAGATTCATTTCTATTTGCATCAATTTTTTCAAGCCATTTTCTAAATTGAATAAAATTCAATGTTTGATTCTCACTTGTATCTTCAATATATTTAATGATGTTAGCGAATTGGTCTGAAAATTTACTTGCAAGTAAATGGTCCCGTATTTTTTGTTTTGCTAGTTTAGGTAAACATTTTGCACTATAATGTTCAGGCACATAAACCATGTTCCAATGTAGCCCTACTTTATCAAATTGTTTTGCCCATTCTGCTACTTCATCTAAATACCAAATATTAAAAGCACTTACACTACAAAAGAAACTAACCTCTAAGTTTTCAATACCTGACTCTAGCAAGTGTTTTATATTACCATTTACTACACTCCAATCAGCAGGATGCCTTAGGTAAGTAAATCGTTTACCTATACCGTCTATACTAAAGAAAATCTGTACTTTTTTAAATTCACGCCATTGTTCATAAAAGCGTGACATGTCTTGTGTACCATTTGTGTTATAACTTAGTAACTTCTCTTTAGCTTTGCCTGTATCAACTAATCTTTGTAAGTAATAGGTATGTTCTTTTAGAAGCATTGGTTCGCCACCAAACAATTCTATAACTTCTACATCATCACTAAGTTTGTATAGGTCTTTCCAAAAGTTATTATTATCTTTAGGCCACTTACCCATTTCAATCATCTTAGGTCCATTATATCCTAAGTTTAACTTTGTTTCTTCTTCAGCCCATTTACTGCTTGCGAAGCTTGTACATATTCTACATTTAAGATTACATATGTTGCCAAATTTTAAATCTAAGTATTTGACTTTAGGTTCTTCAATAACTTCATCAATATTTTGTTGAAACCTTATAATCTCACGCATTCTTTTACTAACAAGACCTGCTTTTTCTTCATCCCAACAATTATAGCAACTTTTAACTTGTACATTGTTTTTAAAATCATTACGCAATTCTTTCATCCAATCACTATTAAAAACTTCTGTAATTGTATCTTTAGCAAAGTTATAGGGAATATTATTATGCTTTGCTACTTCTTGTTGTACACAGCATATACTAGCTTCACCTGTAGTTTTGCACTCTAAACCTAAAAAAGGTAGTACGCAAAAGTTTTCAGGTAATTGCTTTTCTGACATAATTTTATGGTATAGGTCTTTGTTCATAGTTTAAACTCTGGAAATGTTTTTTTAAAATTTTGGTTTCTAATAGTATCTAACTTTTCTGTAATATCTTTAAACTTATCAATATGACTAGTGTATAAGTCTTGTTCTTTCATGTAATTGATTGCAGAACTATAACCAGATACCGCTCTTCCAGTACCTGGTTGATTTTGTAAGTATAATAACATTTGTTGATATGTGTCAATAAATTTTGTTTTATATGGTTCGGGCAGTATTTGAAATCTATAATGTTCAGGAAATAATAAAACATTGACATCCCAATCAGCTGGTTTTATATAATTTTTCACAATCATATATCGATGAAAATCAGGCATGTGGAAAGCATTGAAAATACTTAGTGTACAACTAATATAAAAATCTAAATTAGGTAATTCTTTTTTAAACCTTTGTAAATTTGATTCAAATTTGGCCCAATCAAATCCTTGACGAATATATTCTCCCCGTTCACCCATTCCATCAACGCTGGCTCCTATTCGCACCCTTTCAAATTGTTTCCATAAGTCTATACAATCCTTATCTTTATACTTTAGTGTACTAAAGTTAGTATTATAATTAATTGTTATATTAGTTTTGTTATTTTTTATAAAATATTCTAAAAGCTTGTAGTGTTCTTCCATCATAAGAGGTTCACCGCCTGCAAAGTAAATACCTTCTACATATTGTAAGTTAGGTTCTAACTCATCCCATAAATCTTCGGCAGTATTTCTTAACCTTTGAAACTTAGGATAACTTTCATTAATATTTCCTAATGCTAAACTATCGCTATGCCAACCACTACTCAATTCAGGACCACATGTTCTACATGAAAAATTACAAAGATTACTGAATCTTATGTCTAAGTAAACTAGTTTCATTTCATCAACTGATCCGTCACTATGTGTATCACTAAGTGCGTATTTTATCCAATGCTTATAATCTCTATTAGCATTAATTCTTAGGCTATCATAACCATTTCTTTCATGTTCATAACATCTTTCACAACTAGGACTTGGCTTGTCATTTAACATGTTAAGTCTTAGTTGTTTCATAGGCATTTCATTCCAAACACCTTTAAGCCCTGAAGTGTTTGCATTACCAACATCATGTTCATATGGAGTCAGACAGCATGGAAATGTCTTACCGTTTGGCCAGACATGCAGATGTATCCATGGAAGAATACAAAAATGTTTATTATCTTTTAGTTCCATTGTAATAAGTTTGCTAATTCAGGAAAAACTTTATTAAAATCTTCATTTCGTGATTTATCAAGCCATTTAGTATACTCTACAAATTTTTTAAGCTGAATAGTGTCACTAGATTTTTGTAAAGTTTGCTCTATGTTATGTAAATCCCAAGATTTCATAATTGGTTTGCAATTTTCAATTACTTTTGTTTTAATGTAATTTGGTAATATCCATGGGCTTAAATATTCAGGATCATAACACCAATTTAAGTGTACATGAATTTGTTCTTCGTTCATAAATTTTTGATAGAATTCATGTAAGTATAAAACATTATAAACCGATATGGTCTGTACTATACTTAGGTTTAACCATGTCATTTCTTTAAGTTTTTGTAGATTATGATATACTGTGTTCCAAACACTTCCTTGTCTTATATAATCATTCCTATCATGCAGGTCATCAATACTAACACTTATGTTAACTGATTTAAATTGCTTCCAAAGATTAATAAGTTTATCTGGTAGTTGACTCAAATTAATATTATACCATAAGTTAATTTGTTTATGTAATCCTTTTTGAATTAACTTTTCTAAGTAAACAAAATGCTTTTCAACCATTGTTGGTTCACCACCGTTTACATAAATCCGTTCTAAACTGCTGCTCTTACTTAATAAGTCATCCCAAAAGTTATCACTTTCGAACCATACACCCCGTTCTATATTACTGTAATCTGTAACAAATGGTATCTCTTTTTGTAACTTATTATATTCAACAATCCATTTACTACTACTAGCTGGATTACAAGTTCTACATTTAAGATTACATATGTTACCTAGCCTTAATTCTATAAAACGAAAGTCAACATCAATAGTTCCATCAGGTAACATACCGTCTATAATAAGTTTGCTACTTTCTAAATACCTTTCGTTTTCTTCTAAACGCTTACTTTTAATACCTTTCCGTTCTTCGTCATAACATCTTGTACAGGCTTTAGGTTCAACACCATTAACCATTTGCAACCTAACTTCTTTATAAAAGTCGCTATTCATAACACTGTCAATTGAGTCTGTGTTAATGTTTAATATCTTACCGTTAGTCCGTGCATTACTAGCTGCGTTAGTATGGTCACTAATACAACATAATGTTACACCACCATGAGGATGCGTTGCTAAATGTGTGAAAGGTAAACTACAAATTTTGTTCAAAGTAAAATATTCCCTTCATCATCAGTCATATAAACCCCCTCACAATAAGGAGTTTTGTTAAAGACATTTTCATAAAACTCGTTTGCTGATGAAATGTTTCTATTTAATCTACCCAAAACATGTCTACCTGGCAAAAATTTAGTATCAGATAAATCTAAATGTTCACTTACATTGTTTTCTTCGCACCAACGCCAAAAGTTAGTAAAATTTGTGTTATCAGTATTAAAGGGTATAAATGCGTACTCGGTAATATATTCTTGTTGTTTACATTCTTTTCTTCTTACTAATTCCATATCATTAGTACTAGCTGCTGCCCATAAGTCTTTACCAACTGTGCTAAAATCAGCAACCAAATCACCTGCCTGATAATATTGGAAATTAAGATAATCTTCAGGTTGTAACTTATACCAATTGTTTTTTTTTGATTTTGCCCGTATGCTCATCATAAAATAGGGTGGTGTTTTATCATTTTGTTCTACCCGTTCTATGAAATGAACTAAATTGTTTACTTTTTCCAAAAGATACCATAATCTATCAGCATTAGGAGTGTTTGGTAATAATTTTACCAACTCCATTTCAAATCTAAAGTGCAATTCATTAATTTTGTCATATTCGGCATCTTGTGGATTATCAGGATCCAACTTTAAATTAGTATCGAATTGAAATTGGTTAATTAAGTTTATTTCCTCAATGGTTTCATTCATAGCTAATTTTGCTAGTTTTACCTTTTCATGTGAAGCATTCATGTAATAATTATAATTATAAATTGCAACATCATCTTGGAATAAATTTTGTGCTTGTGTCTTTAAGAACGCTTCTATAAACCTTTTGGTAAGATAATGATTATTCAATTCATATGTTAAAATATTAGAATGCTCATTAATAGGTAAATATTCAGGATCAATTTTTAAAATATTGGTACTGAAAAAATCTATTTTATTTTTAATAGGTTCTTTATTGAATATGACATGAAATTTCATAATTCGTATTCCTTCAAAATGTTATCATTATTGTCTGTAATATAAACTGATGCTAAGTATGGGGTTTTGTTAAGTACCATTTGAATATGTTCTATATTATTATATTGCATATCTAACTGACCTAATACATGTCTCCCTGCTATATATTTGGGTTCAGACCAATTAACATAGTTTCTTATATCATTTTTATGCAGCCATTTGTAATAACTATAAACTTCTGTTAATTGATTTTGTCCATAATTAAAAGGCATAAAGGCATAACCGGTTATATACTCTTGCTGTTTTAATTCATTATTTTTTACAAGTTCAAGATCATTGGTGATAGCAGCAGCAAATAAATCTTTTCCAACGGTACTATAATCTGCTACTAAGTCACCAGGCGAAGGCATTTGAAAAGATTTATAATCTTCAGGTCTCAGCGTGTAAAAGTAATCTAATCCACCATGCGTCCTGCATGAAATCATAAATGATTTTGGTATGTTAGTTTGAACTTGGCACTTTCTTTCAATAAAATGCACTAAATTGTTTACTTTCTCAAGTAAATACCACATCCTTTCTTTTTCAGGAAAATATAATGGTAATGCTACTAATTCTTTTTCAAATATAAAATGTAACTCATTTATCTTATTGTATTCAGGATCTAAACTATCTACATTTAATTTTAATTCATCTGAGATTGTAAAAAAGTGTGTACTTAAATTAATTCGATTTAATTCGTCTATAGCCTCATTCATCTCAGTTTTTGCTTTTTTAAAAAATGCAACAGTTGGATTAAAATAATAGTTATAGTTGTAACTAGCAGCACCCAATTGGTTAATATTTTGCTTTTGTGTGTTCACAAAAGCATAAACAAACTTGTGAGTTAAAAACTCATTGTTTAACCGATAACTTAATTTATATGAATTGTTTGGTAAATTATCTAGGTCAACACTGATAATATTAGTAGCAAACCAATCTAATTTACTAGTATCGTCAGTAAAAATTACATTGTATTTCATTGCCGTTCCCACCATGCTAGTAATTCAGGATCACTACTATAAATGGTGCTCATGTTTACTAAATCTTTTCTAATTTTATCTAATTGTTGTTGGTAATGACGGCCATTCCTAAACTGGTCTTCATATATATCTGGCCATTGTTCAGCAAAAGTCGGTCTGTTTTTCATTTCTTTTAAAGTTTTTATTAATGTGCTTTGCTTGTGTGTGGTTTTAGGTTCCATATATGATAGCAAATTATCTAGGTGTCTGTCAAGTATGTGTCTTGGCCATGCAAAAGGGCTAAAAACAATATCAGGATGAAAAGCGAACATGATTTTAGTTTCTATTCTAACATTTAATTCTAAACTTAAATCAAATAAATCTTTAAGACTAAACATACCTGGCCCAGTAATGGTTAAATCAAAGAGCATTTTTTCTTGGCCACCAGGTATGGTTAATCCTTCTTTAAAATTAGCTAACCATTGTTCCCATTTAATACCTTTACGAATAAATTCAACGATTTCTCCCGTACCATCTATGCTTGCACACATTAACCAATCTTTAAATTGTGGCAAATAATCATAAAGGTTTTTACCAAAGTACTTGGTTCTACTTAAATTACTATTATATCTTAACAAACAATTTTTAGCAGAACCATTTTTAATCATTTCTTCTAATGCCCACCAATGTATTTCGTACATGAGAGGTTCTCCACCTACCCAGTATATTTCTTCTACGATACCTCTTGATATAGCATCTCTAAATTCTGGTTCAACAACTTCAACTTGAAACTTCTCCATTTTAGATTTAACTTCAGGAATCATAAATGGTTGATATTTAGGAGTCCATAAATTGTTTATTCTTTTTTCAGTTTCCCATGTGCTGCTTAATTGCTCCCCGCACATCCTGCATTTAAAATTACACAAATTACTGTAGCGATAATCAAAACTAATGGTTTCCATTGTTGTATAACCATCACTATCTGTTTTATCAAAACATTCTTGTATTTTGTTAGGAAACAATGATCCAGTAAACCATTTTCTGTAACTACTAACACTTAGTATATCATCATTACAAACATCACATTGTGGTATTTTCTCTCCACGCATTAGCTTGACACGGATATCTCGCATGTATGGACTATTCCAATGTTCTTTTAAACTTATTGGATTAAAGTCATCTGCTGCTGTTTTACTTTCTGAAACTTCACCATACCTAGTATCGTTGCTAGCATCTATGTATTGTTTTTGAAAGCTATGTTGTTCTCTACTGGCGCAACAAAGCCTACGCTCACCTTGTGGACTTATATAAGTATGTGTCCATGGTGCTGTGCAAAATACTTTATTAGGACTATCAGGATGCAGTGACCCGTGTTCCCATATTGGGATAATTTTATTGTTCATTGACTCCTAGTTCATCTTTTTTAGTGTTCCAACCATGTGACAGTTTCTCATCACTAATATAACCACTTTCAGTTGTTGCAGGATCTCCTTCTGTTTGACCAATTATTGCAACTTCTTCGCTATATTGTTTCGATAGAATTTCTTCTGGGGTTGGTACAGCTACATCAATGCTATCAATAAAATCGACAAACTCTTTAGGCCAAGTAGACCTAAAGTGTTTGCCTCGTCTTACATCATACTGTAAATAAAAGTTTTTAAAATCATTATAAAGCTTAGGTTGTTCTGCTGTATTACGGTGTGGTGTTTTAATTACATCCAAATAATCGATTAACCTTTGGACATGTGCGATTTCCATATCAGTAAACAACTTAATTCCATCCTTGTCTTTTTCTTCTTTAGCAACAACACCTGCTAACCATTTCTCAATCTTCACTTTGTACTGCGTCTTAATTTCATCTGGAAGAATGGCAGGACTTTGGAAGCTAGGGAATCGTAGAAGGTTAAGTGTCATGGTAGGGAAACGATGTCCATATTTCCTTTTAAACGCAATCATCTCATCCATAAACTCTGTAATACTAGCTAAACACAATCCATTTATAGTCATCATTATATGTAATGCTTTTAAATTACCCTCTGTGCAAAGTCTGTGTAAATTAGCCAACCACTCATGCCACTTCATACCATCTCTAATGTACTCTGCATGTATACCAACACTTTCTTGACTTGTATACACTTCAAAGTGTGGTACATAGTGGCTCATTTCAATCAGTTTATCAAGCAATGCTTTCTTAGGAACAAGATTGCTATTCATAGCAAATCGCATTCTTTTACCTTTTTCAGGATTGTTTTTAAACCAATCAAATAACTTCCAAACGCTGGGAGCCATTAATGGCTCCCCGCCTGTGATCCTGATTTCTTCTAAATTATTTTGTAGACTACTATTCCACCAACGCCAAAATGCTTGAATATATGGATTGTCATCTTCATCTTTTGAACCTGCAGCCCAAGGAGCTGTATCAATAAAATGTCCACGACCGTCACTAACAATATTTCTGTAAGGCCCAAACTTCTTAATATCATTAACCCAAGTTGTACTAAAGGCTGGATTACAATAGCTACAAGCAAAGTTACAAGTTCTATCAAAGCTTATTTCTAATGTTCTTAATTCTACATCAGCATCCCAAGGCATATTACCTGCTTTAACAATATCGTCATCTTTAAAAATTTCTGTTTTATAAACTCTATCACTTACATTGTCACGGCCTATATCTTCTACTTTCCAACAGTACTCACATTCATTTGGTCTGGTACCTTCTTGCATCATCTTACGCATTAATTTTTTATGCGGCGTATTATGAATTGCTGTTGGATTTTCTTCTAATAACATTGGATCTATCCAATGACCAGGTGGGTGGTGACAACTTGCTGTTTGTCCATGTCCCAACCATATTGTTGCATTATACCATTTAGCAGCACAAAAAGTGTCACTAATAGGATCTATCATTCTTTGTTTAAATTGAATAAACGATTCTGTTACTTGTCTTGTCATTTAATGTCCCAAATGTGCTTTTGTACACTCTTTCCAAAATTGTCTCAATTCAGGAAATGTTTGTAAAAAATTTGTATTTCTTCTTCGGTCGTGTTCTACTATAAACTTATAAAAGTTGCTTTTATTTAGTTCGGTGTCTTCCCTAGACAACTTTTGTTCCATAATTGCCAAATCTCTTTTTACTTTTAAAATTTCATATGGTTTAAATCCTTCAAATGTTTGTAGGTAATCATCATCTTGTACATTTTCTTCCATAAACTTTAAGCAACGCTTAACTTCATTAATTCCATATTCTCCTGAATTCTGTATACTGAACCATGGTGGATATCTTAAAATAGGAATATCAAACCAAATTCTTTGATGTTTTTTTACAGTATAGGGAGGATGTACAAAATCCCCATTATTTGGAGGATTTATAACATATTCTTCTTGAACTCTACCACCGAACTCTTTTCTAAGTTCTAAAATCATTTCTAAAAACTTATATAGACTTGGTATACTCATCAATGTAAAGGTATTAATAAAACTTAAACTTGTATGTTTAGTCTCACGCAAATAGGTTTTAATGTTACTTAATAATCTATCAAACTCCATACCATTACGCATATACTCTGCTTGTTGTCCATAACCATCAAGTGAAACAAACAACATAAAATGTTTATAAGCTGGAGCTACATACCAGTGATTACCACTATTTTCGTTAAAGTTTTCAGTATCTTCCCAAATCCTAATTGTTTCTAATTTTTTTACTGTTTCAATAAATTTATCAAATAATTTTTGATCTGGTGGACACATGTTGCTTGTAATGCTCAATTCAAGCTGACCATTGGGATTCTCATTTACATAATCTAATACTTTATAAGTATTCTTGTCCATGAGTGGTTCACCACCTGTCATACGGAATACTCTTAATTTTCTGTAAATTGTTGGCCACCATTTCCAAAATGCATCAACATAAGGATTATCTTTATTAGCTAATTTAAGTGGCATTAATCCTTTACGCTCAAGTGCATTTAGATTGTTATGAACAAAATTGTTCATTTGATAGCCACCGTATTTTTGTATTTCTTCTTCCCACGATGTGCTTAAATGCGGACTGCAATATATACATTTAAAGTTACATGCTTGATTAAAATTAACTTCTACATATCTAGGTACTACATCGTAATCAAAATTGTTATTAACAACTTCATCAAATGTGGGCTTACTCCACCACTCGCTGCTACGGTAATGTCTATCGCTTAAATGACCTTTAATATCTTCGGATACAGCATCTTCTACTTTCCAACAATAACTACAACCATCTGGTCTTATACCAGATTTCATTTGTTTTCTTTCTTCAATTTTAATGGGTGTATTGTGTAATACACTAGGTTTATCTTTTAAAAGTTCTATTGGTATTGTGTGAGTAGGTGGGTGATAACAACTTTGTGTTAAACCTTGTGGTAAATGCAAACTAACTTGTTGCCATTTTGCAAGACATAAAGAAGGACTGACCGCATTTAAGCGGTCACGCATTTCATTTGCTGAATCGTGATATTCTGCCATTATTTTCTTTTGAAAACTGTCATACTTACAAGTTCTTTGGATCTTGTTTTCCATCCATGGTCATACCCTTTCGTTTGTATTAATATATCATATCCTAATCTTTTCATAATCATTTCAAAAAAAGGAAGTTGAGCACTTAAAATCAATCCAGCTGATTTATTAAAGGGAGTTGTTGTAAAAAAGTTACCTGGTTTATTAATTTCTTCGTCAGCAAAATAAAAAGGGATGATAGTTTCATCCGTCTTTTCATCCATTGATTCTAATATAACATATTCAGGGTCACACTGATTAGCAATCAATTCTAATAGGAATACAGGACTATGCAAATGATATAAAAGTCCGCAACAAATTACTACATCAAATTTTTTCTTCTCGTAAATTTTATCACATAGATATACAAAAATATCTTCAACAATAATTTTATAATTTGGAAATCGCTCTTGTAATTCAGATGCAGCTTCATCATTGGGTTCTATAAGTGTAAGAAGGTTAGGTTCATAAAAATCAATTATCTCAGTATGAAATCCATTGAATGGTCCTATTTCTAAAACATTAGCATTAGTACAAAACTTAAAGTTACTTTCGATTGAAAGCAAATAATGCAACATATCATCTATTTGATTTTCAGTAAAATTGTTTTTATAGACCATCTTTTCTATTAACAATGATCTTAGGGTTTTTTTTACCATCCTTCTATTTGCCTTATAACATCCATTTCTGTAACTAACAAACCTTTATTTTTAAAATCTGCTTTGTAATGTCTTTTAAAAAATTTACTTTGTTCAGGTGTTAGTGTACAAATAGGTAGTCCTAATTTGCTCTCTAAGTTTGCTCCTACTTGTTCTGCAAGGTATCCAGGATCTTTACCTTCACAATACTCATTCCATAATGCAGGATAATTATCGAACCACTGAACATTAGTATGATCCCACTCGCTTAACATTGTTAAGAATGTTCCTAATCTAGCACCATAAATAGCCCACATGCCATTCTCAACATCTGTGCCAACATTTTGCCAAATAGTTAAATTATTTAAGTTTCTTCCTGCAACTGTTTCTTTGAATTCATCTACACTAGGAACTTCACCTCTATTAAGGCACATCTTAACGCCTTCACGAAATCCTGCACGCCACGCTTGAAATTGTGTGTAGTTAGGAAATGTAGTGCTATAACAATCATACATGGCCCAATACAGATTATCTTTACTATCTAAACAAAAGTCTGCGATTCGTGTTATATCACCATCTGTTTGTGCTTCGTGTGTTTTCATATTAGCGACATAGGTCTTAGTCCAACTACTCATACCACCATTGCCATAACGCAATCCATTTATAGCGTTTACTGCTTTCCAACGAAATTGTGCTAATTTATAACTATCATCTTTTCCAGTAAAATCAAAAGATTGATTAAAAAAATCTTCTTCAGGCATATTGTCGCCATCGATGAGTATGAATCGTTCAGTGTCGCTTGCTTCTGCTGCTGCTTTGTGTGCGGCATCACTACCCTTAACACCGTCAACGCGCTTGGCATATGGAACCATGTTCTTTATTTTTACCCAGAACTCTTCTTTTTGTGGTTCATCATAACTTAGATAGATACAATCTAAGTCTGCGACATCAATAATATCATCGTAACTCATATGTCATCAATTTCCATGTTTGTACGTCAGTGCTGTCTTCATCAGCAACGATACTAATATCTTCTCTTAAGCATCTTGTACCAATCGAATCAGAAGGTTTTAACTTACTGACGATAGACGACGGGTTTACTGTAGACAGTTTGCCATTTACAACCCTAACATCTTGTCTTGCACAGGCGAAGGTAATACTGTCGATAACGATATATTTTCCTTCAGGTTTTTCACAGGTGTAGAATAAAACCTTACCGGTTTCTTCATCATAGTAAAGACGAAATTCCGGCGGGACTATCACCGGTGCTTCAAAAACTAATACATAATCTTCTGTTTCACTCATAGCAATTCTCTAGTTTATCAGCAAAAGTCTTTATATGATAGTGGAACGGATACATCTGAGGTACCGTGTTCACACGTAAAACTTCTGGTAATGTTTCGTACACTAATATCTGAGTCCAGTCTTCTGATGGTAGTCCATTTATCCATTGCTTCATATGCACCATAGATAAATCTTTGTATTTAGGGAGCGTCACCTTTTCCGGACCCATGATGTGTGCTGCATATGCATATACCCAGTCAGTCGTAGCGGGTTCGTTAGAATTACATTTCAATGTATTTCTAATATCAGACCAGTTTTCAAAAATGCTACGCACTAACTTAAAGAAATGTTCAGCAGTTTCGCTTTTCTTGAAATAAGTTATGGCATTATAAACATCGGGAAGTTTATTCTCATCTATGAATCTACGATAGAATCTTTCTTGGCTTATCTCTTGTTTGAAATTTCTGACTGTAGAACACAAAACAACATCTCTATGCTTTAAAGTGTCCCACCAATAATCTATCGATTTAGGTAAGAACATGTCTGCTTCTAGTTTTATAGTATGTTCATATGGGCTTGCTTCATAGATTTGCCAATCATTGATTAGTTTCCAATTACCATTAGGGTCAAGATCGCCATATGGTAATGCTATGACTTGATCGAAATTCTTTGCATCATCTACATCATCCGTTATCAAAGAGACATTCGCATCAGGCATGTGTTTCTTAATGCTGCCTGCTAATACTTCAGCGCATTTTACGTAGTCTACAAACTCGGTGTTTTGTGCAAGTATTACAAATCCTTTATCCATGTTTGATCAACTCCGCAAAATTTTCTTTGTTCATGACATGGAAATCCATGTCTTTAACAGTGATGTATTCTTTTCTTATTTTTCCGCGTTGCCAGTTGTCGAAAAGTATAGTGTATTCTGTGTTGAATTCATCATCATTATTAGCATATACTGTTGTATTCTTACCTATATGAAATAAGTTCCAAGGTATGATGTCACGTTTTGGAAGAGTATGTCCGTTGGCTAAACGTAACGCTAATGTGAGTGCATAATCATTTCTAAAAGTGTTTGAGATGAAATGATGAATGTTGGCGTAATGCGCGAAATTTTTCTGCACCATCTCTAATGCGTCAAATATCTGCTTGGCTCTGTCTGTCTTTTTGAATGCTACTGCTGTAGCCCATAATGTATTAAAACTAAATCCGCTTAATACTTCTTGCGCGGCTTTAGGATGCATAGCAAAACTGGTTGTATCGTGGCAACAAAAATCGTCATACAATTCAAAACACGTTAACAACTTATTACTATTGACCATGTAATCGACATCCAGCAACAATGTCTCATCGTATGGACTCATTTCATACGCTTGATATCTACCTTTGTTTATCCAAACTCCCCAATCTCTGCGATTATCGCGATCAGGTTCGATGATTATTGTATTGTCAAATTGGTAAGCAGTCTTGCTATCCAAAGATGATTCGTCAGTGACTATCGTTACAGGCAGGTCTAAGAAATGATTAATGCGTTTAGCAGTATGTTCTGCCATGGCATAATAATCAAACTTAGGACTATTGAATGCGAAAAGGATCGCACCTTTTGTCATCGCTTACCCTCTAATTCCTTTAACTCAGCGACCCAGGCTGACATAGTTTCGCTATAGATAGAAGTTAATTTTCTTAACAGTTCTTTCCTATCTACTTCTACAGGATTTTCAAAGGTATCCATGATGACAACTTTTTCCGAATCAAATGCGTTTAATGCGCTGATAGTTTCTTTATCAGCCTTCCATAAACCGCCTTGATCGGCAAAGGTCAACTTTGAATTATATTTTTCTTTAAGGTAATGCTTTGCTGAGTTGTGACTGAATCGTGCTTTGGCATCAGCCAAAATTGTATTAATATCCATGCGTTATATACTCCTCGCGAGTATTTAGATGGATATTATGGGGTATTTAAAAAATTATGATCCAGTTACAGAACCGGCTAATGTTATGGTTCCCCATGAGTTAGCCAAGTTAGTTGTCTCAGGAGCCTGCGCAGTCATTGTAACCGCAGTACCACCTGTCACTGAATACCCGTCTGGAATTTCATCCATAACAGTATAGATAGTTACGACAGTTGGTGCTGTGTTTGAATCTACCTTAGCGAACATGTTGACGAAAGAACCTAGATAACTTGCTGGGCCGGTGCTTGCTGTCTGATAGAAGATGTTAGCATTGGCAGTAGTCAAAGCATAGAAGCCTGAGTTAGTGCCGATTGTAGGTGTTGTACCACCACCGCCTACTTTAGTTA
>Ga0129333_10000445_pt1 | contig 33676 bp, 46 predicted proteins | sample CPB6_08_DNA_FD_94474 | JGI IMG/M metagenome (GOLD analysis project Ga0129333, IMG submission 94474) | Freshwater to marine salinity gradient microbial communities from Chesapeake Bay, USA - CPBay_Sum_0.6_0.8_DNA | ecosystem: Environmental > Aquatic > Marine > Coastal | place: USA: Chesapeake... | reverse complement strand
TACTTGGCGTCTGGCGTCGTGCTGCTCGACGCAACGCAGCACAAGGTGCAGAACTGCCTCGCCGCTCGCATTCGACGTGGAGCGTCGGCGACGTGCTTCTACAGCTCGGCGACGAGCAACGTGTTTGAGAACTGCGTGGCGGGCAGCTCGGATGTTGGCTTCGACTCCAACACGTACAACCAGCAGCGCTACTGCGCCGCTCTCGACGCGACGGCCAAGGGGCTCGGTTCGCTGCCGAATCTGGTCGCGGCCAACATCTTCCAAGACGGCACGGGCGGCGACTTCCGCCCGAAGGTCGGATCCGCTCTGATCGACTCGGGCGTCGCGCTCGACCTTGACTTCACATCGGACATCAACGGCTCGCGTTGGACACGTCCGTGGAACATGGGGCCATTCGTCGGCTACGTGCGTCCGCCAATGTACCCAGCTGCAAAGACGTACAAGACGCACCGCTACGTTCCGATCTGGAAGATCCAGACCAAGCTCGGCGACAACCTGCGCATCGCGGGCCACGACAGCAACCTGTATCACGACGGCGAGCTCTACGAGGCCCAGAGCGGCATCGACACGACCGCGTATCGAGCCGAAGGCGGTCTACGCGATCACCAGCTGGAGGCGTTCGGCTTCATCAGCAGCGACCGCATCACATACGCAGACCTCGACGCGGGCGTCTACAACAACGCCAAGGTCACGATGTCGCTGGTGGACTGGCGCTACCCTTGGCTCGAGCCGATCCACAAGCAGGTGTTCTTCCTGCGGCGCATTCGCTTCGACGGCGAGACGTGGCGTGCCGAGGCCGAGGGCTTGAGCAGCGTGCTGAAGAAGATCACTGGCCGCGTCTACTCGCCTCTGTGCCCGTACCAACTCGGCTCTCCCAATCCCGACGGCGCGGGCCGTGCTGGGTGCGGCGTGGACATCAGCCTCTACACCGAGTTCGATGTCGAGGTGGCCACGGTGAGCGACTCGCGTCGCATCTTCCACGCGAAGTCCAGCGCACCGAACGACCTCGACGGAGCGTTTGCTGACGGCTACTTCAAGCAGGGCGTGGTCACGTGGACCAGCGGCGCGAACATCAACCGCAGCTCGGACGTGATCGCCTACACGCAAAGCACGCGCGAGATCACGCTTGCCGTCGAGCTGCCCTACGAGATTCAGGTCGGCGACCGCTTCAACATTGTGCACGGAGACGATCACACCATCGAAACCTGCCACACGCGCTTCGCCAACGCTGCGAACTTCGGCGGCGACCCCTACATCCCCGGCGCACAGAAGGCGTTCCAAACGCCATGACGCAGCAGCTGGTGATCGACTGCGCTCGGACGTACCTCGGCACGCCGTGGCAACATCAAGCACGCAAGAAGGGCGTCGCCGTGGACTGCATCGGCTTGCTGGTCGGGGCTTTCCGCGACGCCGGATACCACATCGAGGACGTTACCGACTACGGGCGCAACCCGAACCCGCGCCGCTTCCTCGGCCATCTTGCGCGTTACTTCGACCGCATCGGCGGCAAGGCCGACGCCACGCTCGTCGAACACGACCGCGATGCGTGGGACTTCGCGCAGCCGGGCGATGTGTTAGCGTTCTCTTTTGTGGGCCTCGACACTCCGCAGCACGTCGGCATCTGCGCTGGTCGGCACGTCATTCACACGTTCCAGACGGCGGGCAAGGTTGCCGAGCACGACATGAACCTTGAGTGGCAGCGGCAGCTGCACAGCGTTTGGAGGCTGCGCGAATGGCGACGGTAGCGGTCGCCGCAGTTTTCAGCAGCTACACGGTGGCTGGTGCTACCGCCGTGCAGATGGCTGTGATTCAGGCCGCAACCTACGCGGCTGCTGCCTACGTTGACTCGCTCTGGATGTCGCAGATCACCAAGCCGGACCCGATTGAGGGACCGCGCATGGGATCGCTGCGCCTCAACACCAGCGACGAAGGCGATCCCGTGCAAGAGCCGTACGGTCGAGCGTGCCGCGTCGCAGGTCACGTGCTCGACGTGTCCGAGTTGATCGAGACGCAGAACACCTCGACGGCAAACGGCAAGGGCGGCTCGGGCGCGGAGTTCACCGAATACACGTACTCGTGCCACGCGATGATCTCGTTCGGTCTCGGACCTGCCGAGGACATCACAAAGATCCGAGCGAACGGCAAGACCATTTGGAGCAAGTACCCGGACGTGAGCATCACGAGCTCGCAGATCACGGGCACATTGAGCAACGAGAGCACCGGCTCTTCGTTCGGCAGCAGCTCCAGCAACACGTTTGCAAACACGACGTGGAACAACACGGCGAAGACGATCACCCTGACGCAGACGGTGGTCGGCAATATGCCAGACGCTGCCGACTACATCGCCAACTTCGCGGTCGTTGTGGCAAACCCGTCAGCCGCAGGACTGAACCAGTCGGTGTGCGACATCACCAACTGCACGATCACGAATAACCTTGGCGGCACGCGCACGCTGGTCCTGACTCTTGGCACTACGACAGGCACGACAAACGCGACGCTTGGCGTGCAACTAGTTCGCACGGATGGCGTCACACCGAAGGTCAACTACTACTTGACCTTGACCGCGCCGTCGGGGAGCGTTGACCTTTCGCAGTTCCAGATCGGCGGCAACAAGCTGCAAATCATCGCGCCTAGCGCGAACGCTGGCTTGTGGAAAGTCTTCGACGCTGGGGCGCTGCCGAACGGCGACACCTACGTGAAGGTCGGTGTGCGTGCAACGTCTTCGCCGTTCACGGCCATCACGTCTGGCACGTCGGTGCAGCTGTTCCAAACGAATCCCGCATTCAGCGGCAAGACGATGGCGGAAGCGCCCGACTTCCACCGAGGCCCAATCACCGGCTTGCTCGGTGCAGAAGATGCACCTGTTGACGAGCTGTTTGAGTCGCTGCGCTCGCCGAAGCGCGTTCCGGCATACCGTGGGAAGATCGTCGTGACGTTCAAGGGCTTGCAGCTGTTCGACTACGGCAACACCTTGCCTCAGTTTGAGGCAGACGTGGTGCAGTCCGAGCAAGCGATGGTGCGCGACTACGTGTCGCAGGTTTGCCTCGACGCTGGAATGCTCGAGGACGAGTTCGACGCCGACGCGCTGTCGCAGCCGCTGCTGGGCCTTGCGATGCGTGGGCCGCAGGACGCGCGTGAAAAGCTGGTGCCCGTGATGATGGGCTACGAGCTGGTGACGAGCGAGTCGGGTGGACGCATCAAGTTCCTGCACCGCAACAACGTGCCGCAGTGGGACATTGAAGCAAGCGACCTTAGCGCGCGCGAGATTGGCGCGGACACGATCAGGCCCGTGACGTTCTCGGACATGGGCGACGAGCCCGCTGATGCTGTGGTCGTGACCTACCGCGACGCCGCGCGCGACTACACCACCACGGTCGCGCAGTGCAATCGCCGCGCTGAAGCACCTCGCAGCACTCAGCGCATCGACCTGTCGGTGCTTCAGATGGAAGCCGAGGACGCGCAGAAGCTCGCCACGCACATCGCGTACTTGGCGCCTGTGAATCGGCGGCAAGTCGAGTTCACGCTGCCCGTGAGCTACGTGGATCGCGTGCGCGAAGGCGTGCGCGTGAACGTGCCCGTCAACGGTCGCGTGCGCGAAGTGCTGGTGATGTCGGTGACGCGAGGCCCGAACGGCGTGCTCGAGGTCATCGGCGTGCTCGAGCAGAGCAGCATCTTCGACATGGCGGTGGACGCCTATCAGCCGCCGTCGCCCGAGCTTGCGTTCGTCGGTACAGAGGTCAACGGCTTCGGGTCGGTGCCGCTGTCGGTGCAGTTCCTCGACATCCCGCCTCTGCGTGATGAGCATCGCAACAAGATCGGGTTCTACGCTGCGGCGTGCAGCAGCTCGCGCTCGGCGCGTTACCCCGGCGCTCTGATCTATCAGGCGCTCGACGAGTTCGAGGAGGAGTGGCGAGCCATCGGTCGCATCCCGACCGACAGCGTGATGGGGCAATGCATCACGACGCTCGGTGGAGCGGTTGAAGGCATCTGGGATGAGACGAGCACCGTCGATGTGATACTCACTTCTGGCACGCTCGAAAGCGTCACAGAGCTGGCGTGCCTCAACGGTCGCAACCGTGCGCTCGTCGGCCTTGAGATCATCGGCTTCCGAAGTGCCGAGCTGATCGACACGCACACGTATCGGCTGTCGGGATTGCTGCGCGGGCTGCGGCAGACCGAAGCCACGATCAACGAACACATCCAAGACGAAACCTTCATCCTGCTCACGGGCAAGGGTTTGGAGTTCATCGAGCTGGAGAACGCGGCGCAGGGGATGCCTCGCGCGTACAAGGTGCTGACGCCGGGATCGCGTCTGCCGGAAGCCTCGAGCTTCACGATGGCCGTGCAGGGTGCCAGCGCCCAGTGCTTCGCACCGATCAACGTGCGCGGTACGCGCGACGTGTCGAACAACCTGACCATCGAATGGACGCGCGTCTCGCGCGCGAACGTGCGGCTGCTTTCGCAGCAAGCCATCCCGATGGCCGAGCCGTTCGAGCGCTACGAGGTCGAGATCCGCGACGCCTCGGACAACTTGCTGCGCACCATCGTTGTGAACGCTCCGGCGTGCGTCTACACGGCAGCGCAGCAGACGGCGGACGGAATCACGCCGGGGAATACTGTGTTCGCCTTCGTGCGTCAGCTGGGCGACATCGTGCACGCGGGACGGACGCGAGGGGCTGCGCTATGACGTACACGGTCAGCGTCGGCAATCTTGACGGCGACTACGACGGCGCGACCCACTTGTCGCCGGCGACACTTGCCGCAGCGCTCAACATCGTCAGCGGTTTGTCGGTCAAGTCGCGGTCGATCACCTCGCCGCCGCGCTTGCCCGCATTTGGCGACCGCTACATCGTCGCCGCCACCGGCATCAAGGGATGGACTGGCAAAGACGATCTGCTCGCCGTTTGGGTCGGCGATGACTGGGCGTACATCACGCCGACCGAAGGGCTCGAGGTTTACGACGAGGAAATGCTCGAGCTCGTGCGCTACAGCCTCGGCGTTTGGACGGTCGTATCTGGCGGCGACACCGTGGTCAACGTGTCGATCAAGAACACCAGCGGCGGCCTGTTGACGAAGGGCACGCCCGTCTACGCAACTGGATCGGTCGGCGCGTCCGCGCAAGTCGAAGTGCAAGCGGCAGATGCTGGCAACTCTGCAAAGATGCCCGCCATCGGCATCCTCGTCGAGGACGTAGCAGCTGGCGCGTCCGGCACTGCGCGTGCGATGGGGATGCTGCGACAAGTTGACACCAGCGCGTACCTCATCAACTCGCCTGTATACGTTGCCAGCGGCGGCGGCTTGACCGTCACGCGGCCTACGTCATCGACCGTGCTGTTGCAAAACATGGCCCGCGTCGTTCGCGTGCACGCAACGACGGGCGAGATGCTTGTCATGGGACCGGGGCGCACGAACGACGTGCCGAACACCGCGCAGGGCGTGCTGCTTGGACGCGGATCGGCAAGTGGCGATGGCCCCGGACAAGCGATCACCGTCGGCAGCGGTTTGCTGCTTTCTGGCACCACGCTCTCGGCGACGGGTGGCGGTGGTGGCATCTCACTCGCCGAGGCCCGAAAGACGGTTAGCCTACGCCTATGATCCTCCTCACCGCAACGACGCACGCGCTTGAGCTTCAGACCAGCAGCTCAAGCTCGACCGACTGGACCTGCTCGTACGTGGACATGGACGCGAGCGCCACGACGCCGGGATCGGCGCAGGGCAACGTGGCGTCGGCTACGACCACGATCATCGCAGCCGCTCCTGCTGCTAGCACGCAGCGGCAAATCAAGCACATCTCGGTCGTGAACAAGAACACGGCGGCGCAGACCATCACGATCAAGAAGGATGTGAGCGGCACCGAATACACGGTGTTCACGGCGACGCTTGCCAGTAACGAAGGAGCGCAATACGTCGATGGCGACGGCTGGTTGACGTTCGACGCCAGCGGCCGGGCCAAGGTCATGAAGCCCGAAGACTTCAGCACGACGGGCGGTCGGCCTCGTGCAATCCAAAAGGTTGGCACTGCTGCCGAGGGCACCGCGTATTGGTACGGCTTCTGGAAGGACGGCGGTCTTCCCGGTGCGTGGGCTCCCGGAACTCCGGGCCTCGCAGGTCGCGCGACGGATGGAATGACTGCAGCTGATGTCGGATGCCTCGAGCTGTGGACGCCTACTGGTTCGCTCTACATCGACCGTGGAGAAGTTTCGGTCACCGCTACCGCATTTCCGATGCTTTGGGATGTGCTGTGGGTGAACAGCGGCATTGTCGTGACCACCACGACCGCCCAGACGATCAACTCGGTGACGCTGCCAGCGCGAGATGATGCGGGCACGACCAACGGCGACGGCTGCATGATCGGCTTGATCTGGACGGCTGCGTCTACAAACGCGGCTGCTATCACGAACTCCACAGTCACCTACACCAACTCGGCTAACACGGGTTCGCGCACCGCAACCTTGCTGGCGGTCGCTGGCGATCAGATCCCTCCGACTCCGGTCATCGGCACCGTGGTTTGGTTCCAGCTTGCTGCGGGCGACACGGGCGTCAAGAGCATCCAGTCAATCACGCTCGGCACATCGCTCGTCACTGGCAGCGTGTCGCTCATCATCGCGCGTCCAATCGCTGGCTGGGCCAACAGCACTAACAACGTAGCCTTCAGCAACCTGTACCCGTCCCCCGGTCTGCGCTTGTGGACCGGCACGTGCGGACTGATGTTCCAAAAGTCCGTGAGCAGCTCGGCCACGACGCTGCACGCTTTGTTCACCATCAGCGAGCGCTAGCACATGGCGACCACCACCTACCTCGAACTCACCAAGCTCGTCGCGGGCCAAGCCTCGGCGGAAGTCACGGTCAACACGGCGCTCACGGCGCTCGACGAAGAGCACGACCGCTCCGAGACGCTCGTGCTGGAGGATGACTTCACCGGCGGCATCGACACGAGCTCGTCGCCGTTCCTGACGGCGGTGTCGGGCGCAGGTGCCAGCGTCGCCAACACCGGCTACACGGGCGAGCAGAACCACGTCGGCGTCGCGGTGCTCTCGACCGGCACGACCACGACCGGCTACGCCAGCGTGCACACGGCGTCGGCTGCGCTGCTGCGGCTCGGCGGCGGCGCGTGGCGTGCTCGAGCAATCTTCCGGCTCGAAGACCTGAGCACGGCGGGCGAGACCTACACGCTGCGCCTCGGCCTTGGCGACTCTCAGGTTGCGGGCGAGCCGACCGACGGCTGCTACATCCGCTACACGCACGGCACGAACAGTGGCAAGTTCGAGTTCGTGACGCGCTCGAACGGCACCGAGACGGCGACCGACACGACCGTCACGGCGGCGGCGGACACGTGGTACAGAGTCGAGATCATTGGCAACAGCGACTCGACCTCGGTGGCGTGCTGGATCAGGGAGGGCACGGATGACCTGACCTTGCGTGCCACGAACACGACAAACATCCCGACGGCGGTCGGGCGCGAGACGGCGGTGCAAGCCTCGATCCTCAAGTCGGCGGGCACGACCGCGCGGACCTGCTACCTCGACGTCCTCGCGCTGCGGGTCGCATTCACGACGGCCCGCTAGGCGCGTGGATACAGGCCCAGCGCCGCGTCGGATGCCCGATAAAGGCCGAGGGCCACGCCTGTGCCGCGCGGCCCTCATAGCGCGTTGGAAAGCCCCCGCCGCGCTAGTCGAGCCCCCCGGCCCGACACCTACATCTGGCACTCCAGACTAATACGCCACATCGTCCTCCTCTTGCGGCTGCTCGGGCTTGCCCTGCTGCCGCTTGTCCGCGTCGCCGCCAAACTCCCAGCCCTCGCCGATCATGGTCAGGCGCTTGTGCTGCACGCCGTCTTTGAGCCACTCCTGCTGGAAGAGCCGCCCAGTCACAAGCACGGTCGAGCCGCGCTTGTGGAAGCGGTGGAAGGACTCGGCCAGCTGGTCGAACAGGGTGATGTCGATGAACACCACCTCGTCGTTGCCCGCCTTGCGCTTGCGATTGATGGCCATGCTGGTGCGGCAAACAGGGCGACCGTTCGAGCCGGTCTTCAGCTCAGGATCGCGCGTCAGCCGTCCGCCGACGATCAGGATGTTGACGTTCATGCTTCGTCGTCTTTCGGATCAGGTCCGTTCAGCTGCTCGTCTACCCACCATAGCACGGCGATGATGAGGGCGAGGAGGCAGTAGCCGGTCGCTTTCATGTTGTGCTGCTTTCACCATGCGTCCCTAGGGTCTGCTTCGATCGGCGCGTCCTTCTCGGCAGATGGCTCGGTGCTGGGACTGGGGCCAGCTTTCCAAGTTTGAAAACGATGTCTCGAAGTTTTGCCATCGTATCGGTATTGTCCTCTACAATGTGATGCAAGATGACCAGACGTAGATACTCTTTATCAGACAGTTCTAGATAACTCGTGTACAATGAATCAATCCGTTGGGGCAATGTGAACTCGCCATCATTGGCCTCGCAGATAGCCTCCCAACATTTTTCAATCGTGTCTTTCAGTTCTGCGTTTTCCCTTTTGAGTTCGTTCAGCTCAGACCATAGCGACTTCATTGGATCTCCTTTTCGGTTTCAACCTGCGCTTGCGCCTCCAGCGTATCGGTCAAGCTCGATAGCGTCGTGGCGCTCGCCTCGATGACGCGCTCACGCTGCTGCGCCTCGACGATGCGCTCGGCCTCATCGGGCTCGTAGATGCCAGAGAAGCCGAAGGCTACGCGCAGCCCTTGGATCAGCGCCTTGTGCCGCAGCATCCGCCTCGGCTGCGTGCGCCAAGGATCGGTGCCGCGCGCGCACTCTGCGTAGTACTCGGTGACCGTAATCGGGTGCGTGCGGTCCTTGCGGTGCACGGTCGCGGTCACGCTGAGCAGCGCGCCCTTCTCGTCGTTGTTCTCGACGAGCTGCACGCCGTCGGCGGCAGGATGCTCGTTCATGAGCTTGATCCAGCCGTCCACACCGACGACCGGCACGATGCCGCCGCCCTTCGACGGGAAGGCGTAGATCTCCTTCGTCAGCGGGTTCAGGTGATACTGGTCAGCGACCAGCAGCACGGCGGCGACCTGCTCGGGCGTCGCCTTGCCTCCGGGGACTACGGTCGCCATCAGCGTGCGCTCAAAGGCGACACGATCCATGCCGAAGCGCTCGGCCATGCGAATCACGACGCTGTTGCTGCGGGTGCGTTCAATCGGTGCGGGCAAGTTCTGAGTCATTGTGTGCGCTCCTTCGCGCGGATCTGCTTCTTCGTGTCCATCCATGTCTTGCATCCAGTGATCTGCACCAGACGGTTCTGGCGCTCGCTCACTTGCTCTTCGAGGACGCCGATCTGGCTTTGCAGCTCGGTGATCTGCGCCATGTGCTCTTGTACCTCGCCGGTCAGCGACCATTCAATCGGCGCGGCGAGCTCCTTGAGCACGGCCTTGTCGGCTTCGCCAGCGCGAGCGACAGGCGGGATGTCGCGCGCAACGTTGTAGTCGAGGAAATGCTGCAACCGCGCGAGCGCCACATCAATGAAGCGCTGGTCGCGCAGCACGTCGAAGTGCTTGATCCCCGGCCAGATCAGCGCCGAGAAGCTTGCGGCCTCGGCGCCGAGCACTTCCATGCCGATCTGCGCTTGCACTTGGTACTCAAGCGGGATCGCTTCTTCCCAAGCTTGGGCCTTCCACGGCGCCGGCGCTTTCATTTCAAATACCGCGCCGAGCGGCAGCTGGTCGCTCGCGTCCTCCGACACGACGATGCCGTCGGGCGTGTAAGCCAACCAGTCAAGGCGGTCGTGCTGCACGATGCCGTCGATCTGCTCGATGCCTCGGCCCGTCGCGAGCTCGTACAGCTTTCGATTGAACGGCTCGCTGTGAATGCCCCACAGGTGCCACGGCTCGACCTTGTTGGGCGGCACGCTCTTGCCGGTCAGCCGCGCCCATTCGGTTAGCGGGCTGCTCCACTTCGGGTTCGACACGCCGAGGATCGCGGCAGCGGTGCTGCCCGTGATACGCGTGCGGCGGTACGCGAACCACTCGTCACTGAGCGGCTTGGCTTTGATCAGCTTCATCGGTCATCTCCTTGTCGTTGGTAGGTTCGTCAATAATCGTCTCGTCCACGTAGTGCCAGCCGTCGGCCCAGCCGAAGGCGGCGTTCAGCCGCAAGCGCTGCTCGTCGGACAGCTTGCGCCGTCCAGCGAGGATGGCGTCCAGCGTACTCTTGGGGATGCCGGAATGCACGCTCAGGTGCTCGACGCGCCAGCTGCGCGCGTTCATGCCGGCGCGAATCATGCGCGAGATCATCGCGCTGTAGGTTTCGCGGATCACTTATCGCCCTCCTGCCGCCACAGCTTCTTGCGCGGCTGCTCGCTCGGCTTGACCTCGGCCTCGACGATGCCGTCCAGCGGCAGCGACACCCACGCCTCCAACGTCACCACGCTCGGCGACGGAAACGAGGTTTCGGCGCAGTTGGCCGTGATCCAGCCCATGCGCTGCGCGAACTCGTCGGGCTTGTCGTGCGACTGACCGAGCAAGCTGGAGCAGGTCTTGTACGTGGTCCAGCTGCCGTCGCCGCCGACGATGACCGGCACGCGCACCAGCACCTGCACCGCGACGCGCTCAAGCCCTGCGCGGTGCCGCCGCATCTGGCTGCTGTTACTCAGGAAGATCGCGTCGTGGACGCACATGTAGCACAGGCCGCGCTCCGGCTCGTGGAACACATGCACGCCCTCGTACTGCGGGACTCGAATCGTGTGGAGTTCGGACGCTTCGTGGGAACACTTCGTGCACTTCATCGGGCAATCTCCTTGTCGTTGTCAATCAACTTGACGAGCACGACGCACTCTGCGCCGTGTTCGGTTTCGTGCTTGCCAGCCTCGGTCCAGCTGCTGGCAAGCTTGAGCATATCGTCCTCGACGAGCAGCGCGACCCAGTAGCCGCGCTTTTCGATCTCGTCGTACACGTCGTAGTCGGCGTCGTGGATCGACGCGATGCCGCGACCGTCCCAGCGGACGTACTCTTCTTGCGCGCTCGTCATGTTCTCGAAACACATCTGCTGGAAGATGCGCTCGTCGAGCGACCACTTGCAGTCTTCGAGCGTCATCTCGCGCGGGAACGCGCTGCGCGGTTCGGGTGTGCGCTTCATGCGAGCACCGCCTCAAGCACGGCAAACAGCCAGACGGTCGTGAGGATGAACGCGCCAAACCAGAAGGCGTCGGCGAGCAAAGTGTTCTTCTTGCGCTTCATGTGATCTCCTTGTTTCAGCCGTTCTTGCGCAGCATCTCAAACATCACATCGTCCCAGTCCTTGCCGAACGCGCGACGCATATCGGCCTTGTAGATGCGCAGTTCGCGCTTGACCGAGGCGATATCGTCAGGCTCCTCGGCGTGTTCAAGGTTCGACTGCTCGCGGTCGATTGCGTCGCAGATCAGCTGGCCGACCCACGGGTTGAGTCGCAAGGTGAAGTGGCTCGGATCGAGCAGCACAGCGCACAGCGCGTCGCGTTGCATTGTCAGGTGGTCGAGCGACTCCTTGTCGTCCGCGAACACCTGATCCATCGTTTCCAGCGTGCTGGTCAAGCGGTAATCCAGCTCGGCAATCGTGAGGTCGTGCAGCTTCATGTGTGATCTCCTTGTGTTGTTGTTGTGGTGGTTACTAGAGCAGTTCGTATCCCAGCGAGCTGGCAGCTTCACGACCCAAGGCGGTGAAGTAGCACCACGTGTGCCCCTCGTCGGTTTGGGTCTTGATCAGGCCGCACCGCTTGAGGTCCGTCAGGTTGCCACGCTGCTCGCGGGTGATGTCGATGAGAGGCGTCCCGCTCCAGTTGAACGAGTCCTTGACGAGGTCGAGGAAGAGGCTGCGGGACTCCGGCGTGAGGCTGTCGATGTTCGCGTTCATGGTCATCTCCTTGCGTTGTTGTGCGCTGCGACGCGCTGCGCTCTCCTGTATATACGGCTGAAAGGCGCTAGGCGTTCACTTTTTTTCGGGTTTCGTTCCAAGTTTCCTGCCGCCGTCCCGCATCTGGGAAAGTGTTGCAGGGCTGGAAACGGCCTTGGCGGGCTGGTAAGGAGGGGTCGCCGAGCAAAGAAGAAGGCCAGCCGGGGGGTCCGGCCAGCCTTCAAGGAACCGCTCGGCCACAGGAGTGACGATGGCAAAGCGATCTAGCGCCAGCATACTCGGCTGGCGGGTGCCCGACCAACTTCCCGCTGGCTTCCGCCAGCACCGCGCCGCGCGGGTAGCGCCGCAAGATGCGCTGCCCGATGAGGTTGCGCTTGAGGCGACGGCGACCCTGATGCGCGGCGAATCCGTCGGCAGGGCGTACGTCGTGCTGCTGCGAATGTCCGCCAGCGACGAGCAGACCGCGATCAGCCGCCTCCTGCACCTGTGCGACAGCGGTGCGATGCGCGACTGCCCTGTGCTGCTCAAGGTCGGCTGGCAGAGCTTGGAGGTGCTGCCGTGAAGTCGCGCAAGCCCACGACGAAGGCGCAGCGCCAGAAGGCGTGCGCGATCCAGCGCGAACGCAACGCACGCATCCGCGACGAGATGGCCGCGATGCCGCACCAGACCGACCGCGAGGTCGAGCGCAAGCTCGGGTTGCTGCGCTTTGTTATCAGCCAGCTCGAAGAGGCCCGCGCCGCTGTCCTCAACGCGCGAAACGCAGACGAGCAAGCCGCGCTGGCGAAGAGCCTCGTGGCTTACGAGCGGGAGGTCGCGCGATGCCGCGTCGACTTGGGGTTGCCGAGGGTTGCGCAGGAGGGTCGGCGCCGATGAGTCACGCGATCGACCGCTTCTTCCCCTTCTACGGGGCCGACTTCTTCGAGTCCGAGAAGGTCGCGTGCATGAGCCTTGCAGCTCGCGGGCTCTACATCGGCGCTCTCTGGCGTCAGTGGCGCACGGGCGGCTTGCCCGCCGATCCGCAGCTGCTGGCGCGGCTTCTGGGCGTAGGCCTCGACGAGTTCCGGCAGGTGTGGCCAGAGGTCGCGCCGTGCTTCGAGCTGGTCGATGGTCGGCTCCAGAACCGTCGCCTCGAACTCGTCCGCGCCGAGCAACAGGCAACGCTGGAGAAGCGGCAATCCGCTGGCAAGAAGGGTGGCGAAGCTCGCGCAGCCAAGCAACGCTCAAGCATTGCTACAGCGACGCTTGAGCAATGCTCAAGCAACGCTCAAGCAAACTCCAAGCAGGATAGGAGAGAAGAGAAGAGGATAGGAGAGAAGAACAATCTCCCCCCCACCCCCTCTGCCGAGGGGGAGAAGCCCGCCAAGCGCAAACGCGCCGGCGAACCTTGGCAGACCATCCTCGAACGCCCCGAGTACATCCGGCTGCGGATGTCGCCAGCATTCTCGGCTGCTTGGGCCGAGTGGATCGAGCACTGCCAGACCGCAGGATCGAAGGCCAAAGAGCCGACAGGCCCGCGCGCTGTCGCCATGCTCAACGAGGCGGCGCAGAACCCGGAACGCTACGCTGAAGCCCTGCGACAAGCGATCCGCAGCAACTGGCAAGCACCGCACGTCGAAGCCTTGCAGCGTCGCCAGCAACCCGTCGAGCCGCGCAACGCCGCGCAGCGCAACCTTGATGTGATTCGAAACTCTGCCCGCCAACTCGGCCTTCTCACGGAGCACCTCTCATGAGCCCTCACCAAATCATCGCCGACTGCATCGCTCTTCTGTCCGTCACCTACGGCGCGAAGTTCCCGACGAACGAGCAGACGCTCGGCGTGTGGATCGTCCTGCTGCAAGACCTGCCGCCCGCCGAGCTGCAAGCCGTGGTCATCGACTGGTGCAAGACGCAAGAATGGCCACCGACACCAGCCGAGCTGCGCAAGCGATGCCCGTCGCTCTGCCGCTGCGGCGAGTGCATCGCGTGCAAGAAGCGCATCGCGCATCGGATCATGAACGGGCCGACAAAGCGCATCAACGGCAGCGGCTCCGCGCACATCGAGTCGCCAGACTGGTCCGACTTCCTCGATCAGCGCAAGCGGCTCGGACCCGCGCAGGAGGGCGAGTGATGTACGATCTCCCTCACCAGTCCGCGCGTCTCGAATACGCGCGCGATCTGTTCAAGCAACACCTCGGGCGTCGCAAGATGTTTCGCGCGACGTTGAGCACGAACCGCAGCGACTACGTGACGCTCGTCTCGGGCGAGATCGTGCGCTCGATCTGGCGCAGCTGGAAGGCGCACAACTGGATCTACCAAGTCGATGGCGAACTCTGGGCCGTCACGCATCCGGCAGATCGGCTCAAGTGGCAGTAGGAGCAGAGTCCTTCTGGGTGTCCGGCACGCCGCAGACGCAGGGCTCGATGCGGGCGTTCGTCATTGGCAAACGCGCCGTCGTGACCTCGACCAACAAGCAGCTCAAGTCTTGGCGAGAGCGCGTTGCCGAGGCCGCGCGCAAAGCGGGCTGGGGCGACGAACTCATCGACGGGCCTGTGCACCTCCAGATGCACTTTCGCGTCGCACGACCGCGCTCGCATTTTAACGCCAAGGGACTCAAGGCAAGCGCGCCCGAGCTGCCCGCGTCTCACGTCGGCGACCTCGACAAGCTGGTGCGAGCAATCGGCGATGCGCTCACAGGCGTCATCTGGACGGATGACCGGCGCATCGTGTCTATAGTTGCCAAGAAGGACTACGCCATTGGATCAGAAGGCGTCCACATCCTCGTCATCAAGCTATGACCGAACACACTGACGCCCTCAAGCTCGCGTTCCTCCTCGAAGTGCTCGACTCGCAGCACAAGCGGCGGCGCGAGTTCTTCTGGCTCGAACGCATCGATACCGACTGGCAGCACGTCGAAAGCACCGAGCTGGACGTGTCCTCGGCGCAGCTGCGCAAGTGGACTGCGCAGACGTGGATCGAGTACCGCCGAGAAGGTGATAGGCTCAGGGTGCAGATACTGAACGAAGGCCGCGATGCGGCAAGGAGAGCAGCAAAGCAGCATGGCAAAGCAAAGTGAACGCGGGCAGGAGAACATCGTCGAGCAACTCAGGGAGCTTGAGGTGCCGATAGAGAACCTCCACCCGGATCCGGCCAACGCGCGCAAGCACAACGAGAAGAACCTTGACGCTATCAAGGCAAGCCTCGCTGCTTACGGTCAACGCAAGCCGATCGTCGTCCAGCGGCAGGGCATGATCGTTAGGGCCGGAAACGGAACGCTTCAGGCGGCGAAGGCATTAGGCTGGAAACGGATTGCCGCAGTCATCGTGGACGAGGACAACAGCACCGCCGCCCAGTTTGCGATCGCGGACAACCGAACCGCCGAGCTCGCCGAGTGGGATAACGAGACGCTCGCCACGCTGCTCGACGGCTGGGATAAAGAGACGCGCGAGGCATTGGCGTTTGACGAAGAGGACATCGACGAGCTCATGCGCGGGCTTGAGCCAAATGAGGTCGTCGAGGACGAGGTGCCAGAAGTGCCCGTCGATCCAATCACGAAACCGGGCGACCTGTGGATCTTGGGAGAGCACCGCGTGCTGTGCGGAGACTCGACAAAGAATGAGGATGTGGAGAGGCTGATGGAGGGTGAAAAGGTTGATCTGCTTTTGACCGATCCTCCATATGGGATCGGATATGGAAAACGCGGGTTTTCTGGTAGTCACGGTTGGACCGATTACGGTGTGGTCGAGTGGGATACCCAGCGTCCAGCAAAGCAGACAATTGTGGATGCGCTTGGCAGAGCGCATCGAGCAATCATCTGGGGCGGAAACTACTTTTGCGATTACGTGAAACCGAGCATGGGATGGCTGGTGTGGGATAAAGGACAACGGAACTTCTCTCTTGCAGACTGCGAACTCGCGTGGAGATCTGAGCAGAAGGCGGCAAGGGTTTTGACATACGCACGCGCCAAGGCGTTGCAGGATGGTAAGCAGCACCCGACACAGAAACCTGTGGCGCTAATGGCTTGGTGCTTAGAACTTGAGGCTGAATCAAAAAGCATTCACGATCCCTTTCTCGGATCAGGCACCACGCTGATCGCAGCCGAGCAGCTGGGCCGCAAGTGCTACGGCATGGAAATTTCGCCAGCCTACTGCGACGTGATCGTCAAACGCTGGGAGACGCTGACTGGCAAAAAGGCGGTGCGCAAGAATGGGTAGGCCGCGAAGCGAGATGACCGACGAGCGGATCGAGGCGATCCTTCGCACCGTCCGACTAGGGTTGCATCCTGATCGCGCGGCGATGGCGCACGGAGTTAGTCCTGCTACTCTTCGCCAGCACAAGCGTCGGAATCCTGAGTTTGTAACGGCTCTAAAAGAGGCCGAAGCATCCGCCGAGCAGGGATTCTTGGGGCGCATCCTCAAGCACACCGACAAACAATGGACGGCGGCTGCTTGGATGCTCGAGCGCCGCTGGCCTGAGCGTTGGGCCAAGCGTGAAGCTCCGATCACTTCCAACGAGGCGCGCGACATGGTGAACCGCCTTCGCGCTGCTGCGCAGTTCGTCAACGACACCATCCCGAAGGAGCCGAAGTGAGCGAGGACTTCAACGATTGGACCGATGCGGAACTGTTCGAGGAGATCGACCGCTTGCTGGTCTCGCTCGCCTCAGGCACCTCGCAAGACCCAGCCGTAACGACGGCCACGATGCGAACCGTGCACCAGATGTTCGCGGTCATCAACTCAAGGCTGAACACCCCATGAAAGACCTGTCGCTAATGTCCGAGGAGCAGCTGCGTGCCGAGATTGCGCAGCTCGAAGAAAAGGCCGACGAGACGCAAGCGCTCGACATCGGGACGCTGTTCCTGATCTTGCGCACGCTGATCGAGCTCTGGCGCGAGATCGACCGCCGACGCGGCAAGTGACGCGCGAACAGTACCTGCTTCCGCAACGCTGGAAGCCGCTGCGCTATCACCCGAAACAGGCTGCGGCCTTCATGTCGGGCGCTCGCTTCGTCGTTGTCGAGGCCGGACGGCGCTCGGGCAAGAGCGAGCTAGCGAAGCGCAAGGGCATCCAGCTCGCGCTCACGCATCACGAGCGCAGCGCGTTTGCTGATGGGCTCTACATCTTCGCCGCTCCGACGCGCGAACAGGTCAAGTCGATTTATTGGAACGACCTCAAACGGCTCGTGCCGAACTGGGCCGTACAGCGCATCGCCGAAACAGACCTTGCCATTCATTTCGTCAACGGCGCGGTCATCCAGTGCGCGGGCATGGACAAGCCGCAGCGCATCGAAGGCAAACCCATCGACTGGCTGGCTGCGGACGAGATGCAGGAGTGGAAGCCGGGCATTTACGACCGCAACATCAGACCTGCGCTTGAGACGCCGGAGCGTCCCGGCGGAGCGTGGTTCTATGGCGTGCCGCGCCCCGGCGCCGAGTTCGAAAAGCTGGTCAAGCTGGCGAAGAGCGGCAAGCCCGACTGGGCCTACTTCACGTGGACGAGCGAAGGCCTGATGACGAGCGACGCCGTCGAGAGCGCGCGCGAGACAATGGACGCGCGCATCTTTGCGCAGGAGTTCCTCGCGCAGCGCGTGTCGTTGCAGGGCCGTGCGTACCACACGTTCGACCGCGAGGTGCACACCGACAGCTCGGTCACGTACAACGCGCAAGCACCGCTGCTCTTCTGCTTCGACTTCAACGTCGAGCCGGGGATCGCGGTCGTGGCGCAGCAGCTCGGCTACCAAGGCAATCGGCCAGAAGTGGCGCAGTACGTCACAGCGTGCATCGGCGAGGTGTGGATCCCCCACGACAGCCGCACCGAGCACGTGGTACGTCGCCTCATCGCCGACTGGAGCGGCCACCAAGGCGACATCCTGTGCTACGGCGACGCGACGGGCGGCTCGCGGCACACGTCGCAAGGTGCCGAGGGCACCGACTGGCAGATCATCCGCTCGATGCTCGCCGACGCCTTCGGCCATCGCGTGCAGGTCTGCCATCACAGGCGCAACCCGCCCGAGCGCGACCGAGTGAACGCGCTGTGCAGCCGCCTTCGGTCGGCTGACGGCAAAGTGCACCTCCTTGTGTCGCCCAGCTGCCCAAACCTGCTCGACGACCTCGACGGCGTGATGCTGCTCGAAGGCGGCAGCGGCGAGATCGACAAGAACCGCGACCGCCGCCGGACGCACATGACCGACGCGCTCGGCTACATGGTTGAGTACGAGCACCCTTTGCGCTTAGTCTCGGTGACGGACTCGGAGATCATCTGATGCACCAGCGCCTCGTCACGTTCGCCCCGTTTGCCCTTGTCCTGCCGCTCGTCGGCTGCTTGGGTGCGCCCAAGAGCGTGACCGAGCTGGACAAGATGTCGCCCGAAGCCTTCTTGAGCTTCAAGGTGCGGACATCCGCGCTCGCTGAGGAGCTGGCAATCGTCGCCATGCGCAGCGAGGCCAAGAGCGAGGACGTGATCCTCGGCTTGAGCGCAACGATGCGGCTGCTCGCTGAAGGCGTGGCGAGTGCGCCGATGGTCGAGCTGATCGCCGAGGATCCGGCCTATCACGGGCTCTTGCGCATCGGCTTGCTGGAGCTGGCCGCGCTGATCCGCGAGAAGGCGGGCGCTGACGAGCACCCGCGCATCCTTGAACTGGTAGGCGACTGGGCCGACGGGCTCGAGCGCGGCATCGAACGCGCAAAGGAGATGCCGAAGTGAGCGCGAACCCCGTCGCCATCCCGTCGCCCGCGTACACCGCGATGGCGGATCGTTGGAAACTGATCCACGACCTGCGCGGCGGAACGGCGCAGATGCGCAAGCGCTCGCAAGAATGGCTCCCGCGCGAGGAGGCCGAAAGCGAGCTGTCGTATCGCGCTCGCGTGCAGCGCAGCTTCCTCTACGGTGCACTGAACGACACGATCACCAAGCTCAAGAGCAAGCCGTTCTCGCGTGCCGTGGACCTCTCGGCGGTCGAGGAACTTGACGAGATGCTGCGGCTGATCGAGGACGATGCCGACAACGCGCGATGCTCGGTGACGCAGTTTGCCTCGGCGATGTTCGAGGACGCGCTGGTGCACGGCCTGACGCACGTCATGGTGGACTTCGCGGCCACCTCTGGAGCGCAGACGCTTGCCGACGAGCGCTTTATGGCGCTGCACCCGTACTTCGTGCACGTGCGTGCCGACCAGCTGATCGGCTGGCAGTACGAGGTGGACCCGCGCAACAGCAAGCCGATCCTTACTCAGGTCCGCATCCGCACCTCGCGCACGGAAAGCGACGGCGAGTTCGGCCAGCGCGAGGTCGCCTACATCCACGTGTGGTCGATGACCGACGTGCAAGTGTGGCGCGAAACAGAGCCGGAGCAGTTCGCGCTCGTCGAGGTCAAGCCGCACACGTTCGGCAAGATCCCGCTCTACACCGTCTACTTCAAGCAGACGGGCTTCATGACTGCCGACCCGCCGCTTGAGGATTTGGCGTGGCTCAATCTCGAGCACTGGCAGAGCAGCAGCGAGCAGCGCAACGTGCTGCACGTCGCTCGCGTGCCGATCCTGTACGAGCGAGGCGCGGTCACGACGGCTGGACCTGACGGCAAGCCGCGCAACGGCGCTGTGGTGATCTCGACATCGCGTGCGCGGCAGACCTCGCGTGCGCCGTCCGAGGCCGACTTGCAGTGGGTCGAGGTCGGCGGCAAGAGCATTGAGGCGGGCGCGAACGACCTCGCCAAGATCGAAGAGCGAATGCAAGTGCTCGGGATGCAGCCGCTCGTAGAGGCCAGCGCCAAGACCGCGACGGAGATCGGCGCTGGCGAAGCTCGCACGCACAGCTCGATCAAGGCGTGGATCTCTGCTTTGAACGACGGCCTGTACGAGGCCTACTACATGGCCGCGCAGTGGATCGGGCAGGAGCTGCCAGAAGAGTTCCGCGTCGCCGTGTGGGACAAGTTCGAGCTGGAAGCCCGCAGCGACTCGGACATGATGCACCTGCTCCAGATGCGCGCGAGCGGCGACATCTCGCAGAAGCGGCTGCTGATCGAAGCCAAGCGGCGCGGCAAGTTCGGCGAGGACTTCGACGTGGAAGAAGAGCTTGAGGAGTCCAACGAGAGCGAGATGCCCGGAGCGCCGACGCCTGAGCAGCTAGCGCAGCTGGCGCAAGTTCGCGCCGCGCGCACGTCGCAAGCCGAGATCGAGGTCGAAGCCGAAGCCGAGGGCGAGGCTGCCGCACAAGAGACGCGCGAAGAAGCTGCCGAGGAGGCCTCGTAACATGGAAGGCCAGACCGTCACGCTGTCGTGGGAGATGGTGCTCGGCATCGTGACGCCCGTAGTCGGCGCAGGTGTTTGGGTCGCCAAATGGATCGTCGCTCGCAGCGACAAGGACCGCGACGAGCTGCTGCGCCGCATGGATCTTGAACGCGCCGACGCCGCCGAGGACCGTAAGGTGCTCAAGGAGACGATGCACGCGCTCAAGAACGCCGTGCAGATCGCATCCGGCGACGGCGAGCTGGTCGTGCAGCGTCTTGGCGAGCTGACCGCATCGCAACAACGCATCGTCTGGGCGCAGGAACGTATCCTCGCCCTGATCGAAACCAAGAAGCAGGACAAGGAGAGAGCATGACCAAGAAGGCCGGGAGTGAGGCTTTCGACGTGCGGAAGTGGGCCAAGGAAAACAAGGTTCAAAACGCGCGCAAGTGCGCCGTCTGCATGATGCCCAAGGCGGCGCTCGATGCCGTCAAGATGATCGGCGATATGCGCGTGAAGGGCGAGACAGAGGTGTCGCAGCCGATGGTCGCGCAGATGCTGCTTGAGCGCTTCAAGATCGAGCTAAGCGTCGGCAGCTTGCAGCGACACTACCGCAGTTGCGAGATGATCCACTGGGGCACGGCGACGAGGCTGCGCAAGTGAAGGATGTCCGCGACTGGGCAAAGCGTGCTGGTGCTGACGAGCGCGCGATTGCCGAGCTGCGGCGCGTCAACGAGGATCTGCGGCGCAAGCTGCTCGCGCAAGGCGGGCAAGGCGGGCTCATCCTTGAAGCCGTGCAGCAGTCGTTCGATGGCTACGAGCCGCCCGCCATTCCGACGCCCAAGGCTGGCAAGCGCAAGGCCGAGTTCGAAGTCGCGGTCGCGCACCTGAGCGACACCCAGTTCGGCAAGGTCACGCGCACGTACCACAGCGGCATCGCTTTCGCGCGCGTGCAGGAGTTCGCCGACCGCGTGGTCAAGTGCATCGAGCGTCACCGGGAATACGCGACCGTCGAGGAAGTGCACCTGTACCTTGGCGGCGACATGATTGAGGGCGAGCTGATCTTCCCCGGTCAAGCGCACCTCATCGACCAGAGTGTGTTCGATCAGGCCGTGCGCACGTGCCCTGACGCGATTGCTCGCTGCATCCTCACGCTTGCGGCGTGCGTGCAGAAAGTCAAGGTGATCGCGGTTGCGGGCAATCACGGCAGACCCGGATCAAAGCACGCAGGATCGCACCCGCGCACCAACTGGGACCGCGTGTGCTACGAGGTCGCGCGAATGATGCTCGGCAAACAGCCGCGCGTGGAGTGGCACATCGCCGATGACTTCTTCGCGGTCAACAACGTGCTCGGACACAAGCACCTGATCGTGCACGGGCACCAGATCCGAGGCGGCTTTGGCGGCTTCCCGTTTTACGGCGTTGGCAAACGCGCGTGGGGCTGGATCGACGCTATCGAGGAGGAGTGGCATCACCTCTACTTCGGGCACTTCCACACGATGACCACGGGCAACCTGAACGGGCGCTGGTGGTTCGCCAACGGCACGACCGAGAGCGACAACGACTACGCGCGCGAAGAGCTATCGGCGTCGGGCGTGCCCGTGCAGCGCTTGCAGTTCTGGAATCACGAACACGGGCTCGTCGCCGACCGTCCGATCTACTTGCGCACCGGCTTGAAGGCGCGACGTGGCAAGGGTGCCGACGGCGCGTGAGCAGCTGCACGCTATCGAGGCACGGCTCCGTCGTGAGCTGCCGCTCAATCGTCGAGCACGGGTCGTGCACTCGAAGCGGCTCACCTACGAGTACGGCTACTGCCAGCTGGACCGACGCGGCTACCGCATCGTGGTCAACCTTCGCATCGCCGATCCATGGTCGCCGCGCGGGAGACTTTGCACGGTCGGCGAACTCACGGACACGCTCTGCCACGAATGGGCGCACGCGCTGGCATGGCAAAGCGGCTCGACGCGCGAGGACCACGACGCAGCTTGGGGCAAGGCGTACGCGAAGGTCTATCGGCTAGTCTGTGAATCATGAGCCAGCAGGAAGAACGCTTCGACGCCAAGCCCAAGACCGTCAACGACAAGCTCGTCGCGGACTGGCTGAAGCACGCGCACCGGCTCGAGCGCTTGAGCGCAGCCGAGGCCAAGCGCATCGAGGACTTTCTGAAGCGCGACGTGCTGCCCGACCTCATGGGCAAGCTGACTACGCGGCTGGAGCGCATCACGGCACGCGGGTACGACACCGGCGTGGACACGACGCGGCGCTTCAAGGAACTCCGGCAGCAGATCCTTGACGTGGTAGACGAGGGCATCCAGCAGGTAGCCAAGGAGAATGTCAAAGCGCTGGAGGACTTGGCGGTCTACGAGGCCAAGTGGCAGCAGAAGGCGCTGCAAGAGGCGCTGCCCGTCGAGCTGGAACTGGAAACGAAGATGCCCGCGCCCGCCAAGCTCAAGGCGCTAGTGACCGAGCGACCCGTCGCCGGATACGGCATCGAAGAGTGGTTCGACAAGCTGTCGGTCGAAACCACGGATCGCATCGAACGCGAGGTGCGCATCGGGCTTGCCGAGGGCGAGAGCGTGCCCGACATCGCCAAGCGCATCCGAGGCTCGGCAGAGTTGGACGGCACTGATGGCGTGTTCGAGATCACGAACAGGCACGCCAAGGGCATCGCTCGGAACGCCTCGATCCACGTGTCCAACCAAGCGCGGCAAGAGTTCGCCGCCGCTAACTCGGACTTGATCGAGGAGGAGCAGTGGGTCGCTACACTCGACACGCGGACGTGCCCGAAGTGCGGCGTGCTCGACGGCAAGACGTTCCCAGTCGGCGAAGGCCCAATGCCGCCTGCGCATCCGCCGGGGCCGTCTGGCGGTGCGTGCCGCTGCGCTCGCGTCCCGGTCGTGCGTCCGCTATCCGAGATCCTCGGTCGCAAGAAGCGCGGCGAAGGCAAGGTCACGGCGGGCACCCGCGAGTCGATGAACGGCGCTGTCGCCTCGACCACCACCTACGAGGAATGGCTGAAGAGCTTGCCCGCCGCCGACCTCGAGGACGCGCTCGGCAAGACGCGCGCGGAAGCATTCAAGGCTGGCGACCTGAAGCTGTCCAAGATGGTGGACCAGAGCGGGCGGCAGTTGACCTTGCAGCAGCTCGCCGAGCTTGAGCGCATCGACCTTGAATAGCAGGGCCGATCTGTTAGTCATGGAAACGTCGCTGGGTGATCTGGCGACCACGGCGTGACGCCGAATCACAACCCGAAAAACGAATGGCAAAGCCCAAGACTCTCATCACCGAAGCCGAGTTCGCTGCTCTGCCTGAGAGCGTGACGCTCTCTCGCGCCGAACTCTACACCAAGACCGAGGACGGCTACGTCCTCAACGCCGAGCCCGTGAAGGGCTGGGACGTGAAGCCTGTCGAGAAGCTGATGGCGGCTCTCGGCTCTGAGCGCACGACGCGCGCGGAGCTCGAAGCCAAGATCAAGGCGCTCGACGGCCTCGACCCGAAGGCTGCGCGTGAGGCGCTCGCGAAGGTCAAGGAGTGGCAGGACTCGCCGCCCGAAGCGCGCGCGAAGGCCCAAGCCGAGGCGCTGCTCAAGGAAGCCCAGAGCAAGTACCAGCAGGAAACGTCGAAGCTGCGCGGGCAGCTGGAGCGCGAGCTGGTCGAAGCGAAGGCGCGCGAAGCGCTGGCAAAGCACAAGGGCAACGTGGACCTGCTGCTGCCGCACGTGAAGGGGCGCATCAAGGCAGACGTGGAAGCAGACGGCGAGCTTCGCGCGTACGTGGTCGATGCGAACGGCAACAAGGCGCACGTGATGGGCAAGGACGGATCGATGCAGCCGATGTCCATTGAAGCGCTCGTCGAGCAAATGCGCGGGCAAGACTCGTACGCTGCTGCTTTCCAAGGCTCGGGCGCGAGCGGCGCTGGCACGCAGACCGCCCGTGGCGCGGGCGCTTCCAGCCCGTTCACGATCTCGGCGACGCAAGCGCGAAACGATCCGCGCGCGTACCAAGCCGTGCGCGAACGCGCGATCGCGGCTGGGCAGCAAGTCCAGATCACGCAGGACTAGAACACCGACGAGGCCTGTCGCCTCGACGGACAAGCGAGCAGCGTGACGCTCTCGCGCAGCGACCGAGGAGTGATTCCGAGGAGCTGAGGACCGACACTCAAAACCAGTTAGGCGGGCACAGCCCCGCAAGGAAGCACTCTCATGGCCAACACCCTTGGCTACTACGATCCGGCGTTCTACGCCAACGAAGCGCTCATCTTCCTGAAGAAGGGCCTCGGCTTCGCGTCCACCGTCCACATGGGCTTCGATGATGAGCGCCGCGCCTTCGGTCGTGGCGATGTCATCAACATCCGCCGTCCCTCCACGTTCACGGCGGCTGCCGCTCCTTCGACCGCTGCTGATGCGGCGACCGAGAGCGTGCAGATCTCGCTCGACCAGTGGTACGAGGTCAAGTTCAAGCTGACCGACAAGGAACTCGCCTACACGGGCGAGCGCATGATCCAAGAGCACATCGAGCCCGCCGCGTACGCGCTGGCGGACAAGATCGATCAGGACGGCTGCGGCCTGATCAAGCAGATCGGTGGCTTCGCCAACGTCAGCGCCCCTGCTGATGAGACGAACGTCACGGAAGCGCGTCGCATCCTGATGTCGCAGAACGCGCCGATGAGCGACCAGAGCCGTCTGTCGTTCATGATCTCGCCGACCGTCGAGAAGCAGCTGCTGGATCGCTCCTCGTTCTCGCAGTGGCAAGGCTCGGGCACCGTCGGTCAAGCCACGAACATCACGGGCGCTCTGGGTGGCCGCTTCGGCTTCGGTCGCATCTTCGCGAACCAGAACGTCCCGGCGCACACCGCTGGCACCTGCAACGACACCGCGCTTCAGATCAACAACGCCGCTGGCTACGCTGCTGGCACCACGACCATCAACATCGACGCCGCTGATGCCAGCGTGACCGGCACGCTCGTCCCCGGCGACATCCTTTCCATCGGTGGCAAGCTGTACGCGATCACCAACACCACGACGGCTGCGGGCAACGCCTTCACCGGCGTGACGATCACTCCGGGTCTGGAAGCGGCGGTTGTGGACAACGCTGTCGTGACGGCGACCGTGACCTCGGTCATCGCGGAAAACGTCGCGTACCACCGCGACGCCTTCGCTCTGGCGATGGCGCGTCTCCCTGACTACAGCAACACCGGCCTCTTCGGCACGGCGGCGCTGGGTGCGCAGGTTGCTTCGGTGCAGGATCCCGTCACGGGCCTCGCCATGCGCTCGCGCATCTACTACGTCGGCAACAGCTCGGAAGTCCACGTCGCGCTCGACGTGCTCTACGGCTGGAAGGTGCTGAACCCGCGCCTCGCCGTCCGCATGCGCGACGTGAGCTAGTTCGACACCAGTGAGGAAGGCTGGGCGGCGGTGCGCGTCGCCGTCGCCCAGCTCAACATCTACCGCAACGGAGAGCGCCGATGGCATTTGTGGTCGAGAACGGGTCTGGCTTGAGCAACGCGACGAGCTACATCTCGGTCGCCGATGCCGATGCGTACGCTGCCGAGGTCGGCTTGACTGCGTGGACCGGCTTGACGGCTGCAAAGCAGACGGCGCTCATCAAGGCGCAGCGCTACATCACGCAGACCTATCGCGGCCTGTGGAAGGGCGTCCGAACGACCGAGCTGCAATCGCTCGACTGGCCTCGCTCGGATGTCGAGGACTACGACGGCTACATCATCGACTCGGACTCGATCCCTGCCGCTCTCAAGGAAGCGCAGGTCGAGCTTGCCGCGCGGGCGCTGACGGCGGACCTGATCAGCGACGTAGCCGTAGACGGCGGCAACATCACGAGCGAATCCTCGACGGTCGGCGGGCTGAACTACGCCGTGACCTACGCTGGCGGCAAGAGCACGCAAAAGGTCTACACCGTGGCCGAGCGGCTGCTCGAGCCGTACATCGTGGGCGGCGGCGAGATCGTGAGGGGCTGATGCCGGGGCAGCTGGACACGAAGATGCGTGCCGTGGCCGAGACGCTCATCGAGCGCTTCGGCAAGGTCGTATCGTGGACCTCGTACGTGGATGTGCCGGATCCCACTACGGGTCAGGTCGAGCGCACGGCTACGACTCACACGCCGACAATCTCGCCTCCCATCGGGCCGAATCAAAACTACGTCGCCGGTCAGGTGATCGAGCAGGGCGAGTTTGATCTGATGCTCGCGGCCTCGGCCATCGTGTTTGTGCCCAAGGTCGGCGACGAGGTGGACATCGACTCCGTGATCTACACCGTGGTCAAGGTGGACTGGATCTACAGCGGCGAGCTGGTGGCTGCGTACAAGTGCACGGTGCGCCGATGAGCATGGAGGCGCGGGCTGCGGAGTTCGCCAACGCTCTGCGCGTCGAGGTGCGTCGGTTCAAGGAGGAAGAGATCCCGACCGTCGTTCGCGCGGCTGCGATTCGTGCGCTCACAGCTTGCGTAGCCAATACGCCTGTGGATACGGGCCATGCGCGCGCGGGCTGGATCGTTTCGACCGATGCCCCAAGCACGATCAAGAACGACAAGACGGACAAGCAGGGGCAGTCCACGGTCAAGGACGGTCAGCGCGTCATCGCCAGCAGCAAGGCGCTGCACATCTTCGTCAGCAACAACGTCGAATACATCGAGGTGCTCGACGATGGCCGCATCGAACGTCCTCCCGGCGGCGAGATCGAAACGCCGGCCGGCAGCGATGGCCCCAAGCGTCGCCGTCGCGGATCGAGCGGATCGGTGCGCCAGCCCGAGGGCATCCTGAAGCCCGCCATGCGCGAGGTCATCGCGTACATCGACGAGGGCTTGAGCTGATGTTCGTCTCGACGATGCAGCGTGTGCAAACGCTCGCGGACAACGCACTGCTGCTGTGCGGCGAGAACGAGTTTGCGGTGCAACCGTTGAACACGTCAGCCTACGTTCAGTACGAGAACATGAACTTCGCGGTGCCGCCGCCGACCGGCACGTTCACCAACTTTTGGGCGGACGTGCAGATCGACTTCGGCGAGGTGACGCAGATCGGGATGTCGGCGGGCAACCGATACGACCTGCGCGGCACGCTACGGGTGTTCTTTCGCTGCCAGCTGAACCGAGGCGACGGCTTCATCTTGAGCAAGTCCGCGACCTTCATGTCGCAGCTCAATAACGCGACGCTGGGCATCGTTCGCTGCTTCGATGCTGTGCACTCGCCCGTGATGCGCGAGGAACCGTGGTGGGTTGCCGAGGTTGCCGTACCTTTCGAGGCGCGCGAGACGTACGCGCTGGCGGCGTCCAACTTCACCGGCGCGGTGACCCTGAACGACTGGCACGATGCCATGCGCGCTCGCGTCAAGGACTTTGCCGACGCAAACGGGCTCGGCGCGGCCTTCGACAACATGGCGTATTCGCCGCAAGGCGGCGCTGGCGCTGGCACGTGGCTCAACTGCATGGTCATTGACCGCACCATGCAGATCCTGCGCTCCGGCAGCTCAAAGCGCCGACGCGCCGAGGGCGTGCTGCGCATTCTGATCAACGGTCCGCTCGGGCTGGGGCTGTATCACAACCTCAACGTCGCTGACTTGTTGGCGACGGACTTCCGCGCGGTTAGCGTTTCGAGAGTGAGGTACGGCGTGCCGCAGATCCAGACCATCGGTCGCGTGAACCAGTGGTGGGTGACGCAGTTCGACGTACCGTTCCGAGTGGACGAGGTGAGCTAGAACATGGCAAACAGCAACTCTGTCGCGTTGAGGCTGGCGGTCGAGAGCACCTACGGCACGTCGCCGGGTGGCACGTTCGAGGAGGTTCGCTTCACCAGCGAGTCCCTCGCCAAGACCACGGGCACGACCACTTCGGCGGAAATCCGCAGCGACCGCCAGATCACCGATGTCGTGCGCGTCAGCGATGGCGTGGACGGCGCAATCGAAGGCGAGTTGAGCTACTCGGGCCTCGCCACGGCGAGCAGCGCGCAAGACGAGCTGATGGAAGCCGCGCTGATGTCGGCATCCTTCAGCGCCGTGCAGACGAACACCGGCACGTGGAGCTGCACTTCGGGCGGCTCGACGATCACCGGCACGGGAGTCGGCACGTCGATCAACGTCGGCGACTGGATTCGCTTCAAGGACGGCGCGGTACTCATCGGTTACTTCTTCGTGACCGCTGCGTCGGCCAACTCGCTGTCGGTCACGCCGACCTTGCCGTCTACCGTGGTCGGTGGCGGCAACGAAGAGGTCGAGCGCGGAGCCGTCATCACGAACGGCACGACCGAGCGCAGCTTCACCATCGAGCGCCAGCACACGGACGTGGCCTCGACCTTCGAGCTCTACACGGGAGTCAAGGTCAACTCGATGACGCTCAACGTGGCGGCAGGATCGATCTCGCGCTACACGTTCGCGCTGCTCGGCCAAGACGAGGTGAGCGCGGCTTCGACCGCTGCCTCAAGCACCACGGCTCACACCACGAACCCGATCATGAACGGCGTGGACAACGTGTACGCGGTGCGCGAAAACCACGCCTCGCTCGGCACCATTGTCCGCAGCTTCTCGCTCACGGTCGCCAACAACCACTTCGCGCGTCAGGCGGTCGGCTCGCTCGGCCCCGTGTCGATGGGCAGCGGATCGTGCGTGGTGACCGGCACGCTCTCGGTCTACTTCGAGAACAACACGCTGCTCGACAAGTTCCGCAACTGGACCACGACGAACCTGTCGTTCATCCTTCAGGACAGCGCGGGCAACGCCTACTGCTTCCACATTCCCGAGTGCAAGCTCACGCTGGGTCGCGCGAGCACGCCGGGGCTCAATCAGGACATCACCGCCGAGCTGTCGTTCCAAGGCTACCGCGACACGACGTACGGCCACACGGTGCGCGTCACGCGCTGGGATGTTTGATGGTCAAACTCAAGTCGCTGCGCGTTGATACGACCGCCGAGGCCGAGGGCGTATGGCTTGAATACGTCCACGGCTTCAAGGTCCGCATCGCCAGCACCGCCACCCGCAAGTTCCGCGACGCGATGGAGGCGGCGATGCTGCCCTACCGCGACCTGATCCGTGCCGACCAAGGCAAGGACAAGGCCGAGCGCAAGTTCACCGACGAGATGCGTACGTCGCTGCTGCGCGAGGTCGTAGCCGAGCACGTTCTCGTTGGCTGGGAAGGGCTTGAGGATGACGAAGGCGAGCAGGTGCCGTACTCGAAGGCGGCTGCGCTGGCGCTGCTCAACGATCCGGGGATGCACCGTCTGTTGTCGTGGATCGAAGCCGCTGCTGCGAACGAGGACGTGTATCGCGCAGAGCGTTTGGAGCGTGACCGGGGAAACTCATAGCCGCGCTGCGGTGGCAGCTGCACTACGGCGCGGACGCTGAACAGCACAAGCGGAAGAACACCAAGGCATGGCAAGAGCGCACCGAGCCGCACCCCGATCTGGAATGGATGCTCGTCGCGTTCGGCGCTCTCTCCAGCTCGCGTGGAACGAACGGCCTCGGCGGCGTGTCGGGCATTCGACCGACCGACATGGTGGCGTGGCTGGACCTTCGGGGTATCCTCGATGCGGACAAGCGGCGCAACTTTGCCTTGCTGATCGAGGCGATGGACGCCGAGTTCCTCAGGTTCGCGCAAGCGCAGGTGTCGCATGGTGAGAACAACCGCACTACGGCTAGAGATCGACGCGCGCCAAATGCAGCAGGGCGCGGAGCAAGCCGCTCGCGCACTTGATACGGTCGGCCAGAAGGCCGAGCGCACGGGTCGCCAGATCAACGTCTCGACCGAGGCGATTGAGCGCAAGCTCGACGCCATCGTGGACGGCATCGCGGCGCAGAACCGCATGATGGAGGAGAGCGGGCGCAAGACGCAAGCGCAGCTCAAGGAGACTGAACGCCAGCTCGACTCGACCAAGGGTCAGGTCGAGAAGATGGGCCAAGAGGTGACGAAGGTCAGTGGCGTCATGGCGGCGATGGAGGAGAAGTTCCGCGCGCTCGGCAAGGCTGCTGTCGGGATGTTCGCCGCCGACGTGTTTGCCAAGGTTGTTGGCTTCAACAGCGCGATGGACGCCTTGAGCAAGGTGAGCAACGCAGCCGCCGAAGGCATCCGCGAAATCGGCATCCAACTGCTTGGGCTTGAAGATGTTATTGAGCAGCACAACATCATCGGGTCTTTGAACGATCAACTGGAAAAGCTGCAACAGCAGAGGGCTGCTGGGTACTTCCAAGTCAATGTTGCTGGGCAAACTGTTGAGCTGCGTCGGCCACGTGTCGAAGGCATCGAACAACAGATTCAAATGACGAAGATGGTGCTGCAAGCCCAGCAAACCATCCGCGACCTTGAAGCCGCAGCAAGAAGCGGATCTACGCTAGAGAGCCAAAGATTCACAAGTGGCGTTGGGGTTGCTCGTCCGACAGAAGAGCAAGCAGCGCAAGCTGCACAGCGCGTTCTTGAGGATCTGCGGCTCTCACTTGAACAGCTCGCCAAAGCTGGCGAAAAAGCTGCTGCTGGCACCGAGGCGGCAGTCAAAGGCTTTCAGATCCAAGACACGATGCCGGATCCGTTTCGGTATCGAGCCGACACGACGGCCATCCGCTTTGGCGCTGGCGCTGCGCCGGATCGTCGAGGCACGCTAGCCGATCAAGCGCAGATCGAGCTGCTGCGACGCATCGCGCTCAACACGGGCGACGCGCGTGCACGCTTTGCGCTCGGCGGCGTTCCCGAGGAGACGTTCTTCCCGCAGATCGTCCCTGCGATGGGTGGGATCCTTCCCGAAGAATCCAAGCCCTTTTACGAGCGCGGGCGTGGCGCACAAGCTGCTACGCCGTCTGCGCTCGAGCAGCGCTACGCGGTCGAGAACATCGCGCAGGACTTCACGCAGCAGTTCTACGGCTCGCTCAAGAGCAGTCTGCTCACGGGCGACTTCTCGGACTTCGGGCGGCAGGTCACGAACATGATCGGCAGCAGCCTGATCGACGCGCTGGTCGCTGCGCCCTTCCAAGAGGCGATGAGCACGCTCGTGCAAGCGCTTTTGAGCGGCATCCGTGGCGGGCTCGGGATGAACACCGCGACCGCGACGGGAGGCGGCGGTGGCGCTCCGAGCGCAGAGATGCGTTCGATGACCGTCTCAACCTCGAACGCCCAGTACCGTTCGCAGCGTCAGCAGTTTGACGATTCCGCAAGGCGGCGACCCGTATGACCTTCCACGACATCGAACTCGACCGCGCGTACTCGTACGGCTCGCTCATCACCGAGCAGGGCAACACCGCCGTCATCCAACTGGCGAGCGGGCAAGAGGAGCGCATCCAGCGCTGGAACGACACGCAGGTCGTTGCCAACCTCGGCTATGCCGTTAAGACGTACGCCGAGCTGCAAGCCCTGCTCAAGTTCAAGCGCGCTCGCGGTCATCGTGCGCACAGCTTCCGCTTCTGGAACCCGTTGGACTACAGCACCAACGCGGCGAACACGCCGAACGACACGAGCACGTCGCTCGTAACGGCGACCGATCAGACGCTCGGCCTTGGCGACGGCACGACCACGACGTTCCAGCTGCTGAAGCGGTACGTCAGCGGATCGCAGACGGTGATCAAGAACATCACCAAGCCGATCTCCGGCAGCGTCAAGATCGCTTGGACAAACGCCGGAGTGGACACGACCAAAACCGAGGGCACACATTTCACCGTGAACTACACCACGGGAGTGGTCACGTTCACTGCCGGCAACATTCCAACGGTCAACGACACGGTGCGCGGCGGTTGCCAGTTCAACGAGGAGATGCGCTTCGAGAGCGATGAGTCCAGCGTGAGCATCGAGAGCTTCGAGCGAGGCGACATCGCTGGCGGTCTGCGCATCATCTCGGTGATGTCGCCCGTGCTGGTCAACGATGACTTCGTGTATCGCGGCAGTTCGCGTCCGAGCTTCACGGCGGACATGGATCTGACGCCGCAGATGGGTGCGTTTGTCGCCGTCGATCCGGGCTCGGCTGGATTGAAGCTCAAGCTGCCCAGTACCGCTGGCGTGCCCGAAGGTGGCCCGCATTGGAAGCTGCGCAACCTGTCGGCAACCAACACCTTCCTCGTCACGGACTCGGCGGGCGTCACGCTGTTCACGATGCAGGTCGCTGGCGACGCAAACCGCCGCGACACGTGCGAGGTCTGGCTAAGTGATACCGGCTCGGCGCTTGAGTGGATGGCAGTCACGTGATCCGCATTGAGACGTTCTTTGGCGGCTCGCACGCTCAGGTGCTTCCTGCGCCGGGGCCACTCTACTTGTCGCTGCAACAAGCACGGCTGTGGCGTCTGCGCTCGTCCTCGTCGAGCTTGGCCGTGCGGCTTCCCGACTACACCTCGAGCACGTGGGTGTGGCAGACCGGCGTGCCGCACTTTTTGATCTGGAACGACCCGACGGGCAGCAACACGTTCGACGTGTGCACGTTCGGCGGGACCGTGCTCTACACCGTGCCTGTCGGCGAAGCAGTCGAGGTCAACTTGGTCAACACCAGCAGCAACCCGAACGCCGGATCGGCGAGCTGGGCGTGGGATTGCCGCAAGCGCCTGAGGATGACGTAGCCATGCCGGTCATTGTCACGGGTATCGGATCGCTGTCTCTTGCGGTCACCGCAGGATCGCGCGTCGGCAACGTCATCACGCTCACGGTCGCAGCAGTGCCGTCGAGCCTTGCCGCTGGTCAACTCATCACGGTGGCGGGCGTCGGAGGCTTCACCGGCGTCAACGGCGACTGGACGGTCACATCAGTCACGGCGACCACGGTCGTGTTCTCGGTAACGGCGGCTGGTGGCACGTACACCTCGGGCGGAACAATCTCGCGCAAGTACGCGACCATCGAGGCGTGGAACACGGCGACCGTCGGTGCAATCGGCACGGGCAACATCAAGATCGGCGAGATGTACGCCGACTCGGTGTTTGAGCAGCTGACGCCGACGAACCTCACGCTGACCGGCGCGACCAGCACTACGGCGACGCAGTACCGAATGCTTCGTGCGTGGAGTGGGCACCGCTACCGTGCGCGTCTCGATGATGGCGTGAAGGTGCGCCGCGCCGTCAATCAAGCCACCAACGTCAACAACGTGCTCACGATCAGCGAGCCGTTCTTCAGGCTCGACGGCATCGGCTTCGAGATCGTCGATAGCAACCCGAACATCGCGTATATCACGCTCGACCAGTATGTCGTGAAGGTGGTCAACGAGAACACCACGATCACGGGCTGCACTTTTGACGGCAGCGGATTCTTGCAGCAGACTGGCACTCCGGGTCTCGTGAACCTCGAGGTCAAGGGTGGCTCGTACGTCGCGTTCAACCTGTTCCTCGGCGCAGCCAACGACGCCATCGCAAACGAGTACGCATTGCTGGTGCTGAACAGCGCAGCGACGGCTGGCATCGTCTGCAACAACACCGTCTACGGCTTCAAGAGCGGCGGCATCGTCTCGACGCATCCGACGATCACGTTTAACGGCAACGCGGTCTACAGCACGTCCTCTGGGCCGTGCATCGGCGTTCCTCCCGGCAAGGCGTTCAACTGCCTCGTCTCGGACATCGGCGTGAGCTACGGCTTGTCGGTCGGCTGCAAGGAAGGCGTGCTCGCCTCCGCCGAGCTTGCTTACCCAGAGTTCAAGGACGCGCGGCCTGTCGAGGCTGGCGAGATGGTGACGAGCAAGGTCGC
>Ga0129333_10000444_pt1 | contig 33676 bp, 28 predicted proteins | sample CPB6_08_DNA_FD_94474 | JGI IMG/M metagenome (GOLD analysis project Ga0129333, IMG submission 94474) | Freshwater to marine salinity gradient microbial communities from Chesapeake Bay, USA - CPBay_Sum_0.6_0.8_DNA | ecosystem: Environmental > Aquatic > Marine > Coastal | place: USA: Chesapeake... | reverse complement strand
GATCCGAGAGCATGCGCAGGAAGCGGCCGCGAATGTTGGGGCCATAGACGACCATGCGGACGTGCCGCGGGCAGGCCAGCGGCAACAGGAATCCATCCAGCCAGGAGAGGTGGTTGGCCACCAGCACGAGCGGTCCGCTGGCCGGAAGCAGTTCCGCGCCCCGGACGCGAAACCGACAGAAGGAGTGCACGATCGCGGCCACGAACAACCGCAGCGTCGCCCGCGGCGCCGCACAGACAGCGGCGCCTGCGGCCACGAGCGAGAGGACCGCGAAGATGCCGAACACGCCGCGGGCCGACACCAGCGGCGTGACGGCCGCGGCCTGCTGCGGCGCCGACTGGTCGGCCAGCCAGTTGCCGGCGGCCATGCCCACGAGCGTGGCCGCCAGCGTGACCATGGCGAACAGCCCGTTGGCGTCGGCGAGGCGGTGCCGCGGCACGGTTTCCGGGATCGACCCCACGAGCGCCGGCGCCAGCAGCGCCGCCTGACAGCCGATCAGGATCACGGTGCCGAGCAGCAGCCAGAGGCCGGTCGGGAGGGCGGCGCCGGGAGCCGACGGAGACGTGCGCAGCATGCCGTAGAGCAGCGAGGCCACGAGCATGCCGGTGAACGTGAGCAGGTTGAGGGCGGCGAGGAGGGCGCCGCGCCGTGGCGGGGGGCAGGTGGCCTGGAAGTAGGCCTCCAGCGGCACGTCGAAGATGCCGGCGCCGAAGCCGAGCACCCAGAGCATGGCCAGCGCCGTCCACCAGGCGACGGGCTCGGGGCCCGCGGCAGAGAAGATCGACCGGGAACCGACCGCGAGACACAGCGACGCGATCGCCATGATCAAGGCCCCCAGCGGCACGAGCCCCATGTCGGCGCCGCGGGACGAGATTCTGCCGGCCACGACGCTGCCCACGGCGATGCCCACGACGAGCGCTACGAGCATGGGGATCGAGTCGGACTGTGACGTGGCGCCCGCCTCGCTCACGAACTGGTCGACGTTGAGTTGGGCGACCGCCCCGAGCGCCCAGAAGAAGACGATGCCCGCGGCCGCCGCGAGGAGTTCGCGGGAGCGGAACAGTTCGCGGAGATCGGACCAGGTTCGGGCCAGGGCGTTCCAGGGCGCGGGCGCGGCCGGATCGGCCGCCGGCCGGTGGGCCAGCAGGAGGCTGGCCACCCAGCCGGCGAGGCCCACGCCCAGCAGTGCCGCGCAGGCCGGCAGCAGCCGTTGCCAGCCGGCGAATGCCCCGCCCGGGCGATGGCCCCACCAGAGCACGGCGGCGGCGACGCCCACGATCAACAGTTCGGCGAACTTGCACCAGGCGATGACCGACGGCTTGGGCCGACGGTCGGCCAGCCAGCCGGCCAGCCAGGCGAGCGCCACGAAGGGGAGCACGAAGCCCGCCGTGCCGATCGTGAGCACGAGGGCCACGCCCGCCGCGCCCGCGGCGTGCTTGCCCAGGCCGATCGCCAGCCAGCGGAGCAGATTGTCGTTGACGACGGTGAGCGTGCGCACCGCGAGCAGCGGGCGGAATCCCCGCGCATCAGGCGGATCGACGTCGGCGGCGGCCACCGTGGGAAGGGCGTCATGCGAAGGCTGCAAGGTGTCGGCCTCGGCTGGTCTGACGGGGCTCCGGCTGCGACGGCCCGGGCGGGCCCCCGACCGCATGCGGATTACCCATGTTCAAGGCTGGAATGGCAGACTTTGACGGCGGTTTGAAGGGGGCTGAAAGCGAACGTATTCTCAATGAGTCACGTATCGGACAACAAGACCGGTATCGGGACCGCGTCTTCCGCCCCCGCCCCCTGAGTTCGGGACCCTCCCCATGACCACGTTCGCCCGTCATCTCCTTGCCGCCGTCGTCGCCCTGGTGTTCGCGACGCTCGCTGCGCCCGCCTGGGCGCAGGTCGTCTCCTACGGCGTCATGCGGCCCGTCGTACCCGTGGTCGCGGCTCCCGTCGTGGCAGCGCCGGCCTACGTCTCGAACTACACGCCGGCGGGGAACTACGCCGCCGTGACCGCCTTCTCGCCGCCGGTTGTGGCCCAGCCCATGGCAACGGCGGTGAGCGTGAACTACCCGCCGGTGGTCGCGCCGGCCGCCGTCACGACCGCCTACTACGCGCCCGTCACCACGGCCTACTACGCACCGGCCGCGACCGTCGCCTATGCTCCCGTCACGACCGCCTATTACGCTCCGGCCACGACCGCGTATTACGCGCCCGCCACGACCGCTTATTACGCTCCGGCCGTCGCCATGCCGCTCTACCGTCAGGGTCTGTTCGGCGGCCTGCGGCCCGTGCGCACGGCCTATTTTCTGCCGTACTGACGCACGCTTCGGCCGCCCGCGCCGTTTCTTGACCACCCGCCGTCACCCCCTATAGTACGGTCGCCCTGTCGCGGCGATGGACGTGCGGCGGCGGGCAGGATCGGTGAAAGGCGCGGATGTCGAGGACGGTCAACATCATCGGCGCCGGCCCGGGCGGACTCGCCTGCGCCATGCTCCTCGCCCGGGCGGGTGTGCGGGTGCGGGTCCTCGAGCGACTGCCCGTCCCCGGGGGGCGGACGAGCACGATCGCCACGCCCGAGGGGTTCAAGTTCGACCTCGGCCCCACGTTCTTCCTCTACCCACGGGTGCTGGAGGAGATCTTCGAGGCCTGTGGCCGTGACCTGCGGCAGGAGGTGGAGATGGTCCGCCTCGATCCGCAGTACCGCCTCGTGTTCGGCGCCGGCGGCGAATTGCTGGCCACGCCCGACGTGGGCCGCATGGAGGCCGAAGTGTCGCGGCTCTCGCCGGCTGACCGCGGCGCGTTCACGCGGTTCATGGAGTCGACGCGGGAGAAGTTCTCCCGGTTCGCCCCGTTCCTGGAGCAGCCCTTCCAGAGTTGGCGCGATCTGGCCAATCCCGACCTCCTCAAACTGATGCCGCTGCTCAAGCCCTGGCGGAGCCTCGACGCCGAACTGGGCACCTTCTTCTCCGACGAGCGGATCCGTCTGGCCTTCACGTTCCAGTCGAAATACCTGGGCATGTCGCCGTTCCGCTGCCCGAGCCTGTTCTCGATCCTCTCCTTCCTCGAATACGAGCACGGCGTGTTCCATCCCATCGGCGGCTGCGGCGCCGTGTCGACGGCGATGGCGCGAATCGCGACCGACATGGGGGTGGAGATTCACTACGAGGAGCCGGTCGAGGAGCTGCAGTTCGCGGGCCGCCGCATAGAGGCGGCGCGGACCGCGCGGGCCTCGTATGCGGCCGATGCCACGGTCGTGAACGCCGACTTCGCCCGCAGCATGACGCGGCTCGTGCCCGATCGGCTGCGGCGCCGCTGGAGCGACCGCCGCATCGCCTCGCGACGATTCTCCTGCTCCACGTTCATGCTCTACCTGGGCCTCGAGGGCCGTCAGGATCACGTGCCGCACCACACGATCTACCTGTCGGAGGACTACCGCGACAATCTCGCCGACATCGAGCATCGCCATGCGTTGAGCCGCGATCCCTCGATGTACGTGCAGAACGCCTGCGTCACCGATCCCACGCTCGCGCCGCGCGGCGGCAGCACCCTGTATCTCTTGATTCCCGTCACCCACCGGCATCCCAACGTCGACTGGCGGCGCGAGGCGCCGCGCTTTCGCGAACTGGCCCTCGACCAGTTGCGCCGCATCGGCATCGAGGACGTGCGCCCGCGGATCCGCTACGAGCGCATGATCACGCCCGACGAATGGCAGGACGGCTACGAAATCTACCGCGGTGCCACGTTCAACCTCTCGCACGACCTGGGGCAGATGCTGCACATGCGGCCGCACAACCGCTTCGAGGACGTGGAGCGGATGTACCTCGTGGGCGGCGGCACGCATCCGGGCAGCGGACTGCCGGTGATCTACTCCTCCGCGCGGATCACGGCCGACCTGTTGCTCGACGACCTGGGGGTGGATCCGGCAACACTGCGACGCCGGCGGCCGGCCCCGCGCGGCAAGGCGGCGGCGGCGGTGTGAGATCCCGACGCGGTCGGGAGCAGGGTGCGATAGGCTCGGGGACAAACGGATGAACATGCAGGCAGGCGACGGCGAGCGGGTGGTGGTCGTGGGCGGCGGCCTGGGCGGACTGGCGGCGGCCTGCACGCTGGCGGCCCGCGGCTACGCGGTCACGCTCTGCGACAAGAACGCCTGGGTGGGCGGCAAGGCCGCGGTGCTCTCCGAGCAGGGCTTCCGCTTCGACATGGGGCCGACGATCCTGACGATTCCCCGGGTGCTGAAGCGCATCTACGCCGAGGCGGGCCTGGAGATGGAGAAGTATCTCGATCTCGTCCCGCTCGACCCCCAGTGGCGGAGCTTCTTCGACGACGGCTCGACGCTCGATCTGTTCGCCGACGTGCAGCAGATGCGGGCCACCCTCGACGCCTACGCCCCGGGCTCCGGTTCCGGCGACGGCTACGGCCGCTTCATGGACTTGTCGCAGCGGCTGCACAGGATCTCCGATGAGTTCTTCTTCTGGCGCAGCGTGGGCGGCATGAAGGACATGTTCAATGTCCGCAAGAGCCTGTCGGTCTCGTTCGTCAAGGAACTGCTGGGGATGCGTCCCGGCCACAGCGTGGCGGGCACGGTGCGGTCGTTCGTGCCCGACGAGCGGGCCGCCCAGATGCTCGACCACTTCACGCAGTACGTGGGCAGCGCCCCCGACGAGTCGCCGGCCGTTCTCTGTGGCATCGCCCACATGCAGTCGAACGACGGCGTCTGGTATCCGCGCGGCGGCACGGGGGCCGTGCCCCGGGCGCTGGCCAGCCTGGCGGTCGACCTGGGCGTGGAGATCCGCACCAAGACGCCCGTGCGTCGGATCCTCGTGGAGCGGGGCCGGGTGTGCGGCGTGGAGACGGCCTCCGGCGAGACGATCCGGGCAGGAGTGGTGGTCAGCAATTCCGACAGCGTGCGCACGCACCGTGAGCTCGTGGAGGGTGCGCCGCGGGAGCGGTTCCTGGGCCGCCGCAAATACGAGCCCGCCTGCTCGGGCGTGGTCCTGTATCTGGGTCTGAACCGCCGCTACGAGCAGCTCATCCACCACAACTTCGTGTTTTCGGCCGATCCGCACGAGGAGTTCGAGACCATCTACCGTCGCGGTGAGCCGGCCCCCGATCCCACCTGCTACGTCTGCGCCCCGGCGATCACCGAGCCGGAGGTGGCGATTCCCGGCGGCGAGGCGCTGTACGTGCTCGTCCACACACCCTACCTGCGGCCGCATCACGACTGGAAGACGATGTTCCCGGCGTACCGGAACACGATCATCCGCAAGCTGGAGCGGACCGCCGGCCTCGAGGACATCGAGAAGCACATCGTGGTCGAGCGGGCCCTCACGCCGCAGGACATCAACGACCGCTACCACGTGCTCGATGGCGCCATCTACGGCCTCGCCAGCCACGGCAGATACCTGGGCGCGTTCAAGCCCGCCAACCGTTCGCCCGACGTCGAGGGCCTGTATCTGGCCGGCGGCTCGGCGCATCCCGGCCCGGGGATGCCGATGGTGCTGATGTCGGGCTGGATCGCGGCCGACTGCGTCGACCAGGACAAGCTCGTCGGCCAGGCGGCATCGCGGGCCTCCCGGGCGCCGGTCGGGGTCTGACCGCCGGCACCGCGCCCCAGATGCGGCGGCCGGATTCGGCCGACCGCTGAGGATCGTCCCCATGAATGCCGCCGGCCGTGATCAGCGACAGGGGAGCGGGAGTCTGCCGCCCTTCTCCCGACGGCTGCACGGCTGGTTCATGGCCTACGTGCGGCGCTACATGCGTCGGCATTTTCACGCGTTTCGGCTGCTCAAGGCCGGCGCGGGCGAGGCCGACCGGCCGGTGATCGCCGACCAGCCGGTGATCTTCTATTCCAACCATCCGGGCTGGTGGGATCCGCTCACGTTCTTGTTCCTGGGCGAACGGCTGTTTCCCGGGCGGATGGTCTATGGGCCGATCGACGCCGGAGCGCTGGGGAAATACAAATTCCTGGAGCGGATCGGGTTCATCGGGATCGAGCCGGGCACCTTCGCCGGCTCGGCCCGCTTCCTGCGCATGGCCCGCGCCGCCGCCCGTCGCAGCGACGTGATCTTCTGGATCACGTCCCAGGGCGAGTTCACCGACCCGCGCGCCCGGCCCTTGACGATCCGGCCCGGCATCGGGCACGCCCTGGCCGCGCGTCGGGAGGGCTTGGTCGTGCCCCTGGCCGTCGAATACCCATTCTGGAATGAACGCTGCCCTGAGATCCTCGTCGCCTTCGGGCCGGCGCTGCGGATCGACGAGGCCCGTGGCCGCAGCGCCGCTGACTGGACCGTGATCCTGGAGCGGGCCCTGGAAGCGGCGCAGGATCGGCTGGCGGCAGCGGCGCAGGGCCGCGACCCGGCCGCCTTCACGACGCTGCTGGCGGGCCGCGTGGGCGTGGGCTTCGTCTACGACCTCGTGCGGCGGTTGTCCGCCTTCCTCAAGGGACGGCGCTTCGACGCCTCGCACGGCGGCGAGTCGGCAGCCGACGAGACACCGCGATGACCGCGACCATGATCGGCCTGCTGGCGATCGCGGGGCTCGCGCTCGCGGCCCTGCCCGCGGCACTGACGCTCGCCAACCTGCGGGCCTTCGCGCCGCCGCCGGCCGCGCCCGCCGCCGGCCGCCGGCAGGTGTCGGTGCTCGTGCCGGCCCGCAACGAGCGTGCCGCGATCGGCAGGCTCTGCGATGACGTGCTCGCCAGCACCGGAGTCGATCTGGAACTCGTGATTCTCGACGACGGGAGCACGGACGGCACGGCCGACATCGTCCGGGGGATCGCCGCCGCCGACCCGCGTCTGCGGCTCGTCGCTGGAAATCCGCTCCCGGCCGGCTGGTGTGGGAAGCAGCACGCCTGCTGGCAACTCGCGGCGGCGGCGCGGCACGACATCTGGGTGTTCCTCGACGTCGACGTGTCGCCCGCGGCCGAGGCGGTCGCGCGGGCCGTGGCCTTTCTCGACGCCTCCGGAGCGGCGCTTGCGAGCGGCTTTCCGCGGCAGCGGACGGCCTGCGTGCTCGACTGGCTGCTGCTGCCGCTGATCCACTTCATCCTGCTGGGGTTCCTGCCGCTGGCTCGCAGCCGCAAGGACCGCTCCCCGGGGCTGGCGGCCGGCTGCGGGCAATTTTTCGTCACGCGTCGCGCCGACTACGAGCGGTCCGGTGGGCATGCGGCGATCCGAGCCTCGCTGCACGACGGCGTGAAGCTGCCGCGGGCCTACCGCCGCGCGGGCCTGGCGACCGACGTCTTCGACGCCGCCGGCATCGCCTGCTGCCGGATGTACGAGCGGGATGCCGACGTCTGGCGGGGGCTCTCCAAAAACGCCACCGAGGGCATCGGCGGTCCGGCCACGATCGTGCCCTTCACGATCCTCCTCGGCGGCGGTCAGATCATGCCCGTGGCGCTCGCGGCCTGGGGGCTGGCGAGCGGCTGGAATGGCTGGCCGGCCTGGGCCGTGCCGCTGGTGATCCTCGCCGCAACGCTGGTCTGGCTGCCGCGGCTGCTGGAGGCGTTTCGGTTTCGGCAGAGCGTCACGAGCGCGGTGGCTCAGCCGCTCGCCGTCGCGGTGTTTCTCGTCATCCAGTGGGTGGCGCTGGGCCGCAAGCTGCTGGGGCTGAAGACGGCCTGGCGGGGCCGCCCGCTGTCCCCGCAGTGACCGTGGCCGCCAAGCAGCCGGGATGGGGTCAGGCTCGGGCGGCCAGCCTGCGGGCCCGCCGCACGTTGTCGACGGCGGCCTCGACTGAGTCGGCGAGCGCCGTGAGGTGTCCCATCTTGCGGCCCGGACGGGGCTGCGTCTTTCCGTAGAGGTGCAGACGCACGCCGGGCACGCCGAGCGCGGCCGCCCAGTCGGGCTCGCCGCGGGCGCCGGCCGCGCTTGAAAACCAGCAGTCACCCAGCAGGTTCGCCATCGCCGCCGGGGCCACCAGCCGCGTCGATCCCAGGGGCAGGCCGCAGACCGCGCGGACCTGCTGTTCGAACTGGCTCGTGTCGCAGGCCTCGATCGTGAGGTGGCCGGAGTTGTGCGTCCGCGGGGCGATCTCGTTGACCAGCACGCGGCCGTCACGGGTCACGAAGAACTCGACGCAGGTCACGCCCACCACGTCGAGTGCCGCGAGGATCCTCTCCGTCGTCCGCACGGCGCCGGCGAGCACGGGCTCCGGCAGTCCCGCGGGCACGCTCGACACGTCGAGGATGTGGTTGGCGTGGGCGTTTCGAGACGGCGCGAAGGCGGCGGTCGTTCCATCGAGACCGCGCGCGGCGACGACCGAGATCTCGCAGTCGAAGTCGACCCAGCCCTCGAGGACGAGCTCGCGGGGTCCGTCGGGCCCCGCGCCGAGGGCCTCCCACGCCGCATCCACGTCGGCCGCGGTGCAGAGCTTCGCCTGACCCTTGCCGTCGTAGCCGAAGGCAGCCGTCTTGAGGACCGCAGGCAGCCCGATGTCCGCCACGGCCGCGCGGAGCTGCGCGCGCGAGCGGACGACGCGGTGGGGAGCGCAGGCGAAGCCGTGGGCCGTGAGAAAGGCCTTCTCGCGGGCCCGATCCTGGGTCGTGAAGAGCACGTCGGGATGGGGCCGGACGGGCACCACGGCCGCCAGCGCCCGGCCGGCCGCCGCCGGGATGTTTTCGAATTCGAACGTCACCACGTCGAGCGCACCGGCCACACGGCCCAGGAAGTCGCCGTCGTCGAAGGAACCGAGGTGGAGCCGGTCGCAGTGCCGCGCCGCCGGACAGTCGGCCACGTCGGAGATGGCCTCGACCTGGTAGCCCATCCGCTTGGCGGCCGCGGCGAACATCGCGCCCAGCTGTCCGCCGCCGAGGATGCCCAACGTCGCGCCGGGCAGGATCACCGATGTCGAAGCGGCGGGCACGGGGTCACCGCTGCGACGGGTTCGCGGACCAGCCGTTCGGCTCGGCCGCCAGGTCCTCGCGCAACACCCGCGCCGTCTGCTCGGCGCGGTAGGCCACGAGCCTGTCGCGAAGCTCGGCATCCTCGAGGGCCAGGATGGCCACCGCGAGCAGCGCCGCATTGGCCGCCCCGGCGGGGCCGATCGCCAGAGTGCCCACGGGCACGCCGGCCGGCATCTGCACGATGGAGAGCAGGGAATCGACGCCGCGCAGCATCGACGACTCGACCGGCACGCCGAGCACGGGAATATGGGTCTGGGCGGCGAGCATTCCCGGCAGGTGGGCCGCGCCGCCGGCGCCGGCGATGATCACCTTCAGGCCGCGGGCCGCGGCGGCGGCCGCGTAGTCGGCCAGCTTGCCGGGCGTGCGGTGGGCCGACACCACCTCGCAGGCATGGGGCACGGCGAACTGCTCGAGCACCTCGGCGGCACGTTGCAGCGTGTTCCAGTCGGAGCGGCTTCCCATCACGACCCCGACGCGGGCTTGAGGCTGGGGGCTGGGCATGGGGGAGCCGGGGGCGGGAATGCGGCCGGCGCGGCAAAACGCCGCGCCCGACGATCGTCATCTTGCTCGCGGCCGCTTCACGTTGCAACCTGTGGCGATGGCCCGCACGCTCCCCGACGTCCTGCGCATCGACTGGCCGGCGGAAACACCGGCGCCACCCGCACAAACCGCACAGGCGCTCGAACGGGCGGCCGACGTGCTGCGGCGCGGCGGCCTGGTGGCGATCCCCACGGAGACCGTCTACGGGCTGGCGGCCGACGCGCTCGACGAGGATGCCGTGGCCGGCATCTTCCGGGCCAAGGGGCGGCCGGCCTCCAATCCGCTGATCGTGCACGTCTCCGATGCGGCCATGGCCCGCGAGTTGGCCGGGGCCTGGCCGGCGGCCGCCGAGGCGATCGTGGCGGCGCTCTGGCCCGGACCCGTGACCGTCGTCGTGCCGCGTGGTCCGCGCATTCCCGACATCGTCACGGCGGGCGGGCCCACGGTGGCCCTGCGCTGTCCCGACCAGCCGCTGACGCGGCTGCTGATCGCCACGACCGGTCGGCCCCTGGCGGCCCCCAGCGCGAACCGTTCGGAGGCCGTCTCGCCCACGACGGCACATCACGTCCTCGCCGGCCTCGGCAACCGCGTGGACCTGATCCTCGACGGCGGCCCCTGCGGCCGGGGCATCGAGTCGACGGTGGTCGATTGCACGGTCGATCCTCCGCGGATCCTCCGGCCCGGTCCGCTGGGGGAGGACGACCTGCGGGCGGCGCTGGGTGGACCCGTGGCCGTCTCCGCTGCCGACGGCGGAGGAGGCGACGAACCGGCCCGCACGCCCGGCGCGAGGCCCCGCCATTACGCGCCGCAGACTCCGCTCGAGATGCCGGACGATCCGCTGGCCCGCGTCACGGCGCTGCTCACGGCCGGCGGCCGGGTGGGATGGCTGACGACGCACACGGACGATCCCCGGGTGCGGACGCTGGCGGCGTCCCGTGACCTGGTGATCGTGCCCATGCCCGCGGAAGCACACGACTACGCCCGTCGGCTCTACGCCACGCTTCACGCCCTCGACCAGCGCGGGCTGGAGCGGATCGTGGTCGATCCGCCGCCCGCCGACGGGGCCTGGGTGGCGATCCGTGACCGGCTGGCACGGGCGGCCGCCGCGGGTGCGTCCCGCGACTGACGCGGCGAAGGGTCAGGCGGCGGGCGCGAGGATCTCCCGCAGGGCGGCCGCGATCTCCGGATACTGGAACGTGAAGCCGCTGTCGAGCGCCACCCGCGGAATCACCCGCTGCGAGGCGAACAGGACCTTCGCGAACTCGCCGAACAAGAGCCGGAGGCCGATGTAGGGTGCCGGCATGAAGGCGGGCCTGTGCAGCTGTCTGCCCAGCGCTGTGGTGAACTCGCTGTTCCGCACGGGATGGGGCGCCACGGCGTTCATCGCGCCGCGGATCGTCGCCGTGTCGGCCGCATGCACATAGAGCCGGGCCAGGTCGGCGACGTGAATCCAGGGCATCCACTGCCGGCCGTTGCCCAGCGGGCCCCCGGCGCCGAGCTTGAAGGGCGTGAGCATCTTGCCCAGGGCACCGCCGCCGGCCCCCAGCACGATGCCGGTGCGTGCCGTCACCACGCGCACGCCGGATCGTTCGGCGGCCAGCGCCTCGTCCTCCCAGGCCACGCAGACGTCGGCGAGGAAGTCGTGGGCCGGTGCCGCCGCTTCGGTCAGTTCCTCGTCGCCCCGGTCGCCGTAGTAGCCGACCGCCGATGCCGACACGAGCACCGCCGGCCGGGACGAGGCCTGGGCGATGCCCTGCACGAGGTGCCGCGTGCCGATCACACGGCTGTCGCGGATGCGGGCCTTCTGTGCCGCGGTCCAGCGGCCTTCGGCCACCGATTCGCCGGCCAGGTGGAACACGGCGTCGATGCCGGCGAACACCTCCGGCGGCGGTGGGCCATCCTCCGGATCCCAACGCACGATGCGACCGGCCAGGTGTCCGATCGAGCGCTGGGCCCGTTCGGGATTCCGTGACAGGACCAGCGGGCGGTCGAGCAACCGCAGCAGCCGAGGTCCCACGAACCCGCTGCCACCGGTGACCAGAGCCTTCATCGTACGATTCCTCCGCGACGGATCCGGCCGGCGGGTCGGAACCACCCGACCACCTGTACCAAACCGCGGCTGAAGTATAGACATGTCCGGCCCGCGTGGCGTTCCGGAGCCGCATCCCACCCCTTGATCACCCGCCCGTTCCCGCCGCGCGGCAGCCTGCGCCGCGACCTCGCCGTGACCGTCGCCGACGCCGCTGCCTACAGCGTGATGGTGGGCTGCGGCGAGACGTACCTGCCTGCCTTCGCGCTGGCGCTGGGACTGGGGCCCGTGGCGTCGGGTCTCGTGGCCAGCGTCCCCATCCTGGCGGGCGCCACGCTGCAACTGGCGACGCCGCTGGCCATCGAGCGCATCGGCAGCAATCGCGGCTGGGTGATCGGCTGCACCATGGTGCAGGCCGTCAGCTTCGTGCCGCTCATCGCCTGGGGGCTGCGCGGTCATGCCGAACTCTGGCAGCTGCTGCTGGCGGCGAGCGTCTACTGGTCGGCGGGCATGGCCGGGGTGCCGGCCTGGAATTCCTGGATGGCGTCACTCGTGCCCGACCGGATGCGGACCACCTACTTCGCGCAGCGGAGCCGGCTCTCGCAGTTCGGCGTGTTCGCCGGCTTCGTGGTGGGCGGCCTGGTGCTGCAGTTCGCGGAGCCCCATGGACTGACGCTGCCGGCCTTCGCCCTGCTGTTCGCGCTGGCGGCCACCTTCCGCCTCCTCTCCACGGCCTGCCTGTGGGCCTGCCGCGAGCCGCGCCGGCCGCCGGGCATCGAGGCCGGAGCACCGCGCCAGCCCCTGGCCGCGCGCGTCTCGTCGGCCATGCGCAGCATGTGGGGCCGCCCTTCCGGGGCCCTGGTCACCTACCTCTGCTGCTTCATGTTCGGGGCCCACTTCGCCGGTCCCTACTTCACGCCCTACATGCTGCGCGAGATGAAGTTCAGCTATCACGCCTTCATGCTCGTGTTCGCCACAAGCTTCCTGGCCAAGGCCCTGTTCATGCCCGCCATCGGCCGGCTGGCCTCGCGAATCGGCACCGTCCGGCTCCTCTGGATCGCCAGCCTGGCGATCGTGCCGCTGGCGCTGCTCTGGCTGCCCTCGACGCACGTCGCCTACCTGGCGGGTGTGCAGGTGTTGGCGGGAACGTGCTGGGCGGCCTACGAACTGGCGGTCACGGTGCTGTTCTTCGAGGCGCTCGGGGATCGCGAGCGGACGGGCGTGGTCACGGTCTACAACCTGGGCATCGCGGTGGCCACCGTGGCCGGTGCCGCCTGCGGCGGCCTGTTGTTGCGGGCCCTGGGCGAGACCCGCGATGCCTACGCGGTCGTGTTCGCCGTGTCATGCCTGCTGCGGCTGGCCGCCGTGCCGCTCCTGCGGCGGGTCCGGCTGGCCGCCTGAACACCAGCCCCGCATGGCCGTCAGCCGGCCGGCATCTTCGCCTCGCGGGCGAGACTCTCGAGGAAGGTCCGCGCCCGGCCGTAATCGCCGCCCGCATACTCCCTGACGTGCTGCTTGAGCGTGTCGATGAACTTCGACACCGTCGTCTCGATATCCTTGAGGTCGTTGTATTGGATGCTGCCGCCGGAGGCGGCGCGATGGGCGAACAGCGTGTCGAGCCGGCGGCGATACTCGTCGTAGATGTCCTGGGTGAGGATGATCGGATACTCGATGTGGCCCGTGACGGGATCGAGTTCGGTGGAGCCCAGCCGGGGCGGAAGCGAACTCTGGGCCATCCTGATCGCCTGGTCCTGCGTGACCCGCGGCCCGGCCTCCGCCGCCCGCGCGTCCTTGTTCACCTTCCGCATCTCGAAGTAGGTCTCGGTCCAGCGGAGGCGGTTCTGCATCTCCATCGTCTTGACCTCCTCCCAGTTCTTGGCAGCCTGGGAATTCTCCAGGTTCTGGTAGCCCTGGGCCCGCATCATCTCCGAATACCCGTAGGCCGCGGCCTGTTGTGCGGTGGAGGCATAGCCGCCCCGGTTGTAGCCATAGCCGCCGCCCCACTGGCCGAAGGCCGGGCAGGAGCAGAGGCAGCAGCCAAGGGCCACGAGCCATGCCGCGGCAGCGGACGAACTGGGGCGCGGCGCTGGGGCAGAGCGGATGGCGGGGAAGGGAAACGCCGAACGGGAAGCCATGATCGACCTCGAGGGGCGGGGAGGGACGCGGCGGATGCCCGGTTGGGTCACCAGGCTTGACCACGTCCGAAAAATCCACGGAGGAGTATACTCCGGTCCCCTGATCGTGGCGATTGGAGAAGTCGTGTCCGACGGCATGGGTTCTCGTGGGTGGCAGCGGGCCGCCCACCGTGCGATCGGGGTACCGTCGCCCCGACTCGGTTTTCTCGGAGCTTCACTGTCATGGAGTGCCTGCAGCGTCACCGGTGGACCGCCCTGATGTGCATTCTCGCGCTGCCGGGATGCACGAAGCCGCAGCAGGCCCGGCAGCCGGCCGCACCCGACGCTGCCGCTGCCGTCACCGCGGACACCGCGGTGCCCACCACGGACGCCCCGCTGCCCTCGCTCGACGATCTGCTCGCCAGGCTCGCGGCCGAGGACGACAGTCAGGGACGGATGCTCGCGATCGACGACATCGCCAAGCTCGGCCAACGGGCGCAGCCGGCCCTCGACAAGCTCCTCGAGGCTTTCGCCGACGCCGATCCGCGGGTGCGCTGGCATGCCGCTCGCGCCGTGGGGCTGATCGGCGAGGACGCGCGGTCCGCGCTGCCGGCGCTGGTCAAGATGCTGTCGGACGCCGATCCGATCGCGGTCACGCAGGCCGCCGCCGCGATCGGCTCCATCCAGGAGGACGACGGCCGGGAGACGATTCCCGAGGCGGATGCCGCCGCCTACGCCGCCACGATCGACCCGCTCATGAAGACCGCGATCCATCCCGACGGCCGCGCCCGGCGGTCGGCGATGCGGGCCCTGCGGCACGTGGCCCGACGCGTGGGCAAATCGCGGGAGAAGATCGTCGATCTGTTCGCGGACCAGTTGGCGGACGCCGATCCGTCCGTGGTGCTGCCCGCGTTGCACACGCTCGCCGACATGGAGGACGAGGCGGTGCCGTTCCTGCTCGAATCGTTGAAGGAGCCGAAGTCGCGGTACTGGGCCAGCCTGGCCGTGGCCGAGATCGGCCCCGAGGCCGCGGCCGCCACCGAGCCGCTGGCGGCGCTGGCCGCCGCGGGCGAGACCGAGGAGCGGCTGCAGGCGATCCTGGCCCTGGCTGCGATCGGCGACAAGGCGGCTTCCGCCGCTCCGGTGCTCGTGGAAGTGCTCGATTCCGACGATGAGACGCTCAGGCACGCGGCGGCATTCGCCCTGGGCAACGTCCGCGCGACCGCTGCCGACGAGTCGCTGCGTCGGGCCGTGGCCGGCCCCGACCCGTTCCTGGCGTCGGTGGCCGCCTGGGCCCTGGCCCGGATTCATCCCGATGATGCGAAGCTCGGCGCTGATGCGGTGGCCAGATTGCGTCAGGACCTGGGCAGCAAGAATCCCTACGCACGGGCCGGGGCCGCGTCGGCGCTTTCCGACCTGGCGCCGGGGCTGACGAGCGCGACCCGCGGGGAGATCGCGGCCGCACTGGCCGACATGCTCGACGATGCCGATCCCAAGGCCGGCACCGCGGCCGGGGCGGCGCTCGTCCGTCTCGGCGGCGAGGCCGTCGAGGCCGTGCGGGCGAAGTTGGGCTCGGCGTCCGTGCGGCGCTCCGCCATGGACGTGCTGGCCGCGATCGGTCCGGCCGCGAAGCCCGCCCTCCCCGAGATGATCGCGGGGCTGGCGGACAGCGAGCCCGAATACCGGGCCGAAGCGGCGCTGGCCATCGCCGCCATCGGTGCCGAGGCTGCGGCCGCGGTGCCGGCCTTGGAAAAGAACCTCACCGACGAGTCGGCGGCGCCCGCTGTCCGCTACTCGGCGGCCTTCGCCCTGGGCCGCATCGGCACGGCGGCCGTGGCGGCGGAAGCGGACCTGCGGGCCCTCGCCAGTTCCACGGACGAGACGATGGCGACGGTGGCCGTGTGGGCCGCGCTCAAGGTCAAGCCGGAGGACAGGTCGCTGTTCGAGGTGGCGGTGCCCCGGCTGCGGCGGGCCCTGCGCGGCGAAGCGGAAATGGCCCGCCTGGAGGCGGCCGCCGCGCTCGGCGACATCGGTCCCGCTGCCGAGGCGGCCGTGCCGATCCTCGAACTCGTGTCCGAGGAAGACCAGTCGCGGGCCGTGCGGGCCGCGGCCGCGCAGGCACTGGCCAAGATCCGCGGCAAGTGAGCGGACGTCCGGGGCAGCAGCAGCCTGGCAAGGTCTGACGCCCCGGCAGCGCCTCCTGGAGAACGGCCGCCCGGGTGGCCGATGGGAAGCGACGCGGGCAGGGTGTCCCGCGCCGTGTTCGCTTCCCGGGGGCATGCCATGGCGAGGATGGGTCTGCTGCGATCGCTCTGGCTGACGCGGTTTTCCCAGCCCGTGGCCGAGCGGGTGCTGTACCGCCAGGTGCTCGGTGACCCGCCGCGGCGCATCCTCGAGCTGGGCATGGGCACACTCGTGCGCACCGAGCGTCTGCTCCAGGCGGTCGGCTCCCGCCGCGACGCCGCGGAGGTGCACTATGTCGGCCTCGACCGCTTCGAGGGCCGGATGCCGACCGATCCGCCCGGCGTCTCGCTGAAGCAGGCCCACCAGCGGCTGCATTCCCTGGCCCGCGTGCAACTCGTGCCCGGCAACGTGGATTCGTCGCTGGCACGGCTCTGCAACCACCTCGGGGTTTTCGATCTGGTACTGATCTCCGCAGCCAACGACGAACGTCACCTGGCCCGCTGCTGGTTCTTCCTGCAGCGGCTCACCGCCAGCGGCACGAAAGCGTTCGTGGAATCGGCCGGCGGTTCGGCCTGGACGCCGCTGCCCAAGCTGCGGATCGACGAACTGGCGGCCCAGACGGTGCTCAAGCGGGCCGGTTGAACGCCGTCTCCGCACAGGACCACGAGCGTCGCGGCCGGGACGGGGCCATGGACGGCTTTTTCCGCGGGCAGTTAGAGTGGAGGGTCTTCCGATCCTCCTTCCCTCCGACCGCCCCGCCGCCATGCCCGCCCCCCGCACGCTCCTCGACAAGATCTGGGACGACCACGTCGTCTGCACGCCGCCCGGCGAGCTGCCGCTGCTCTACATCGACCGCCACCTCGTCCACGAGGTGACCAGCCCCCAGGCCTTCGAGGGCCTGCGGCTGGCTGGCCGGCGGGTGCGGCGACCCGAGGCCACCTTCGCCACGCCTGACCACAACGTGCCCACCAGCGACCGGCGGCTGCCGATCGCAGATCCCGTCTCGAAGCAGCAGATCGACACGCTGCGGAACAACTGCCGTGAGTTCGGGATCCGGCTCTACGACCTGGGCGACGCCGACCAGGGGATCGTGCACGTCATCGGTCCCGAACTGGGCATCACGCAACCGGGGATGACGATCGTCTGTGGCGACAGCCACACCGCCACGCACGGTGCCCTGGGGGCGCTGGCCTTCGGCATCGGCACCAGCGAAGTGGAGCACGTGCTGGCCACGCAGACGCTCCGTCAGGCGAAGCCGAAGTCGCTGGAGCTGCGGGCGGAAGGGGAGCTTCGCCCCGGCGTCACGGCCAAGGACCTCGTCCTCTACCTGATCGGCCGGCTCTCCACGGAAGGAGGCACGGGGCACGTCATCGAGTACACCGGGGCCTGCATCCGCGGCCTGGGCATGGAGCAGCGCATGACCGTCTGCAACATGTCGATCGAGGCGGGGGCCAGGGCGGGCATGATCGCCCCCGATGCGGTGACCTTCGACTACCTCCGGGGCCGCGACTTCGCACCGCGGGATTTCGACCGCGCCGTGGCCGCCTGGGAACGCCTGCCGGGCGACCCGGGTGCCGCGTACGATCGCGTCGAGGTGTTCGCCGCTGCCGACGTCGTGCCGCAGGTCACCTGGGGCACGAATCCGGCCCAGGTGGCCGGCGTCGATGCCAGGGTCCCCGACCCCGGCTCGTTCGCCGACCCCAACGACCGGGCCAGCGCGGAGCGGGCCCTGGAATACATGGGTCTCCGCGGCGGCACGCCGATCGTCGACATCCCGCTCGACCGGGTGTTCATCGGCTCCTGCACGAACAGCCGCATCGAGGACCTCCGGGCCGCGGCCCGCGTCGTGCAGGGGCACACGGTGGCCGCCACGGTGCGGGCGATGGTGGTGCCCGGCAGCGGCCGCGTGAAGCGTCAGGCGGAGGCGGAGGGGCTCGACCGCGTGTTCCGCGCGGCGGGGTTCGACTGGCGCGAGGCGGGCTGCAGCATGTGCCTGGGAATGAACCCCGACACGCTGGCGCCGGGCGAACGCTGTGCGTCGACGAGCAATCGCAACTTCGAAGGCCGGCAGGGCAAGGGGGGCCGCACGCACCTCGTGTCGCCGGCCATGGCCGCCGCCGCCGCCGTCACCGGCCACTTCGTCGACATCCGCGGCTGGGAGTACCGCTGATCATGCAACCGTTCACCACGCACACCGGCATCGTCGCCGCGCTCGACCGGGCCAACGTCGATACCGACCAGATCATCCCCAAGCAGTTCCTCAAGCGCATCGAGCGCACCGGCTTCGGCCAGTTCCTGTTTTTCGACTGGCGCTTCCGGGCGGACGGCAGCCCCGATCCGGCCTTCGAACTCAACAGGCCCGAGTCCGCCGGGGCCAGCATCCTGCTGGCACGGCGAAATTTCGGCTGCGGCTCCAGCCGGGAGCACGCCCCCTGGGCGCTGGCCGATTACGGCTTCCGCGCCGTCATCGCCCCGACCTTCGCCGACATCTTCTTCAACAACTGCTTCCAGAACGGCATGGTGCCGATCCGCCTCGACGAGGCCGACGTGGCCGAACTCTTCCGGCGCGTGGCGGCGGCCACGGCCGCCGGGGGGCAGTACCGCCTGCACGTCGACCTGCGGGAGTGCCGCGTGAACGACGACGCCGGGTTCAGCCGCTCGTTCACGGTCGATCCCTTCCGGCGACAATGCCTGCTCGAGGGGCTCGACGACATCGGCCTCTCGCTGCGGCACGCCGACGAGATCGCGGCCTGGGAAGCGGCCCACGGCCTGCCGGCCGTGGTGGGCTGACGCGGCGCGGGCAATCTGGCCAGGGAGGTCGGCATGACGGCGGCCACGCGACGGGAAAAGATCGAGGCCATGCTCAAGGATGATCCGCAGGACATCTTCCTGCGCTACAGCCTGGCCCTGGAGTTGGAATCGGCGGGCGACTGGCAGGCGGGCATCGACCTCCTGGAGCAACTGGCCCGGGAGACGCCGCCGTACGTGCCCGCCTTCCACATGGCGGCCCGGCACCTCGTGGCCCATGATCGCATCGACGACGCGCGGCGGGCGTTGCGAGAGGGAATCGAGGTGGCCCGCACCCAGGGCGAGTCGCATGCCGCCGCGGAGATGGCCGAGCTGCTCATGAGCCTGGGCGAGACGGGCGGCCCGGACTGAATCGATCCCGGCCCGTCAGGCGGCGGGCACCGGCTCGGCGGCCTCCGCACCGCGGGTGACGACGAAGCCCAGCTCCTCGATCATCCGGTAGTCGGCCTCCGGCAGCTGCCCCTTCGTGGTCAGGTAGTCGCCCACGAACATCGAGTTGGCGGCGTACAGGCCCAGGGGCTGGAGGCTGCCCAGGTGGATCTCGCGACCGCCGGCGATGCGGATCTCGGCGCTGGGATTGACCAGCCGCATCAGGGCCAGGCCGCGCAGGCAGTCCCGGGGCGTGATCCGGTTCACGCCCTCCAGGGGCGTGCCGTCGATGGCATTGAGGAAGTTGAGCGGGATCGACTCCACGTTCATGCGGCGCAGGGCCAGGGCCATGTCGACGAGGTCGTCGTGGGTCTCGCCCATCCCCATGATGCCGCCGCTGCAGAGTTGCAGGCCGGCGGAGCGGCAGGCCTCCAGCGTGGCTACGCGGTCGGCGTAGGTGTGCGTGGTGCAGACCTCGCCGTAGTGCCGCTCGCTGGTGTTGAGATTGTGATTCACCTTGTCGACGCCCGCGGCCGCCAGCTGCCGGGCCTGCTCGGGGGTCAGCAGCCCCAGGCAGGCGCAGACGTTGAGGCCGTGCTCCTGCTTGATGCGGGGCGTGATCTGGCAGACGAAGTCGATCTCCCGCTGCGTCGGACCACGCGCGGAGATCACGATGCAGAACGTCTTCGACTGCCGCTCGGCCGCCAGTTTCGCGGCCTCCATCAGCCGTGGTGCCGAGAGCAGGTTGTAACGCGGAATCTCGGCCTCCGAGACCTTCGACTGCGAGCAATAGCCGCAGTCCTCGGGGCAGAGGCCGCTCTTGGCGTTCATGAGGAAGAACAATTGCACGGTGTTGCCGAAGTGCCGGTGCCGAACGCGATAGGCGGCCGCCAGCACGTCGAGCAGTTCGGCATCGGACGACTCGAGGATCGACCGGGCCTCGGCACGGGTCGGCGTGTCGCCGGCGAGGACGCGGTCGGCCAGGGCCTGCCAGCGGGCCGGGGTCGTGTCGGGCAGGGGCTCGGCGACGGACATGGCGGTGCTTCCTGGAGGCGGGGGGCTGCGGATTGCGGCGGCGGCGGGGCCACCGGTCGGAGAATGTATGCGATCCGGCCGGTCGTGCGAAGCGGTCGGCCCGCTTGCGCCGCCGAGCGGTCAGTCGAGCCGCGTGATCAGGCCCGAGTCGAAGGGCGGGAAGCGTGGGTCGAGACGCTCCAGCGTGCGCCGCACGAGCCGGGCCACGACCAGGTTGCGGTACCACTTGCGGTTCGCCGGCACGATGTGCCAGGGGGCGAACTCGGTGTTGCAACGGGTCAGGGCATCGTCGTACGCCTTCTGGAAGTCGTCCCAGCGTTGTCGGTCCTCGAGATCGTCGGGCCCCAGCTTCCACTGCTTCTTGGGATCGCGGAGCCGGTCCTCGAGACGCTGACGCTGCTCCTTCTTGCCGATGTGGAGGAAGCACTTCACGAAGGTCAAGCCGCCGTCGGCCAGCAATTTCTCGAAGGCGTTGATCTGGTCGAAACGGGGCTCCCAGACGGCCCGCGGCAGCAGCTTTCGCACCCGCACGACCACCACGTCCTCGTAGTGGGAGCGGTTGAAGACGCCGATTGTGCCGTGGGGAGGCACGGCCGCGTGCACCCGCCAGAGGAAGTCGTGCGACAGTTCGAGGGCACTCGGCGCCTTGAAGCTGCGCACGTCGAGGCACTGCGGGCTGATGCCGCTGGCCAGCATGCGGATCGTGCCGTCCTTACCCGACGTGTCGATGCCCTGGAGCACGACGACGACGGCCCGGCGGGCCTCGGCGAAGAGCCGGTAGGCGAGTTCGTCGAGCGCCTCGCAGTGGTCCCGCGTCTCCGCCTCGGCTTCGTCGCGATCCAGACCGTCGTGAGCGTCGGGGTCGAAGTCGGCGAGGCGGATGTCGCGGCCGGCGGGCACCTGGAGCGGCTGATCCATGGCGTGAGTCCTCCCTGGGCCGGGAGTCTAGCACGCTCTCGCGCCGGTCAGTCGCGGCCGCTCGAATAGAACACGGCCCGCGAGCTGAGGGACCGCTGCCGGCGGTGCCGCGACCGGGGCGGAGCGATCATCCGGGAGTCGAGCACGTCGGCCACCAGCCCGGCATCCCCAGGCTGCACGTCGGAGAGGTCGCCGTCGAACTGCTGCTCGAACTCGAGCACCTCCTCGATGGTCCAGACGCGGGCTGCACGCACGGCACACGCCGCGCCATCGACGAGGATCGTGAACCGGTCGGCAGCGGATCGGGTCGCGGGGCAGGGCAGGGTGGCGTGCATGGGGGTGGTCTCCGGGAGGGCGTGGCGGGCTGGCCGCCGACGGCATGACGAACAGGCATACGGCGTGCCGCAGGGCATGGTTCGCGTGCGGCCCGTTCCGCATCGGCGCCGGCGTTACAGACCACCCAGTCTCGCGCCGAACGTGCCGACGGGGGAGTCTGGGGCGAGTCGGCCCGGCGGGTGGATTGAAAAATCTTCCGCCCGATTCAGGCTGCCGGCCCGTCGTCACCGGGACCGTCGGCCCCCACGGCCTCACCGCGACGGATGCGATCGCGGATGCGGGCCGCCAGTTCGTAGTCCTCCGCCCGCACGGCCTCGGCCAGCTGCTCGTCCAGCGTCCGGCCCACGTCGTAGCGACGTCGCACGCTCTCCCGCATCTCCTCCAGGCGGCGCACCAGCTCGTCGTCGGCGTACTGCTCGGCGGCGTCGTACCGCGCGAACAGCTCCCGGAACCGCGTCAGGCCGCTGTTGATCTCTCCGATCGCGTCCTCCGGCCCGTCCTCCTGGAGGGCCGCCAGCGCGGCTGCCTGCACCCTGTGGAAGAGGACGAATGGCCGGTATTGCTCGTGCGACAGCGTCCATTCCTCGTCCGGAGAGTGCTCCCGCACGAAGTCCATAAAGGCCAGGCTGTGATCGGCGTCACGAGCGGCGCGGCGATATTCGCGGAGCGACAGCCAGCACAGCCGACGCTGATAGAACTGGACGAATTCCCGGTCGGATTCCGCACACTGCTCCTTGCTGAGCCGGAAGCCGTTGCCCTCGCGGATCACCTCGCCCACGAGGTAGTCGTAGTAGGTCTCGGCGCCGTTTGGCCGCTGGCCGTCGGGCCGGAGGTCGGTCTCCATCTGCACGAGGCCCATGTCGATGCGCATCTGCAGCACCTCGCGGCCGTTGCGTGCCTTGACGAGGCGGGCGTTCACCTCGCCCGGCTGGAAATTCCAATTCTTGAGCAGGGTGTCGATGTCACGGGATGTCGCCATGGTGCGGTCCTGCGGCGGGCGGCTGGCTGCGGGCGTCGCTGCCCGCACCGCCGATTATACCAGCGGGGCAGCGCGGTCGTCCGGGTCAGCCGTCGTCCCGCTGCGGGCGGCGCGACCGCTTCGTCACGGCACGGTGCTTTTTGCCCTCCAGCCGCGCGGCGATCGCGGACCGGGGCACGCGGGTCCGGCGCCGCGATTTCGGCGGCCGCACGCCGCGGTCGAGGATCGCCGTCAGTTTGGCGAGACAGTCGGCGACGTTGCGGGGCTGCTCGCGATGCCGCTGGCTGCTGATCACGAGCATGCCGTCGCCGGTCAGACGCGGCCGCTCCCGGGCCAACACCCGCTGCCGCACGTCCTCCGGCAGGTGCGGACACCGGACCAGGTCGAAGCGCAGCTGGGCCTTGGAGCTCGTGCGGTTGACGTGCTGTCCGCCCGGACCGCCCGAACGGGCGAATTGCCACTCGACGGCCTCCGGCGGGATCACGATCCGCCGCTGGTCGTCGCCGATCAGGATCTGCTTGCCGCGAGCCATCGGACACGTTCCTCGCAGGAGTATCATACGGTCCCGGTCCCGGCGGACCCCCCGCCGGGACGCGTGCGCTTCCCTGCCGGAAACCCTGAGCATGTCATCGGAAGGCCGTCGCTCCCGGCTGTGGGCGAATGTGATGCTCGTGGCATGGTGCTGGGCGGCCCCGCCGCCCGGCACCGCGGCCGAGGCCCTGCCCGACCTCGCCTCGCGGGCGGGGGAGGACTGGGGCGGGTTTCTCGGCCCCACGGGCAACGGCCGCAGCGGCCTGGAGGGCATGGCCGTGCCCTGGCCTGCGGCGGGGCCGCGCATCGTCTGGCACTGCGATGTCGGCGAGGGGTATTGCGCCCCGGCGGTGGCGGCGGGCCGCATCCTGCTCTTCGATCGCGTCGGCCGTGACAACAGGCTGCGCTGCCTGCACGCGGAGACGGGGGCCAGACTCTGGGAAGAGCGTTATCCGACCACCTACGTCGACACCTTCGGCTACGACGGCGGGCCGCGGTCGGCGCCCGTGATCGCCGGCGACCGTGTGCTCACGTTCGGCGCCGAGGGTCGCCTCGAATGCCGCGACCTCGTCGACGGCGCCAGCCTGTGGCGCATCGACACCGCGCAGAAGTATCACGTGGTGCAGAATTTCTTCGGCGTCGGGTCGGCTCCGCTCGTGCTCGACGCGGGAGGCCGCCGCCTCGTGGTCGTGCCGGTGGGCGGCAGCCGAGCGGACGCCCAGCCGCCGGCGCCGGAACGGCTCGACCTCGTCGAGGGCCTCGACAGCGGGCTCGTGGCCTTCGATCTGGCAAATGGCCGGGAACTCTGGCGGGCCTCGGGGGAACTGGCCAGTTACAGCACGCCGCTCGCCGCCCGCATCGCCGGCCGGGACGTGGTGCTGGCCTGGATGCGGGATCACTTCCTCGTCGTCGATCCCGGTGCCGGCCAGGTGCTGGGGCGGTTCCGCTGGCGGGACGACCAGGTGTTCAGCGTGGTGGCAGCGAGCCCGGTGGTGCGCGGCACGGAGGTCCTGCTCTCGGAGTGCTACGGCCCGGGCAGCGTGGTCCTCGACCTGGCCAGGCTCGCCGCCGAGGGCGTGCCCGCCGTGGTCCGCCAGGATCGGCCCAAGAGCCGTCCCGACGGGGCCCTCAAGGCCCACTGGGCGACTCCCGTGCTCCACGAGGATCACGTCTACGGATCGAGTGGCCGGAATTCCGGCGACGCCGGGCTCGTGTGCGTCGACTGGAAGACGGGGGGCGTGGCCTGGAGCGAGGCCGGCTTCGGTCGGGCGAGCCTCGTGCTCGTGGGCCGGCATCTGGTCGTGCTCGGCGAATTCGGCGATCTGGCGCTCGTGGAGGCGACCCCCGCCCGGTACGTGGAAGTGTCGCGCACCCGCCTCGTCGATCCCCGCGTCGGTGCCGGTGCCGCCGCCGAATTGCTGACGCCGCCCTGCTGGGCCGCGCCCGTCGTGGCGCGGGGCCTGTTGTACGTTCGCGGTCGCAGCCATCTCGTCTGCGTCGACCTGCTGGCGGGCCCATGACGCGGGATCGCATCGGCGGACCTTGTCAAGTGCGAATCCTCGTTGCTTGCAGTCACGGGCCGGTGCCGACCAAGCCCCGTGATTCCCGGCGACCGTGACGGTCGGGCCGCTTCTCTGGACACTCTGCGCCGGCCGGTTCCATACTCTGCCCCTGCGAGGCGGGAGACCACAGGCCGCAGGCTCGTCGCGGCGGCCCAGGGACCACACAGGACACGCAATCATGTTCGATGTCGCGATCAGTCAGGTCACCACGCCGCGCTGGGAACTGCCGCAGGAACTCGCCAGCCTCTCCGCCTCGGGCTTCGAGAGGATGTCGCTCTGGAGGCCGAAGCTGTCCGACACCGGGGTTGCGGCCAGCGTGCGGCTGCTCGACGCCGCCGGCGTGAAGGTGTCGAGCCTGCAGTGGGCCGGTGGCTTCACGGGTGGCGACGGCCGGTCGTTTGCGGAGAGCGTCGACGACGCCCTGGAGGCGATCGACGCCGCACAGGCGCTGGGCGCCGGGGTGCTCGTGGTCCACGCCGGCTGTCGGGGCGGCCACACGCGGACCCATGCGACCCGGTTGCTCCTGCAGGCCGTCGAGGCCCTGCTCCCCAGGGCCCGCGAGGCGGGCGTCGTGCTGGCGGTCAAGCCCGTGCATGCGACGGCCGGAGGCTGCGGATTCCTCACGGGACTGAACGAGGCGCTCGACCTCGTGGACCGCTGCGCCGATCCCAGCCTGCGACTCACGCTCGACCTCTGGCACTTCGGACACGAGCCCTGCCTGGGCGGGCTGATCGAGCGACTCGCGGAAGCCGCCGCCCTGGTGCAGGTCGCCGACCGCTGTGAGCCGCCCTCGGCGTGCGCCGACCGCCTGCCGGCCGGACACGGATCGCTGCCTCTCGAGGCGCTGCTCGGCGATCTGCTTGACGCGGGCTACGGCGGTCCGGTCGAGTTCGACCCGGTCGGCGAGGCCGTGGAAATCCTCGGCTACGAGGGCGTGCTCCGGGAAACACGGCTCGTGGCCGACGCCTGGCTCCAGCACCGGTCGGCAGGCCGACAGCCGATCGCGGCGGGGGCGCCGACTCGGACGGGACATGCCCGTCATCACCTGCGACCCGCCGGTTCCCGCAGGTCCCACGCCTCGAGCCACATCGCCTCGCCGGGCTGAAGGCCGAAGTCGGCCTGCAGCCTGCGGTCGAAGTCGTCCATGTGGGCGGCGCCGTAGAAGATGGCGATGCGTCGGCCACCCCTGGTCAGTTCCTCGTGCAACACGTCGAGTGCCGCCGCGTTGCGGTCGGTGATCAGCGTGGAGCCCTCCTCGCCGCCGAAGGCTTCCGTGAGCACGTCCATGTCGGTGAACTGCTCGGCCATCAGCCTGCGCAGCCGCACCTGCCGGTCCGCCTCCGAGCCGAAGAGGAGGCCGACAAGGTCGCCGACGCCGACGTCACCGCCGCGGCCCGGCTCGGCGCGGGCCATGCTTTCCCGCATCAGCCGGGTGAACATCGACCACCAGGTCTCGCCGCGCTTGGCCATGGCGGCGTCGAACTGCTGCGGCGAGAGGTCGGCGTGCACGAAATTTCGGGCTGCGTAGTCGACCCGTTCGAGCTGGAACTCGAGGCCCAGCATTCTGGTCAGGGTCTGCTGGGCCGTGCCGATGGCGCCGGACGGCTTGCGACCCGGCTTGGGAACGCGGGCATTGGGCGGAGCCACGAGCTCGTAGAGCACGGCATCGTATTCGGTGAACAGCCGATTCAGGGTCTCGTAATAGTCGGCGCCGCCGAGGTGGACCGCCGCCACGAGGTCGACCTGCACCGCCTGCCGGCCGCGCCGGGTTCCGCCTCCGGCATGGCCGTGGTACTCGACGATCGACGTGTCGAGCGATCTGGGTTCCCCATCCTCGTCCCGAGAGAGCCGGAGAAACTGCGGACGTTCGCTGTCTGCGGTCGCGGGACGACGAACGGCCGTCTCGCCCTTCGTGGGGCCACGATCCCCAGCCCACCCCGGCATGGGAAAGAGGGCAGGGAGGAGGGCGAGGGCGATCGGGGCGGCCCGCCGGAACCAGGAGGACATCGGTCGGACGCCAGGCATGAGGGGCTTCTCCGGGACGAACCGCTCACCGGCACGCCTCCCGCAGGATACCCGAGCCGCCCCATCCTGCCACGTCGCCGGCCGCAGCCTCCTGCGGGGCCGGACAATCGGCACGTCCCGCAGTGTTTGCCAAGTTTCGTGAACCGGACCAGTCCGTACGACCGATACCACCGGAGCGATCCGCAGCGGCGGAACGCGAGCCTTGCTCCACGGGATACACAAGCGATGGCCACGACACTGGGTATCAGGCGGCTGGCGGCGGCGTTTCTGGCGGCTGCCATGACGGCGTTGGCGTCCTTGCCGGCGGGGGCCGGCATCAACTGGATGCCGATGCTGCCCGACCAGGACTTCTACGATTTCCAGATGTTCGCGCCACCGGATCTGCAGCAGTACTCCATCCGTCCCGACGCCCGGGAGGGCATGTTCTTCACGTACGACCGCACCTATTGGGCGTTCACGCCGGCACCATCGCGGAAAATCCTCAATGAGTTCTTCATTCCGGTGCAGCCGCTGAATCCCTACTCGGTGGCCAAGCTCAACAACGATTTCATCCAGGCGGGCGTGCCGGGAACCGGCGTCTACGTGTTCGGCTCGGACCCGTTGCGACTCGACCTGAACACGAACTGGATGCGGACCGACACGGCCTGGGGCAACCGCTTCGAGGGCGGCTGGATCTACGAAGACTTCGGCATGCTCTTCAATTACTACGACTCCGGCAATCAGGAACAGCAATTCACCACGGTCAACGAGTTCGCCGTCAATTCCCCGACCTCCACGTTCACGCAGACGCCGGTCGCAGGCGGCGGCTTCGTGGGCGGCAACGTGCTGCTGGTGACCACGATCACGTCCACCAGCGGCCCGCCGGACCACCTCATCAGCCAGAACCTGACGCAGTTCAACTCCACGGAGCTCCGCAGCGGCGGCTTCTCCTGGGTGGTGCGCCGCAACCTGTCGTCGGCCGGCTCCGGCCACCTCAACCTGGTGCGCTTCTCGTTCGGCCCGCAGTGGCTGCAGGCTGCCGACCGCTACAACATCCAGTACGAGAGCAATCAATACGCCTTCCCGCAGGCGGCCGGCCCGCGCACCGCGGGCACACCGCTCCAGAATGGCGGCTGGGAGACCTCCTCCTACAACAACATCGTGGGTCCCTGCCTGGGGCTCAACTACAAGTACGAGGAGAACCGCTGGACGCTGGAGACCGACCTCCGCTTCACGGCGGGCTTCAACTGGCAGAATACGCTCTATCGGGGTTCGAATTTCCCCGCCGCCCTGGGCGCCGACTACTTCCGCTCCACGTTCACGTTCGCGAACACGGTGGCCCAGACGGGCACGTTGGGCCAGCAGCAGGCACTCGTTGGCGCCCCGCCGCAGTTCGTGCAGATCTACGGCGTCGGGCAGACGAATGCCGCCAACTCGGCGGAGCACAACTTCGTGTTCTCACCGCTCGGCGAGTGGCGACTGCGGGCCCGCTACCGGGTCAGCCAGGCGATCTCACTCAATGTCGGCTACACGGGCATGTGGCTGGGGGGCATCACGCGGGCCAGCTCCAACACGGAGTTCAAGGAGAGCCTGAAGCCGGTCCTCTCGGCCACCCAGAACGGTCCTCCGATCTCCTACACGTCGCCGAACCCGCAGTACAACCCGCTGCAGCCCACCGATCCTGTCAACAATCCGCAATTCATCACGACGTCCACCACGAGCTGGACGCCGCCGCCGGTGAACCGCCCGCTGGGCCCCAACTCGCCGGGCGTCAGCAACAACCGGCTGCGGGTCTACAACACCGTGGGCGCGCGGCCCGGTAACGACCTCGGCTACATGTTCGTCAACGGCGTCGACTTCGGGATCGAGGTGAACTACTGAGGTTTTCGCGGGGCCATCCCTGGCCCCCGCGAAAACGGCCCGTCGCAGGTGCAGCCGAGGTGCACCAGGACGGGCTGGCTCGCCATCCGGGCGAGCGTTCTGCTGCGGGGCGTCATTCAGCCCCCCGCGAAAACGGCCCGTCGCCCTCTCTCACCAGCCGGCGGCAATCCAGTCGGCCGTGGCCCCGCGGATGCCCGCGAGCTTCTCCAATCGCGTCGCCAGCGGCCGCCACAGAGCCCCGTCCGGCATCGACTCCGTGCCCGCCGGCAGGTCGACGGGTAGCCCCGCCGCGTCCACCTGGGCGAACCCAAGCAGCCCGTCCATCCAAGGCAGCGTGTTTCCCGGCAGCGGCATCCCCACCACGCCCACCACCAGATAGCCGCGCCGCACGTCGAGCACCGCCCCGCGGATCTCCACCAGCGAACCCACCGGCACGCTGCTGCGGCATTCGAGCGACACCACGCGCCGCAACATCAGATTCGCCTTCGGCCCAGCGGCGCGGCAGGCGGTGGCATAGGCGGCTTCGAGCGCGTAGCGGAGCAGGCTGCCCGCATACAGGGTGCCGTGGTGATTGGCGTCGGCGGGCAGGACGAGCCGATGGCTCGTGGTTTCCGAGGCGGGCATGCCGAGTTTTATAACCGCCGCCCCGCGCAGCACCCAGCCCAGCGATCGCTGAGAGGAGACCTCCCGGTGCGGCTCGGCTCGACGCCGCGTCGAGTCGCCGTACCGCCGCCGCTCCGCGGCGGCCACGGTCGCCGGGAGGTGCGACCGCTCGGCCGGCTGGTCGCACCTTGGCTGCGACCACGCCGGCCCAAGGCTGCAGGGGGCATGGATGCCCCTGCCGCCGTGAAATCACCCGGCCCGCCGGGCGTAGCCGGGATCGATCTTCGCCAGTTCCTCCTGCAGCGCCGTGATCGTGCGGCGAATCTGGTCGGGCGTGTGCCGCGAGGTGATGAAGAACCGCAGCCGCGCCGCCCGTTCCTCGACCGCCGGGTAGAGGATCGGCTGCACGTTGATCCCCCGGGCGAACATCGCCCGCGAGAGCCGCAGGCTGTTCATCGAGTTGCCGAGGATCACCGGCACGATCGCCGAGCCGCCGGAGGGGCCGGTGTCGAGCCCCGCCTCGCGGGCCAGTTGCAGGAACAGCCGGGCGTTGGCGTGCACCTGCTCCACCCGCTGCGGTTCGCGTTCCAGCAGCCGCAGCGCGCCCAGGGCCGCACCGGCCGCGGCCGGCGGCAGGCCCACGCTGTAGACGAACCCCGGCACGGTGTACTTGAGCCAGCGGACGAGGGTGCGGGAGCCGGCGATGTAGCCACCGCAGCTGCCCAGCGCCTTGGAGAGCGTGCCCATCCAGACGTCGACGCTGGCGGGGTCGACGCCGAAATGCTCGCCGATGCCGCGGCCGCGCGGCCCCATCACGCCGATCGAATGCGCCTCGTCCACCATGAGCAGTGCCCGATGCCGTTTGGCGAGACCGATGAACTTCGGTAGGTCGGCGAAGTCGCCGTCCATGCTGTAAATGCCCTCGATCACCACCAGCACGCGCCGATACTGCGAGCGCATCTGGGAGAGGAGGTTCTCCGCCGCCTCGAAGTCGTTGTGGGGAAAGGGCCGGCGCCTGGCGCCGGAGAGCACGGCGCCCTGCAGCAGGCTGTTGTGGGCCAGCGCGTCGTGCAGCACGAGGTCGCCGGGTCCGACCATGTGGCCGATGACGGTCTCGTTCGTGGCGTGTCCGCCCACGAAGGTGACCGCATCCTCCGTGCCCACGAAACGGGCGATCTCCCGTTCCAATTCCTGGTGAATCGTCTTCTCGCCCGACACGAGACGGCTGGCCGAGACGCTGGTGCCGAAGCGGTCGATGGCCGACTTGGCCGCGGCCGTCACCGCCGGATCCCCCGACATGCCCAGGTAGTTGTACGTGGCCCAGCTCACCATCTCGCGTCCGCCGATCACGGTGCGGTCGCTGGTCAGGCCCTCGTGGACGCTGAAGTAGGGATTCTCCAGGCCCGCGTCCCGGACCATGGCGAAGTTCTGCTCGAGCGCCCGCACCTCAGGGAACTGGGCGATGTCCCAGGAATCAGCGCTGATCTCCGCGGTCGGCCGGGCCGCCTGCACCTTGGCCCGGCCCTCGGCGGGCAGGTGGTCGATGATCGCCTCGGTGACCTCTCGGCAGGTCTCGATGAGCGGCAGCACCTGCTCGGGGAAGCGTCCGCCGAAGGCCTCCTCGAGGCTGGCCACGATCTCCATCCGTTCCAGCGAGTCGAGCCCCAGCTCCACGATGTTGCTGTCGAGCGTCAGATTGCCGGCGCGCTCCTTGGCGATGCGCCGCACGTGCTGGAAGACCGTCTCCACGATCTCCTGGGGCAGTTCGCGGTCGGGCCGATGGGCCCGGGCAGCCTCGCCCACCGGCCTCTGGCGGGCCAGCCGTGGTGTCTCCGGCGCCGGGGCCGGCGCCGCTGCGGCCAGCCAGCCCACGTGCTGCTCCACCACCTCCAGTGTGCCGTCGAGGAACTGCCGCTTGCAGGCATGCCGCTGGATCTTGCCGCTGGAGGTCTTGGGCACGCTGTTGGGCCGGACGAGCACGATCGCCTCGGCGGCGACCTCGTGTTCCCGGGCCAGCCGGCTGCGGATCGCATCGAAGGCCGCCGCGATCTCGCTCGCCTCGCGCTTGCCGCGCTCGATCTCGGCGACGATGCAGACTCGTTCGCGGTCGTCGACGTCGACGGCGAAGGCAGCCACCGACCCGGCCCTGACCAGCGAACTGGCCTCCTCCACCGTCCGCTCCAGATCCTGCGGGTAGTGGTTGCGGCCGCGGATGATGATCAGGTCCTTGAGTCGGCCCGTGACGAACAGTTCGCCGTCCTCGAAGAATCCCAGGTCGCCCGTGCGCAGGTAGGGGCCGGGGTTCGGCCGCCACTTGGCGACGACCTGGCCCGGGGCCACGGGCTCCGCCTGGGCGAGCATCGCCCCGAACGTGGCCTGCGACTCGTCGGTGCGATTCCAGTAGCCCTGGGCCACGCTCGGCCCGCTCACCCAGATCTCACCGACGCGGCCGGGCGGCAGGGCCTCGCACGTCGCCGGGTCGACGATCAGCACGTCCTGTCCGTCGAGTTCGCGGCCGCTGCCCACCAGCCGCCGGCCGCCCGAGGGCCGGGGCGCGGCCGTGCCCGTCTCGATCGAAGACGCATCGAAGGAGCGGATCACCGGCGGCTCGAACTTCATGCCACCCGTGACCATCAGCGTGCTTTCGGCGAGGCCATAGCATGGGTAGAAGGCCTGGCGGCGGAAGCCGCTGGGGGCGAAGGCCTCGCAGAAGGCGTCGATCGTCTCGGCGCGCACCGGTTCGGCCCCATTGAAGGCCAGCGACCAGCTGGAAAGGTCGAGTGCCGCCCGTTGCTCGGGAGTGGTCTTGCGCACGCAGAGTTCGTAGGCGAAATTCGGGCCGCCGCTGATCGTGGCCCGATATTTGGAGATCGCCTGCAGCCAACGCAACGGCTTCTGCAGGAAGGCCACGGGCGACATGAGGACGTTGAACTTGCCCCCGTAGAGCGGCACGAGGATGCCGCCGATCAGCCCCATGTCGTGGAAGCTGGGCAGCCAGAACACGCCCGACTGGCTGCGGGTGATCTCGAAGGCCTGCATGATGCGCAGGGAGTTGTGCAACAGGTTCTCATGCGACAGCATCACCCCCTTGGGCGTGCCGGTGGAGCCGCTGGTGTATTGCAGGAAGGCCAGCGTATCGCCGTCGATGTCGGGCCGCTCCCAGCGGTCGGCCCAGGCCGGCTCGAGCTCGCTGTCCACCTTCCAGACCAGGTTCTCCAGGCTGGGGGCGGCGGCCCGCAGGGCGTCGAAGCGGTCGATCACGTCGCGGGTGGTGAGGGCCACGGAGGCGTCGGCGTCCGCGGCGATGGCCTCGATCCGCTCCACGGAACGGTTCTTGCGCGGCGGGTAGGCCGGCACGGCGATCGCGCCACCGTACAGGCAGCCCATGAACGCGGCGATGAAGTCGAGGCCCGACGGATAGAGGAGCAGCACCCGCTTGCCGACCATGCCCCGATCCATCAGCCAGGCGCCCAGGGCCCGGGCCTTGCGGTCGAGTTCTGCGTAGCTGATGTTGAGTTCCTCGTTCTCGCCGTCGACGAGGAACGTGAAGGCCCGGTCGTGGGGCCGGTAGGCCGCCCGCTGCCGCAGCAGGTCGACGATCGTGGGGGCGAAGGATGCTTCGCTCGTGGGGTTGGGAATCACGCTGGGTGAAGCCTCCGCCGCCGGCTTCGCCGTGCCTTCCCCGGCCGGCGAGCCGCCGATGTGTGTGGTCGGCGCATCGCGCAGACTCGACCTAGGGCTTCGGCAGGAATCTCCCCGGCCGCCCACAGTTTACCCCTCGGCGCCAGACAACCGGAAGTTTCGGACCACCCGGCTCGCAAGCCGGTTTTGCCCGTGATTCAGGCCTGTTGGGCGGCGAATCCGATCGGCGGTTGCGCCGATGGGGCGGAGTTTTCCGGCGCGAACGGGGACGGCGCGGCGGCCGCATCAGGCCCAGGTGCGTCCGCTGGCGTGTTCGGCACGGGGCTCGAAGTTGCCGAGCAGGCCCCCGATGACGTCCCAGCGGTCGTGCCGCCGGACCTCGATGTCACCCTGCTGGTTGACCCGCACAAGGCAGCTGTCGGTGAGACCGGCCCGCTGCAGTTCCTGCGGCGACACCTCGTCGGGCTCCAGCATCGTCATCAGGGTTCGCCCGCTCATCTCGATGAATTTCATGCCGGCCTCCTCAGCCACGACCCCGGACGACGCCCCGAAATCTACACGCTTTTGGCAGCCTCATCAAAGGCCCGCTTGAGCCGCACGAAGTCGGCCGGCGGAATCTCCTCGGCGCGGGCGTCGCCGCCCAGCCCCAGGGCGGCGAAGGCGGCTTCCACCGTTCGCCGCGCCGCTTCCTCGCGCTTGCCGCCGGCCATGCGCAGCAGCACGCCGCGCAGCAATTTGCGGCGGTGGCAGAACACGTCGCGGACGAAGTCATGGAATCCGGCCAAGTCGCCGATCGCGGCGCGGCGCTCGGGATCGAGGTCGAGGCGGACGATGGCTGATTCGACCTTGGGCCGGGGCCAGAACACGCTCGGGGGCAGGACGCGGACGATCTCGCCACGGCACTGGGCCCCGATCCAGACGGAGAGCGCGTTGTAGGCCCGCGTGCCGGCCACGGCCGTCATGCGCTCCGCCATCTCGCGCTGCACGGTGACGACGGCCGCGTCGAACGGTCGGGGCCGGGCGAGGAGGTTGGAAATCACTGGCGTGGCCACGCAGTAGGGCAGGTTCGCCACAAGCAGCAACCGGCCCGCACCCGCAGCCTTCGTCGCGGCCTCGAGGGCCTCGAGCAGCGGTACGGAGAAGCGGTGCTTGGCGGCCAACGCATCCCCCTCCAGGAGCACGACGTTGTCGTGGTCGACGAGTCGATCGCGGGCCAACTGGGCGAGCCGGGGGTCGATCTCGCAG
>Ga0129333_10000443_pt1 | contig 33713 bp, 40 predicted proteins | sample CPB6_08_DNA_FD_94474 | JGI IMG/M metagenome (GOLD analysis project Ga0129333, IMG submission 94474) | Freshwater to marine salinity gradient microbial communities from Chesapeake Bay, USA - CPBay_Sum_0.6_0.8_DNA | ecosystem: Environmental > Aquatic > Marine > Coastal | place: USA: Chesapeake... | reverse complement strand
GTCCGTAAAGACGGAAGTGGCAAGGTAGTGAACATCACTCGAGTTCCACTGGCCTACGGACCGCGGCAGAAGTTCCTGGCCAGACTTGATGAACAGCCAAATCTAGATGCCGGTAAGGTGGCAATCAAGCTCCCGCGTATGTCATTTGAGATCACCTCACTGGTATACGATGCTTCTATAAAGACGAATCGAAATAATTTGATCGAGGTCGTCTCGTCGGACCCAAACCAGAAGAGCGTGGTTCGCAACTACTCCCCGTACCGCATGGGTCTTCAGCTGTCGATCATGGCAAAAAACCAGGATGATGCGCTACAATGTCTGGAACAGATCCTTCCGCATTTTCAGCCTGAGTACACCGTTACGATCAAGGACCTGGATTCACTTAACGTGAAGACCGATATGCCATTCGTGCTGTCCGGAGTTCAGATGAACGAGGACTATGAGGGTGACTTCGTGCAGCGTCGTGCCATCATCTATACGCTGGATTTCGAGACTCGACTTCGTTTCTACGGGCCGGTGTCTAAGCGCGCTATCATCAAGACCGCTGACATTGATCTGGCGGCTACCGGAGCAGGCCGCGACAAGATCACCGTTGAAGTCAATCCGCTGACGGCGGATGAGAATGATCAGTATACAGTGACGACTTCGATTGACTTCATGGAGCAGACCGATTCCTACACGCTGACGGTCAATTCAGGTACCGGCAATTTCTCCAATGGAGAAACGATCACCGACAGCATGACTGGAACGACTGCGATCGTTCAGTCATTCTCCGGAAACGTTCTTCAGGTAAACTCGGCGACTGGAATCTTCCGTGGAGGTGACACGATCGTCGGTGGTACGTCCGGAACCTCGAGGTCTATCACGAACGTGGTAGAGATCAATATACCGTTTCTCCTTTAACTAGGACTTCTATTTCGTCATGAACAAATCAGAAGACCTCATCAAGCAGCTGGAGAAGAACATGCCAGCGCCGCCACCTCCTCCAAAGAAGGATGAGGTTCAGGACGACTACGAGTTCTCGAGAGAGACATATCGCAGCCTAGTTAACAAATCGAATGAGGCTATCGAGCAGATGCTGAGTCTGGCGATGCAGTCCGAGCATCCTCGGGCCTTTGAGGTCCTGAGCAACATGCTGAAGAACACCTCGGATATGACCGACAAGCTGATGGCGCTTCAGAAAGCCAAGAAGGACATGGCGAAGAAGGAAGAGACCGATGCAAAACCTGCTCTAACACAGAATAATCTTTTCCTAGGATCTACGACTGATCTGCAGAAGCACTTAATTCAAAAACTGAAGGAGCAGAATGTCACAGACGCCGAACAGCCAGATGTTCGTCAAGAACGCTGATCTTGGGTACTTAGGTAACCCGCAGGTCAAGCGCGATGGCGTTCAGCAAAAATTCTCCGAGATAGAGGTCTCGGAGTACATGAAGTGCATGAAGGATCCGGTGTACTTCGCCAAGACGTACGTCAAGGTGATCTCGCTCGATCGTGGCCTGGTTTCGTTCGAACCGTATCCGTATCAAGAAAGGATGTTCAAGCACTTCAATGAGAATCGATTCTCGATAGTTCTTGCATGCCGCCAATCTGGTAAGTCGATCAGCTCGGTCATCTACCTACTCTGGTTCGCTCTGTTCTCCCCCGACAAAACGATCGCCATCTTGGCTAACAAAGCGGCCACGGCTCGCGAGATGCTGGCTCGCGTTACCCTGGCTCTGGAAAATCTCCCGTTCTTTCTTCAACCTGGATGCCGAGCACTGAACAAAGGATCTATCGAGTTCTCGAACAACTCAAGAATCATCGCTTCCGCCACATCCGGATCGTCCATCCGCGGTATGTCCGTCAACTTGTTGTTCATGGACGAGTTCGCCTTCGTCGAGAATGCCACAACCTTCTATACCTCTACCTATCCAGTCGTTTCGTCCGGTAAGACATCCCGTGTCATCATCACTTCTACTGCTAATGGAGTCGGCAATCAGTTTCATAGAATCTGGGAAGGCGCTGTTCAGAGCATCAACGAGTTCAAGCCGTTCCGAGTTGACTGGTGGGATGTTCCCGGCCGAGACGAGAACTGGAAAAAACAGACCGTCTCGAATACCTCGGAGATGCAGTTCGAACAAGAATTCGGCAACTCTTTCCACGGTACAGGTAACACACTGATTAATGCGGAGACGCTGTTAGGCCTGAAGGCCGAATCGCCGATTTACACCCAGAATAACGTAAAGGTCTACGAGAAACCCGTCTCAGATCATAATTACATCATGTGTGTGGATGTGGCTAAGGGGAGAAATCAGGACTATTCTACATTCTCGGTGATTGATGTGACTGCCAAGCCATTCAAGCAGGTGGCCACATTTCGAGATTCTTCGGTTTCTCCGTTGATTTTTCCTGATACGATCTACAAGTACGCGAAGACCTACAATGATGCCTATATCATCGTGGAGAATAACGATCAGGGGTCTGTGGTCTGCAATGCTCTGTATTACGACCTAGAATACGAGAACATGTTCGTTGAGTCGACTGTGGCCAACGGTTCGATTGGGTTAACGACTACAAAGAAGTCAAAGCGTATCGGATGTTCTAATCTAAAGGATTTGATCGAAGGAAAGAAACTTTCGATAACCGATGCCGACACTATTGCAGAGCTCAGTACCTTCGAGGCCGTAGGGCAATCCTATGAGGCCTCTGAAGGCAACCATGACGACACGGTAATGGCCCTAGTGGTATTCAGTTGGTTCGCTGCAACCGATCTGTTCATCCAGATGTCTAGCATGGATGTCCGAGACCTCCTTTACGCAGATCGTCTCAAACTAATCGAAGAAGATGTTACTCCCGTGGGGGTGATGGGCAATCTAGAGCCTGAGAATAAGAAAGATGGCAGAGAGGTCGATAAAGATGGTAATGTCTGGTATGAAGCAGCCACACCGGTATACTGAAGAAGTGCTCAGTAATAAATAGAGCATTGACTAAACCGTATTATGCTTCACATCAAACCTCAACTTTGAGAATCAAATCCAATGGCATTCCAAGTATCACCCGGAGTTCAGGTCAACGAGATTGATCTGACCAACGTCGTTCCGGCGGTATCTACCTCTATCGGTGGATTCGCTGGAGCTTTCAATTGGGGTCCTGCCGAGGAAATCCGTACCGTTTCGAGCGAGAAAGAGCTCGTCAACGTGTTCGGTACCCCGAACGACACCACAGCAAAATCATTTTTCACCGCTGCTTCATTCCTGAAGTATGCAACGGCGCTTAAGGTCGTTCGTGTTGTTCCTGATGGAACAGGCGGGTCGACTACTGCTAAGAACGCCACATCGGGTTCTGGTGGTAATTCCGGATACCTGATCAAGAACCGCGAAACATACGACAACGTTGCTTCCGGTGGTTCATTGAATGTCGGCGTCTGGGGAGCTCGTTGCCCTGGAGTCCTTGGAAATTCACTAAAGGTTGAGGTTTGTTCGAGCTCCGCTGCCTTCACTGGTTGGTCAAAGGCCGGAGAGTTTGACAAGGCTCCTGGTACCAGCGATTACGCTGCAAAGTACGGCTCTTCAGCCGACGAACTGCATATCGTCGTTATCGACGAAGATGGTCTCATCACTGGAACTCAGGGAACAGTCCTCGAGAAGTTCGCCTTCGTCTCACAGGCTTCCGACGCGGTCAAGGCTGACGGAACCTCGAACTACTACAAGAACGTCATCAACAACTCCTCGAGCTACATCTATTGGCTCGATCACTTTGATGCACCAGACGGTGAAGGATCAACTCTATCGAACTCTGGAGAAGCCGCAACAACGGCGATCGCGTTCGACACCGAAACCACAGTCAAGGCCTTCAGCCTCTCTGGCGGAACCGACGGTTCTACAGTCGTGGCCGCTCAGATCGAGACTGGCTTAGATCTCTTCGCCGATGCTGAGACGGTTGACGTCAACCTGCTCTTCTCGGTCAACGATGCTAACGGCGCAAACACGATCGCTGCAAAACTGATCAGTCTGGCCAATGCCCGTAAGGATGTTGTGGCTTTCGTCTCGCCTCCAACTGAGGCTAGCGTAACTCCAGCCACTACGGCAGTATCCGAAGTCAAGACATGGGCAGATGGACTCACGTCGACGTCATATGCCGTGATCGATAGCACTGCTCTGAAGATCTACGACAAGTACAACGACGTCTATCGCTGGATTCCAGCTTCTGGACACGTTGCCGGTCTCTGCGCCTACACCGACGATGTTGCTGATGCTTGGTTCTCACCAGCCGGTCTCAATCGCGGTCAGCTCCTCGGAGTCACGAAGATCGCCTTCAATCCAAAGCAAGCCGATCGTGACACCCTGTACAAGGCCCGCATCAATCCAATCGTGTCCTTCCCAGGTCAAGGTACTGTCCTCTACGGTGACAAGACCGCCCTGGCTAAGCCATCGGCCTTCGATCGCATCAATGTTCGCCGCCTCTTCATCACTCTGGAGAAGGCAATCTCAACCGCCGCTAAGTTCCAGCTGTTCGAGCTGAACGACGAGTTCACCCGCGCGATGTTCCGCAATATGGTCGAACCATTCCTGCGTGACGTTCAGGGTCGCCGTGGTATCACCGACTTCAAGGTGGTCTGCGATGAGACGAACAACACCGGCGACGTAATTGATCGCAACGAGTTCCGTGCTGATATCTACATCAAGCCAGCACGCTCAATCAACTTCATCACTCTGAATTTCATCGCCACTCGCACTGGCGTCGATTTCTCCGAGCTGGTTGGAAAATAATAACCACTAACCAAAGGAGAACCCAATCATGGCTAACCTAGGTATTAATGACTTCAAGGCAAAGCTGGTCGGTGGCGGAGCACGCAACAACCTGTTCAAGGTCACCGCAAACTTTCCGGGCTACGCTGCCGGAAACGTTGAGCTTGCTTCCTTCCTCATCAAGGCCGCTCAGCTGCCTTCCTCACTGATCGCTCCGATCACCATCCCGTTCCGCGGCCGCCAGCTTCAAATTGCCGGCGATCGTTCATTCGAAGCATGGGGTGTGACGGTCATCAACGACACCGACTTCCAGCTCCGTAATGCTTTCGAGCGCTGGATGAATGGCATCAATGCACACGCTGCAAATACTGGAGAAACTAATCCTTCTCAGTACATGGCCGATCTTGCTGTTGAGCAGCTGGATCGCCAGGGAGCAGTACTCAAGCGCTATGATTTCCGTGGCTGCTGGCCATCGAATATCTCGGCAATTGACGTGAGCTATGACGCCGAGAACACCATCGAGGAGTTCGGCGTCGAGTTCCAGATCACCTACTGGGAATCAAATACCACGAACTAAGGTTCGTTTTTCTTCAATAAATATGGCGTGGGAGTGGATCTTGGGATTCCTCCCACGCCTTTCTCTTAGAAACTGAACAATATATCATATGCCTCTCCAATTCTTCGGATTCACGTTAGACAGAGTTCAACCAGGCCAAGATCGTGATCTGATTCGCAAGAAGAATCAAGAAGAAGAACCAGCATCATTCGTTCCGCCGACATCTGATGACGGCTCGACGGCGATCGCGGCAGGCGGGTACTACGGGCAGTACCTGGACCTAGAGGGAGATGCAGCAAAGACGGATGTCGACCTAATCCGCAAGTATCGCATTGCTGCAGAGCAGCCGGAGTGCGACATGGCGGTCGAGGACATTGTCAACGAATCCATCGTTCATGATGAGCATGAACGCCCAGTCGAGATTAACCTCGATGACCTAGAGCAACCGAATTCCATCAAGAAGGAGATTGCTGCAGAATTTGATCGTGTTTGCCAATTACTCAATTTCAACCTGAACGGCCAGGATATCTTTCGTCGCTGGTACGTCGACGGCAGATTATACTTCCACATCATCATTAGTGAGGAGAATCGCGAAGAGGGAATCCTTGAACTCCGTGCTGTAGACGCTCTGCGTATTCGTAAGGTTCGTGAGATCAAGGAAGAGACCGATTCAGTTACCGGTGCGAAGATCATCAAGACACTGGACGAGTACTACCTCTATCAGGATGGTGGTCTGCAGAAGTCCGACGTTGGTCTGAAGATCAACAAGGATGCTGTCTGCTACGTTCCATCTGGAATCCTTGACGCTTCTCGCAAGCGCGTTCTCTCTCCTCTGCATAAGGCTCTGAAGCCGGTCAACCAGCTACGCATGATGGAAGATGCGCTGGTGATCTATCGTCTCTCCCGTGCTCCTGAACGTCGTATCTTCTACATCGACGTCGGCAACCTGCCAAAGGGCAAGGCCGAGGAGTACATGCGTCACATCATGAACCAGTACCGCAACAAGCTGGTCTATGATGCCGTCACCGGAGAGATCCGTGACGATCGCAAGCACATGAGCATGCTAGAAGACTTCTGGCTGCCACGCCGTGAGGGCGGGCGCGGAACTGAGATCAGTACTCTGCCAGGTGGAGAAAATCTGAGCCAAATCGATGATATCGTCTTCTTCCAGAAGAAGCTTTATCGTTCTCTGAATGTTCCTATCTCTCGTCTGGAGCCAGAGACCGGCTTTAACCTTGGCAAGTCATCGGAGATCACGCGGGACGAGGTCAAGTTTCAGAAGTTCGTCAACAAGCTCCGCAAGAAATTTGCGGCACTATTTTACGAGCTCCTGCGCACACAGCTGATCCTAAAGGGCGTGATTACTGAGGAAGATTGGGACGAGTTTAAGGAAAACATTCGATTCGACTTCCGCAAGGACAACTTCTTCAGCGAGATGAAGGACTCTGAGATCTTAGCCGGCCGGATCGAGATGCTCAACTCGATTACCCCTTACATCGGCACCTATTTCTCTCAAAATTGGGTCAGACGCCACGTCTTGCACATGACTGATGAGGACATCGAGGAGATGCAAGAGGAGATCGAGCTCGATGCAGAGATGGCCGCAGAACAGGCTCTGCAAAATCCTCAGTTAGATGCCGGAGGGGGTGTGGAGGACATTTCAGCGAATGACGAGTTCGATCGATCTGCCTAATCCTGAGCAACGTAAATCTATAAATAGTACTTATAATTTCAATGAATAACCTAATCTCCATGATCGACTCGCTGCGTACCGGAAAGACTGGTGCAGCTGAATCTGCTTTCAAGGCAGCCATGGCTGAGAAGATGAATTCGGCTCTTGATGCACAGAAGGTCGTCGTCGCCTCACAGATCTATAATCAGACAACACAAGCTGAAAAATGAAGCTCATTGCCGAACACATCGATTCGCAGATCTCCTTGTTATCTGAGGCTACTCAAGGCGGACAGAGCAAGTCGTATCTGCACGGTATCTTCATGCAGGCCGAGAAGCCAAACCGCAACAAGCGTCGTTATCCACGCACGGTTCTGGCACCAGCTGTAGACAAGTACATCAAGGAACAGGTGAACACCGGCCGCGCGGTCGGAGAGTTGAATCACCCGGACGGTCCGACCGTAAATCTGGACAAAGTTTCGCATCGTATTACCGAACTCAAGTGGGACGGGAACAACGTTGTCGGAAAGGCACTGATACTGGACACGCCAATGGGTAAGATCGTGAAAGGCCTTATGGAAGGCGGCGTTCAGCTAGGTGTCTCAACTCGTGGTATGGGAAGTCTGAAGCAATCGAAGGACGGAATCATGGAGGTAGCAGAAGATTTTATTCTCGCCACCGTGGACATCGTTCAAGATCCCTCAGCCCCTGAGGCCTTTGTAAACGGCATCATGGAAGGCGTAGAGTGGGTTTGGGACAATGGAATCCTGAAGGCTCAGCAAATTGAAAAGTACGAGACTGAAATTAAGAACGCATCTTCGAAGCGCCTCACTGAGGCTCAGCTGAAGGTTTGGAATGATTTCCTCTCAAAACTATAACCAGCTACATTATAGTAGTCATCTAACATACATGTCAAAGAACAAGACAAAGCGTTCACTCGATCTCATCGAGGACATTACTGTTGAGGAACTACGTAAGGATGGACTCGTTGAAGAGGTTGCAGTTTCTGACGGGACACCATCCAAGAAAGATGAGAAGGATGCTGCTACGGATGCCGTACAGGCAAACGCAGCGACGAAGGCAAGCATCGATGCCTCGGCTTCAAAAGACGCCGACAAGGAAGCTCACGTCGGTTCCGGTCCCGGAACTGTCGAGACTCCTGATGAGGTCAACAAGGCAAAGGCAGCAACTGACGCAGCGATCGCTGCAGCACCAGTGGCTGAACCGCCAAAGACCAAGGCAGGTCTCATCAACGCAGTTTACCAACAGCTGGCCACAATGAAGACCGAAGAGCTGTCTAATGTCTACGCTACGCTGGTTAACCCAGCACTGCCACCGAAGGCCGAGGAGCCAGCTCCTATGCAGACCGGTGACGATAGCGCAGACAAGGACAGCGAGAAGGAACAAGACGCAGCACCAGCAACCCCAACGGGTGACGCTGGAGAAGCTGATGATGCCGGTGAAGACGAGGACGATGGCGACGAGGCTGAAGATGAGACGACCAAGGAATCCTTGGAAGTTCTTATGCAGGCCGAGAAGTCACTGTCCGAAGGCTTCCGCTCGAAGGCCACTGAGCTATTCGAGTCCACAGTAAAGGCCAAGGTTGCAGCCGAGGTCACCAAGATCGAGGAAAGCTACAAGGCCCGTCTTGACGAGGAAGTTGCTACGGCAACGAAAGACCTCGCTGAGAAGGTCGAGAGCTATCTTGACTACGTAGTCAAGACCTGGATGGAGGAGAACAAGGTTGCTATCGAGTCCGGACTCCGTACGGAGATCGCTGAGAACTTCATCAACTCGCTGAAGAGCGTGTTCGTGGAGTCCTACATCGAAGTTCCAGAAGGCAAGGAGAATCTGGTTGATTCACTCAACACAGAAGTCGCCAAGCTCGAGGAACAACTCCTCAAGTCCACTGAGGCAAACATCAAGCTGAATGAGTCCGTCAACGAGCTCCTGCGCAAGCAGGTGATCGCCGAGGCTTCTTCAGATCTTGCTTCCACAGAGGCTGTTAAGCTGAATTCGCTGGTCGAGGACGTAGATTTTGAGAGCGCTGAGACCTTCTCCAAGAAGGTACAGACGATCAAGGAGTCATACTTCCGCAAGCCAGTTTCCCAAAAACCCGCAGTTGAGACCGCAATGACGCTGTCTGAGGATTCTCAGCCAGAAGTCGAGATGAGCCCCCTCATCGCTGCAGTATCTTCCGCAATTTCCCGCACACTGAAGCCATAACTTCAAGAGCACAAACTAGTCAGGATTAATCTAACCACAATGTTCAACTCAGAAACATACCAAAAGAAGTGGGCTCCGATCCTTGAGCACAAGGATCTCCCATCAATCAAGGATAACTACCGCAAGGCAGTTACCTCTATCGTCCTCGAGAATCAGGAAAAGGCCCTCCGCGAAGAGCGTGCACAGGCTTCCTTCCAGCCTCTCACAGAGACCGCAGCTAACGCCACAAACGCTGGCGCAGCTCCAATGGCAAACTGGGATCCAATCCTCATCTCCCTGGTTCGTCGTTCGATGCCAAACCTGATCGCTTATGATATCGCTGGCGTTCAGCCAATGAGCGGTCCTACCGGCCTGATCTTCGCCATGAAGAGCAAGTACACCTCACAAGGTGGCACCGAGGCTCTCTTCAACGAAGCCGACACAGCCTTCTCCGGTACAGGCACACAGGGTGGCGACAGCTCGTCTCTCCCTCTCGCTAAGGGCGGCTCCGGTGTTGACACGACTCCTGCTGACAACGTTTCCGACACGTTCGGATACGGCACCGGTCTGACCACAGCTGAAGGTGAAGCTCTCGGTTCCGGATCTTCCGGCGCTGGCAACTTCGCTCAGATGGCTTTCTCGATCGAGAAGGCTACCGTCACGGCGACAACACGCGCCCTGAAGGCTGAGTACACGATGGAACTCGCTCAGGACCTCAAGGCCGTTCACGGTCTCGATGCTGAGTCAGAGCTCGCTAACATCCTGTCGGCTGAAATCCTCGCTGAAATCAATCGCGAAGTCATCCGCACCATCAATGTTAAGGCCAAGCTCGGCGCCCAGACCGCAAACGTTGCTGTCAAGGGTAAGTTCGACCTCCTGGCTGACGCTGACGGCCGCTGGAACGTTGAGCGCTTCAAGGGTCTCCTGGTCCAGATCGAGCGCGAAGCTAACCAGATCGCCAAGGACACCCGTCGCGGTAAGGGTAACTTCATCCTCTGCTCGAGCGATGTTGCTACTGCCCTCTCCGCTGCTGGAGTTCTCGACTACGCCCCAGCCCTGAGCACACAGCTCGAGGTTGACGACACTGGCAACACCTTCGCTGGTGTTCTCAATGGCCGCATCAAGGTATACGTCGATCCATACGCCACGGTTGACTACTGCACAACCGGTTACCGCGGCACGAACCCATACGACGCTGGTCTCTTCTACGCTCCATACGTCCCACTGACGATGGTCCGTGCAGTCGGTCAGTCCGACTTCCAGCCACGTATCGGATTCAAGACCCGTTACGGCATGGTTGCCAACCCATTCGCTGAGTCCCCAACGGCTCCTCAGAACGGAACTGGTACCAATCGTGCTAACCGCTACTTCCGCATCATGGGAGTTGCCGGTATCCTCGATAACGGATAAGATCGAATAATCCGATCAAATTAGGGGGACCCTCGAAAGGGGGTCCCCTTTTTCGTCTGATAAATAATTGAACCATGTCAACCACACTGAACAAGAATTTCCTGTCGCCGAATGGATTTCGGCTGATCATCGACCGTCAAGAGTTTGCAGACGTGGAGTATTTCTGCATCAATTCAGCTTTGCCAAACGTCAGTGCCGGAGCGATCTCGCAGCCCTATCGCAATTTGCAAAACACGTATGCCGGCGACAAGGTAGAATATGCTCCCTTCGATATTCGGTACATGATCACGGAGAACATGGAGAACTACATCTCACTGTTCAACTGGATGGTGTCAAATTCGAACACCGAGAATATGAAGTTTGCTGACATGACGCTGAACATCCTGAACAGCAGCAACAATGTGATTCGCCAGGTTCGCTTCGTGGATGCCTTTCCGGTATCAATCGGCCAACTCGATTTCCATTCTCAGAATACCGATGTCGAGTACATCGTCGGTGACGCCTCCTTCTCTTACTCACACTTCTACTTTGTCACCTGAGCGCAGATAGATAATACTACAGTCAATTACATTATGATCAACGTTGAACAGATTCTGGAGATGTGGAAGAAGGATTGCATCATCGATGAGATGAATCTCGATGAGGCTTCCAAGGAAACTGCTAAGCTGCATGCCAAATACCTTGAGCTGCTGTCCATCACGAAGTTGGCTCTGAAGAAGAAAGAACTGGATCAGAGAGTGTTGCTGAAGGACAAGTGGATGTACTTCAATGGCAAGATGGACAAGACTCAGATCGATGAGAAGGGCTGGGATTATGATCCCTTCGGTGGCCACAAGATCATGAAGTCTGACATGCAGTACATCTATGAGTCAGACCCTGAGTTGCAGAAATCTGAGGTCCAGATCACCTATCTGAAGACCGCAGTGGATACGCTCCAGGAGATCATGGACAACCTGAAGTGGAGGCACCAGACGATCAAGAACATGATCGAGTGGCGCAAGTTCACCAGTGGAGTCTGATGCCTGACGTCATCAAAGTCAAGAAGAAGAACGAGGTGTTCGTCACGGTGGATTGCGATCCATCGATCCAGAACGAACTCACTGACTTTTTCACGTTCTTCGTACCCGGCTACAAGTTCATGCCGGCATTTAAGAACAAGCTATGGGATGGCAAGATCCGTCTGTACGATCGCCGTCTGAAGACCTTGTATGCCGGTCTTATCGAGTACATCGATGAATTTGCTGACGTGCGTGGGTGCGAGATCGAGTACGTGGATGACGATTACTATGGCCGACCGGAAGCTCAGGCTTTCATCGAGCTAGAGCAGGTCAAGGACTTCGTTGCAACGCTAAACTTGTACGCCCACGGAAAGGCGATCGAACCACGCGATTATCAGCTTGAGGCCATCCATCACGCCCTGGTTCACTATCGATCCATGCTGCTCAGTCCGACAGCCTCTGGAAAGTCGCTGATCATCTATGTTCTAATTCGCTGGTTCCTCGAGGAGAATCAGAACAAGAAGGTGCTGCTGATCGTACCGACCACATCCTTGGTTGAGCAGATGTTCAACGACTTTAAGGACTACTCCACCCTAGATGAAAATTGGAACAATGAGGAGATGTGTCACCGGATCTACTCTGGAAAAGAGAAGATGGACATCCGTTCTCGTGTGGTCATCACGACGTGGCAGTCGATCTACAAGATGCCTGCAAGTTGGTTCGAGCCCTATGGAATGGTGATCGGCGACGAGGCTCACAACTTCAAGGCCAAATCGCTGTCTGCCATCATGGAGAAGCTGTACGATGCCAAGTACCGCATTGGCACCACCGGTACGCTGGATGGCACGCAGACTCACAAGCTCGTACTGGAAGGCCTCTTTGGTCCTGTTCATCGTGTCACCACTACGAAGGAGCTGATGGACTCGAATGCTCTGGCTCAGCTGTCGATCGATGTGTTGCTGATGAAGTACGACGACCTGGTATGCCAGGCTGCCAAGGACTACGATTATCAGCAAGAGATCGATTTCATCGTAGCCAATCAGGCTCGGAACAAGTTCATTCGTAACCTGGCCATCGCTCAGGACGGAAACACGCTGATCCTTTACAACTACGTTGAGAAGCACGGAAAACCGCTGTACGACATGATCGATGCCAAGTTGAATGAGCTTCCACGCAGGACTCGCAAGCTGTTCTTCGTCTCAGGTGATGTGGATACCAATGAACGCGAAAGAATCCGTGAGATCACTGAGAAGGAGAAGGATGCTATCATTGTGGCCAGTATGGGTACCTTTTCTACCGGGATAAATATAAGAAACCTGCATGTCATCGTGTTCGCTTCACCATCAAAGTCTCAGATTCGTGTTCTCCAGTCTATTGGAAGAGGTCTTCGCAAATCTGATGATGGCAGAGCCACGAAAGTTTACGATATCGCCGATGACCTGCACTGGAAGAAGAGCAGAAACTACACGCTAGACCATGCAGCTGAACGGATCAAACTGTATGGCTCAGAAAAGTTCTCGTACAAGATCCACGAGGTAAAACTATGAGCAAGTTCGAGGATCTCAGCGTCATTCTAAAGTTAGTCTCAGGTGAGACTGTCATCTGTCAGGTTCTGTCGGATACTGAGAAAAATATGCTTGTTCGCGATCCCTACGAGATTCGAGTTCATAGTGTAGCCACTCAAGAAGGTGTTCAGTCTACCACGTATTATGCTGATTGGTTCCTGTCTTCGAAGTCAAGAATCCACATGATCAGAAAAGAGCACGTTATCTCCGCTGCTATACCGGATGATGACACAAAGAAGCATTACTTTGCTTTGGTTGCTAGACGCGATGGCGACACTACACCGAGTGCATTAAGCCCTAATTGGGAACAGCAATTTAATTTTGGCGATACTGAGCCAGATAGGAACTAGGGTATACTGTGGCCACTGGGTGAACAGTGTAAACAAAATAACGGCTTTCCGCGAGGATGTAAACAACTTCGGGAATGAGTGCTCGGTGAAAGTTTGAGATGTACAAGATGAATCTGATGTTTAGTATGGTCTGCAAGTAATGACAACCACGAAATCAACCAAACCTAAGAAGTCCTCGCAACCGAAGGAGGAACGCGAGCACTACGTAAATAACAAAGAATTTTCACAGGCTGTTGTCGACTACGTCACGTCTGTCAAAAAGTCTATCGCTGCTGGTAAGGAGCCAGACAAGATCCCCGAATACATCGGTCGCTGCTTCCTTCGGATTGCTGAGGGTCTTTCTCACAAGCCTAATTTCGTGCGGTACACCTACCGTGAGGAGATGGTCATGGATGCCGTCGAGAACTGCATCAAGGCCATCATGAACTACAACATCGAGGCTGCCACTCGAACTGGTTCGCCTAATGCCTTTGCGTATTTTACGCAGATCTGCTACTATGCCTTCCTTCGCCGTATCATGAAGGAGAAGAAGCAGCAGGACATCAAGTTCCGTTACATTGAGCATGCCGGCATCGAGAACTTCATGTCATCTCCTGATGACGAGATCGGAGCAATGTTCCAAGATACCGGCTTCATCGAGACCATCAAGAAGCGCATCGACAAGGTAAAAGAGAACGACAAGAAGATCAAGGACTTCAAGAAGCGGGTCAAGACCGACCTTGAGTTCTTCATCTCATGAAGTTAGCCATCCTCAACGATACTCATTGCGGAGCCAGAAATGCCTCCGATGCTTTCCTGGATTACTTTGGGAAGTTCTACAGTGATGTCTTCTTCCCGTACTGCAAGGAGCACGGGATCAAGCAGATCCTGCACCTAGGTGATTACTACGATCATCGGAAGTACATCAACTTCAAGGCGCTTCACCACAACCGCAAGACCTTTCTAGAGCCTATGCGTGATCTGGGGATGACGATGGACATCATTCCGGGTAACCACGATGTGGTCTACAAGAACACCAATGACCTGTGTTCGCTGAAGGAACTGCTAGGATTCTTCGTTGAGAATGTCAACATCGTGATGCGACCGAAGGTGTTGACATACGATGGATGCAACATCGCAGTTCTCCCTTGGATCAATCCGGAGAACTATGAGGAGTCAATGAAGTTCGTTGAGACCTGCAATGCTCCTATCCTGGCAGGTCACCTTGAACTGAAAGGGTTCGACGTACTTCCCGGTATGCCGGCCCATGAGGGAATGGATCCAAACGTCTTTGCACGATTCGAGGAAGTTTGGTCAGGTCACTATCACACGAAGTCGAAGAAGGGCAACATCCACTACCTCGGCACACAGTTTGAGATGACGTGGGCGGACGTAAATGACCATAAGTATTTCCACGTATTTGATACGGATACTCGCGAGTTGACTCAGATTCACAATCCGCACGTACTGTTTCACAAATACATATACGATGACAAGACTAGGGATCCTGATAACTACGATGTTCCTAGCTGCACAGGAAAATTTGCCAAGGTTGTAGTCCTCAACAAAGCCGACTTTTTCAAGTTCGACCGCTTCATCGATATGCTCCAAAAGCAGAATCCGCTTGAGCTGAAGATCGCAGAGAACTACGAAGAGTTCACTGGATCGAACGTCCAAGACGAATCGGTTGGTCCCATCTCAGATACGTCACACCTGATCGACTCGTACGTGGATGCGGTTGAGACATCGCTAAATAAGGATACCATCAAGACCAAGCTTCGCGAACTACATCTCGAAGCCCAAAACTTAGAGGTAGTCTGATCATGGCCATCACATTTGAAAAGATCCAGTGGAAGAATTTCCTTTCGACTGGCGACACCCCAATATCCATCAACCTAAACACTGGCAGTTCTACGCTGATCGTAGGACCCAATGGTGCAGGTAAGTCCACGCTGCTCGATGCGCTGTCGTTTGCCCTGTTCGGCAAACCGCACCGCGATATCAACAAGCCACAGCTGGTCAACTCGGTCAACGGTAAGGGTTGCGAGGTGATCGTCGAGTTCACCGTAGGAAAGATTCCCTTCAGGATTGTTCGCGGTATCAAGCCGAGCATCTTTGAGATCTGGCAGAATGGAACCCTGGTAAACCAGGAAGCACACTCGATGGATTACCAGAAGGTGCTTGAGCAGAACATCCTGAAGCTGAACCACAAGTCCTTTCATCAGATCGTGGTGCTGGGATCCTCTTCCTTCGTGCCGTTCATGCAGCTCCCAGCTCAGCATCGGCGAGAGGTCATCGAGGATCTGCTGGACATCAACATCTTCACGAAGATGAACACGATCCTGAAGGAGAAGATGGCCATCCATCGTTCAGACCTTCAGGCCCTGACGCACTCATCCGAGATGAACGATCATGTGATCGAGACGCAGAAGAAGTACATCTCGGACCTTCGTAAACGCACTCAGGAAGCCGCGAAGAAGAACAACGACAAGATTGCCAACATGGTGATCGAGATGGAAGAGTTGATAGCGGAGAATCTTGAGGATCAGAAGATTGTTGATGCTAACCTAGCGGCTACTCAAGAGAAGTCTGCCAAGCTTCACGAAAAGCGGCAATCACTGATGGTCTATCAGGGTCAGATCAAATCAAACATCACGAAGGTCGTGAAAGACGCGCAGTTCTATGAGAACAACCGTGAGTGTCCTACGTGCAGCCAAAAACTAGATGGCGCCTTCCGTGACCTCAGAATCGAAGGTTGCAAGACGAAAGCCAAGGAACTTGCTGAAGGACAGGAAAAGTTGGACTCCGAGTTGATCAAGCTTGGAGAAGCCATTTCGGCCGTCGGCGAAAGCCTGAAGATCTACAACGATCTGACATCCCAGATCACTTCTCGTAACATGGCGATCAAGCGTCTCCAGCTTCATATCAACGAACTTGAGAAGGAAGCCAACAGCGTAACTGGAAGCGAGGACCTGACCGCAGCCGAGGACAATCTCAACTCATTGTTGACCGAGAAAGAAAAGCTTTCTCAGAAGAAAGCCGAGGCATACGAAGACGGCACCTACAACCAGGCTATCTCAGAGATGCTCAAAGACACCGGCATCAAGACGAAGGTCATCAAGCAGTACTTGCCGGTGATGAACAAACTCGTCAACCAGTATCTGCAGATCCTGGACTTCTTTGTCTCGTTCAATCTGAACGATTCGTTTGAGGAGACCATACGCTCACGCCACCGGGATGACTTCTCGTACTCGTCCTTCTCCGAGGGTGAGAAGCAACGAATCGACTTGGCTCTTCTGTTCACGTGGCGTCAGGTCGCTAAGATGAAAAACTCGATTTCCACCAACCTTCTCATCCTCGATGAAACTTTCGATTCCTCGATGGACCACGACGGCGTTGAGAACTTGCTCAAGATTCTTCACACTCTGTCAGACGGGAAGACCTCTGTATTTGTCATCAGCCACAAAACAGATGCTCTGGACGGTAAACTGAGACACAAGATCGAGTTCGAGAAGAACAAGAATTTCTCACAGATTCGCCAAAAAGCGGCTTGACGGGCAAACAGAAATGCGGTCTAAGTTGTTGATGCCCAACAACTTAACCGGCGGCATCACTATGAGTTTTACTTTTGCAATCCTCATAGTAGGATATTGACATGATGAATAGCATCGACAACAGCCAAGGCACGCTGGCCAAGCTACTGGCGAAGGAGAACATCCGGATCCAGCACGGCAATTACAGCACGGCCTTCTTCGATGTCAAGAACCGCGTCCTCGGTCTCCCGAACTGGAAGAACAAGGGCAAGGACGTCTACGACCTCCTCTGCGGCCACGAGGTCGGTCATGCCCTTTACACTCCGGCTGATGCCTTCGATACTCCGAACGGTTGCAACAAGACGCTCCTGAACATCGTCGAGGACGCTCGAATTGAGCGCAAGGTTCAGAACACCTATCCCGGTCTCATCTCTTGCTTCCGCCGTGCTTACGGTCAACTGCATGCCGAGAACTTCTTTGGTGTCAACGACCGCGACCCGTCCACCCTCAATTTTCCCGACCGGCTGAATCTCAAGTTCAAGCTCGGCAACCTCTTCAACACCACCTTCTCCGCTGAGGAGCAAGTCATTGTTGACTCGATCAATTCTGCTGAGACGTGGGACGATGTAGTGTCCGCCACACTCAAGCTTCAGACCTTCCTCAAGGAACAGGAAGAAGCGGAAGACGAGAAGGAGCAGCCTTCCACGCCTGAGCCGGAAGCTGACGAGGCCATTCAGGACGACGCCGGTGACGAGCAGGCCGATCAGACCGAATCGAGCGACGAGTCCTCCTCTGAAGAGGAGTCCGATGAGTCTAACGAGACCGATGGTTCTGGTTCGGACGACTCCGACGAGGAGTCGACTGAGACCGATTCCAACGACTCTGCCAACTCCGATGAAACTGCTGAGCAGGGCGAGAAGTCGGAAGCCTCCTCCGAGTCAACTCCCACTCAGGAGTCTACCGAGAAGCCGGCCGAGACCGATGCTTCCTCCGACAAGGATGGCCAGATCAACGTGAACCGCCATGCCGATCCTTCTTCCGAGTTTGTCTCAGAGACGATGAAGAACTTCGAGGCCAAGTCTCAGGATTTGCTGGATACGTCTGTTCAGACCCTTCTGACTCTTGATGTCTTTGCTCCGTCGGTCAAAGAGCTGGACGAAGTGATCATCCCGTACGCCAAGTTGGCCGAGTACCGTCGTCAGAGCTCGATGTTCATGCCGAGTTACTCAAGCGTGCATGTGCGCGAGAACTACGACAAGTTCCTTGATCACACGAAGAAGGTAGTCAACAATTTCATCAAGGAGTTCGAACTCCGCAAGGCGGCGTATCAGTACTCCCGTTCGACGGTCTCCAAGACCGGTTCGCTCAACGTGAACCGTCTTCATGCCTACAAGACGTCGGACGACCTTTTCCTCAGCGTCACCAAGCTTGCTAATGCCAAGAACCACGCGATGGTAATGTTTGTGGATTATTCTGGCTCCATGCAAAGGGTTCTGCCGTCGGTGCTCAACCAGGTGATCAACCTGTCACTGTTCTGCCGCCGTCTTGGTATTCCTTTCAAGGTTTACGCCTTCACTTCTGATAACGGTTTTGCCAATGCTGACGCTCGTACGGACTTCTACATGGTTCCTGAGGATACGGACTACAACCGAATTCTGGTCAGCAACCTGAGCCTCCTCGAGCTCGTCAGCTCCGATCTAAATCGGACCGACTTTGATGATGCGCTCTACGCCCTCTTCATCCGTTCCACCACCGGTGGTCATGGTCGCGGCGAGTCGCTTGGCGGTACGCCGTTGAACGAGGCTCTGATCGTTGCTCACAAGGTAGTCGAGGACATGAAGGCCAAGTTCAACCCGGACCGCATGATCTCCATCTTCCTCACCGACGGCAATGGCCACATGGTGAAGGCTGTGGAATCTGCTGTCAGCTTCAAAAACATGAATGCTGCGGCTCATCTCGCGCGCCGCAACCATTATTGCCAGTCCACCAATTTCCGCTTCAAGCTTAATGGCAAGACTGTTGTCACCGACCATTCTAAGATGACGACGAAGCTCATTCGCAATCTTCGCGAGACGACGAAGTCAGAGGTCATCGGTTTCTTTGTTGCTGGCATGTCCCAGTCGGTGATCGGCACTCATGTGGCTAATGCGCTGACGGCTGGCACCGGCATGAGTGCATCTACCGCGTGGCAGAAGTGGATCAGCACTCTGCAGAACGAGTTCAAGAAGTCGGACGTTCTGGCCATTGATGAAGGCTTCGGCTACAACAAGTACTTCGTCGTCCCTAACTGCTCGTCGCTGCAATTCGACACCGACGACGAGCTGGAAATCAGCGCTGACATGACTCGCGGCAAGATCGCTCGTGAATTCATGAAGTACAGCGGTTCCAAGAAGTCCAACCGAGTCTTTGTCACTAAGTTTGCTGAGGCGCTCGCCTAAGTGGTTTGACCATCAACAAGTTAGAGCACATCAAATCTGTGTACGAGTGCCGCGAAACAGTGTAGAATGGTGGCACAGTTGATTCCTTCTTTATCATGAACACCCAGTCAGTCCAGATCCTAGACATCCTCAAGACTCGCTTCCCCGATCAGGTCCAGTTCCGCCGCAAGGCGATCGATGACGTGGCCGTCGAGCTCGGCTTCGGCTTCAAGGGAGCTTCGGAGCTCATCGGCGACCAGTTCAAGATCGCCCGTGGACTTTACAACTTCAGCTCGGTGCTTCGTCCGGCTGCTCAGTCCACAGCAGCCCCTACGGCTGCTCCGGCGACCAGCTTCAAGCTGGCAGCTCAGGTCAGCTCGACGATCAACCAGGACACCTATGTGCCTAGCGCCGATCCCACCTACGTGAAGTGGGGCGCCTACGATGACGTCCTGAAGGTCCTGAAGTCCGGCACTTTCTATCCTATCTACATCGCGGGTCTTTCCGGCAACGGCAAGACGATGATGGTCGAGCAGGCTTGTGCGCAGGCTGGCCGTGAGTACATCCGCGTGCAAATTTCCCCGGAGACAGACGAAGACGACCTCATCGGTGGTTTCCGACTGCTCAACGGTGAGACGGTATTCGCCAAAGGTCCGGTCATCAAGGCCATGGAACGAGGCGCTATCCTTCTCATCGACGAGATCGATCGAGCGACCAACAAGATCATGTGCCTGCAGGGTGTTCTAGAAGGCAAGCCTGTCTTGATTAAGAAGACCGGTGAGCTCATTCATCCGTCTCCGGGGTTCAATGTTCTGGCTACGGCCAACACGAAGGGCAAGGGTTCTGAGGACGGCCGTTTCGTGGCAGCGTCCATTATCGACGAGGCGTTTCTCGAGCGCTTCGTCTCGACCATCGAACAGCCGTATCCGACCCGCATCACCGAGACGAAGATCGTGTCTCGCCACATGCAGAAGTTCGGCAAGATCGACGAGGACTTCGCGGACAAGCTGACCACGTGGTCCGAGGTCATTCGCAAGACCTTCGCCGATGGTGGCGTAGACGAGCTTGTTTCGACTCGTCGGCTGTGCCACATTACGCAGACCTTTGCCATCTTCAATGACCGCCTAAAGGCCGTTCAGATGTGCATCTCGCGCTTCGACAATGACACCAAGACTGCGTTCTTGGATCTCTACACGAAGATCGATCCTACTGTGCAGCCCGATACCGCAGCGCCTCAGCCGACTCCGGATATCACTCCGGCAGCGTGATTTACTGAGCACTGCCCTCAGTTCTGTATTTACAAACTCTCCTAACAAGGTAGAATGACTGTGTGGATCGAGGTCCGGGTCCACACAGCAACGACAAATAGGACCACCGAAAACACAATGACTAAGTCCAATACCACCACCCAGAAGGCTCGCCTCGCCAAGTTCCTTGCCAAGACCGAGGAAGCCACTGCTGCTCAGGCAGCCCGTAGCTGCAGCATCGCCAACGTCTCGGCGGTCATCTCCGACCTCCGCAACGAGGGCCATGTCATCTGGACGAATCGCCGCACTGCCTCGAATGGCAAGACGGTCTTCGTCTATCGTTACGACTCCGCTCGTAGCGCCGCCAACCTGCGCTAAGGTTATCGGCTGGAGGGTTAAAATCCTCCAGCCATTCTCTTTCGGGGCCAGTAGGCAACTGCTGGCTTCCGACAACTTGTGGTTCGGGGCGACTCCCACAATAAAAACAGGCCCAACCATTTTCAATGTCTGATCAGTCCCAAGGACGCAAATTCGATTCCGGCAAGCCCGAGTACGGCCTTATTCCTCCGCATGCACTGGAGGAAATGGTAAAGGTGCTGACTCTCGGCGCTCAGAAGTATGACCGCGAAAATTGGCGGCACGTGCCAGACGGCAAGCGTCGATATTTCGATGCAGCTCAGCGCCATCTATGGGCCTGGAGGCGTGGCGAACGGGTCGATCCGGAATCTGGCATTCATCATCTTGCGCACGCCGCGGCCAATCTCTTTTTCCTCTACGAGTTTGACACGGGTCATACATATGACACCACCTCTTCATCATGAAACTCTCTGACAATACCGTCGACATCCTCAAGAACTTTTCGGCTATCAATCCGAACATGCTCTTCAGGCCAGGCAGCACCATCAGCACGATCGCTGAAGCCAAGAATATCGTGGCATCTGCTAAGATCTCCGAGCAAATCCCTGCGGAGTTTGGCATCTTTGACCTGACGCAGTTCCTTTCTACGATCTCTCTTCTGGAGAATCCTGAATTAGAGTTCACCGACAGTTCTGTCATGGTACGCGATGGCAATGCTTCTATCCAGTACTATTACTCGAGCCCGGATGTCTTGACGGTCCCCAACAAGACGGTCAATATGCCGAATGCCGACGTGGTGTTCAATCTTTCCTCAGACATGATCTCCAAGATCAAGCGAGCCGCTTCAGTGCTCGGTCACCCCACTCTTCAGATCCTCGGTTCAAAGGGCAAAATTACATTGCAAATTGTCGACCTGAAGAACCCGACGGCCAATAAATACACTATTGTGATCGACGAGAAGAATGCTTGTAATGAGGTCTTCTCGTTTATCATGGTCATTGGCAATCTGAAAATGATGGCCGGTGATTACGTGGTGTCGGTCAGTTCAAAGCTGATCAGCCACTTCAAGAACACCAGCACTCCTGTCGAGTACTGGATCGCTCTTGAGAAAACTTCGACGTTCGGCAAATGAAGTCGAAACTAACCTAGGTACAACCAACAATGGAAAACACAGCAACAACCACAACCGCTACTAACACGCCTGATCAGCCTGCAACTCCTCCGCAGCTCGGTCTCAATGACCTTGCCGCAGTGGTACAGATGATCGACGTCTGCTCCAAGCGTGGAGCTTTTGAGGGCCCAGAGCTTAGCGCTATCGGCACTCTTCGCACTCGCTTCGTCGACTTCCTCAAGGCCAATCAGCCTAAGGACCAGGCTCCCGCAGCTCCTGCTGCAGGTGGAGTAGAGACCGTTCCAGGAGACGCTCTGCCGAAGGCCTGATAGTAGTACATCCGATCGGACTTTTGGCGCGTAGTCTGTAAAGAACGCGCCTTCTTTTTTTATTATGAGCCAAACTGAATTCCTTTGGGTTGAAAAGTACCGTCCGAAGACCGTTGACGAATGCATCCTCCCGCCTGAGCTGAAGAAGCTCTTTGGCGGTATCGTCAAGTCCGGATCTCTGCACAATCTCTTGCTGACCGGAACCGCCGGTCTAGGCAAGACCACAGTAGCTCGTGCTCTCTGCAACGAGCTCAAGCTTGACTACCTGCTGATCAATGGATCGGAGGAGTCGGGCATCGACGTACTCCGCAACAAGATCAAGCAGTTTGCTTCTACGGTCTCTCTGAACTCAGACGGACCGAAGGTTGTCATCCTCGACGAGGCAGACTACCTGAATCCCCAATCGACTCAACCTGCTCTTCGTGGGTTCATCGAGGAGTTCTCGAGCAACTGTCGCTTCATCCTGACCTGCAACTTTCGCAATAGGATCATCGAGCCGATCCACTCACGCTGCTCTGTCGTTGAGTTCAACACCAGCAAGAGCCAACTGGTAGATCTGTGCGGCCAGTTTCATCGGCGTCTGACCACGATCCTGAAGGCTGAAGGGATCTCGTACGAGACGAAGGTCCTCGTTGAACTCATCATGAAGTTCGCTCCAGACTGGAGACGAATCCTCAACGAGTGCCAGCGCTATGCCGCCAGCGGTTCGATCGACACGGGTCTCCTGTCTAATCTGGATGACAGCAATCTGAAGACTCTCATATCTGCCTTGAAGGAGAAGAACTTCAAGGACATGCGCGCTTGGGTGGTCGAGCATGCTGATGTGGAACGGCAGACCCTGTTCCGCAAGATCTACGACAACATGTCAGAGTACGCCAAGCCTCAGTCGATCCCTCAGATCGTCCTCATCTTGGCAGACTATCAGTACAAGGATGCGTTCGTCGCAGATCACGAACTAAACACTGTGGCATGCATGACTGAACTCATGGCGTCGGTCGAATGGAAATAACCGAATGAATCGCAATATCTTCACCATATTTCTGGATGGTGCTGAAGTTGGCCGGTTGGAAAGGGACACGGAGAACCGGCTTGTCTTTGTCGGAGATGCGGCTCGTAGCGCCAAGATCTTCTTCGACATGGTAGCTAAGCAGGCTGAACAAGAAGACGATTCAGCAGATTGGTGGAAAAAAGAATAACTATGTGGAGACTATGGGCTAAAGCCCTGGGAGAGAAAGCCTCTCAGGATAATCATGAAGCAAACATCGTCGCAGCAATTCGCACTCTCATCTTGGTAGTTTACATGGTGACGAATGCGTTTATTGTGGCAGGTGTAATCAGGCACTGGTAATGAATCCATTCGAATACCTCAATAGCATCAACGACACCAAGAAGGATATCATGGTGGATGACATTGCTGAGAAGCAGTACGTCCCATTCATGGTCAACCGAGGTCTATCCTATTTCGTAGACACCGTTCTGGTAGCCAACGAGATGAACCGGAATCACCATCTGGATCACCGCCTCCAATTCGACTTCTGCATAAATAGTGTACGGAAGCGGAAACGCTTCAGCAAGTGGCTTAAACCCCATGAGCTCGAGGATCTCTTGATTGTCAAGGAATACTATGGCTACAATAATGAAAAAGCTAGGTCCGCCTTGTCGATCTTGAGTGCTTCGCAAATCGAAGATCTCAAACGCAAACTAAATAAAGGTGGAAACCAACCAAACAACACAGCCAAATCTAAGCATCGAGGAGACACCAGTCGAGTGGACTCCCGCCATGATGCTTGAGATCACGCTGTCCGAACCCGATGATTTTCTTAAGGTTAGAGAGACTCTCACTCGGATCGGTGTGGCATCTCGCAAGGAGACGAATAAGCTCTACCAGTCTTGCCACATTCTTCACAAGCAAGGGAGATACTTCATTGTCCACTTCAAAGAACTTTTTTTACTGGATGGCAAGCCGTCCAATCTCACAGTCAATGATCTACAGCGGAGAAACACTATTGCTACTTTGCTTTCTGATTGGGGTCTGGTTACAATCGTAAATTTGGATCAGGCAAAGGATAAGGCTCCGTTACGCCAGATCAAGATCATCCCACATAGGGAAAAGTCTAATTGGGAATTGTTGCCGAAGTATTCGATCGGCAACACGAAGTCTGATAAATAATTTTGCTGGCAATCCCGCCAGCAACCGGTGATGCCCAATTGGGGTTGCCGGGTCAGTAACATAACCTCGCTTAATTGGAGGAAACTCAGATGACAACGACAACAACAGGTAATACGACCGCGTATACGTTCCCGACTGCCTACACGATTGGCTTTGATCGACTCTTCGATCAAATGAACTCAGCGCTGTGGACAACAGGGACCCAGAATAACTATCCGCCTCACAACATCGTGAAGGTGGACGACGATCACTACATCGTCGAGCTTGCCGTAGCTGGCTTCAAGCAGGAAGATTTGAACATCGAGTTCAAGGATTCCGTGCTGAAGATCACCGGTAAGAAGGAAGACGACCGTGAGTATACCCACAAGGGAATTTCTTCCCGTGAGTTCACTCGCAACTTCACCCTCGGAGAATACGTCGAGGCAGTCAGTGCCTCGCTTTCTGATGGAATTCTGGCAATCAATCTGGAGCGCATCGTTCCAGAAGAAAAGCGCCCGAAGAAAATCGAGATTGGTGCACTCAAGACCAAGAAGGGTTTTCTGAAGGACTGAAATACTGAGTAATTGACCTGGCCGGCCGGCACTTTTGTGTGTACGGCCGGCCTTTTTTGTGCTAGGATCTGTGAGCGTGAATTTCTACACCAACGTCAGTCGGTTCGGCTCGAACATCCTCTATCGGGGTTACAAGGATGGCAAGCGTGTTCAGGAGAAGATTCGGTTCAAGCCGACTCTCTTTCTTCCTTCCAAGCTGAAGAAGACAACCTGGACTGCACTTGACGGAACTCCAGTCGAACCTCATAAATTTGACTCGATGAGGGATGCCAAGGAGTTTGTCGAGAAGTACGAGAGCATCGACACCTTCAAGATCTACGGCAACACTCGCTACGTTTGCCAGTTCTTGCAGGAGAAGTTCCCTGACGAGATTCATTTCGATCGTGCGATCATCAACGTTGCCTCACTTGACATCGAGGTGATCTCCAACGACGGCTTCCCGAAGCCTGAGGATGCTGCGCATGCTATCAGTACGATCACCATCAAGAACAACATCGATGGCATCTTCCACATCTGGGGTCTCAAGGAGTTTGATGAAGAGCAGTCGATCTACAAGGGCAAGGTCAAGTACCGGCAATTCCGCTTCGAGAAGGACATGTTGGCTAACTTCGTTCTTTGGTTCTCTTCGCCTGAACATTGTCCAGACATTCTGACCGGTTGGAATACTCGCCTCTTCGACATTCCATACATCGTCAACCGTCTAGAGCGAGTCTTCGGTCCGGACATGACGAAGAAGCTGTCCCCTTGGGGTTCCGTTGAGCCTCGCGAGGTCTCGATCAAGGGTCGTCAGGTCAAGATGTTCGATCTGCTCGGTATCTCTCAGCTTGACTATCTCGATCTGTTCCAGAAGTTCACGCTCAATACCTATGGTCAGCAGGAATCCTACAAGCTAGGTCACATCGCACACGTTGTCCTAGGTGATGCCAAGCTGTCCTATGCCGAGTATGGATCTCTGGCTAATCTGTACGAGCACAACTTCCAGAAGTTCGTCGATTACAACATCAAGGACGTCGACATCGTTGACCGTCTCGAGGACAAGCTCGGTCTGATCACGTTGGTCATGACTCTGGCTTACATGGGTGGTGTCAACTACTCCGACACACTTGGGACCACTGCGATCTGGGACTCTATCATCTTCCGTGACCTGGCCAGAAAGGCCATCACCATTCCTCAGTCCAAGGAGCAGGCCAAGACTCAGTTCGCCGGTGGTTATGTCAAAGACCCGAAGGTCGGCATGCACAACTGGATCTGCTCGTTCGACCTCAACTCGCTCTACCCGAATCTCATCATTCAGTACAACATGTCACCTGAGACGATCCTTCCGGTCGTTACTCCTGACATGAACCCTGATGTGATCCTTGAGAATCGTCCCTACAACCCGGACATCTCGAACGCCATTATGGCTGCTAATGGTGTCCACTTCAATCCTGAGAAGCGTGGCGTTATTCCTCGAATCATCAATGAGATCTACGACCGACGAGTCCGTCTCAAGAAGGAGATGATCTCCGAGAAGAAGCGCTTAGAGACGATCCCCAAGGACGACAAGGCGTCCAGGTTTGAGTGCGAGCGTAACATCACTCGCCTGGAGAACCAGCAGATGGCGGTGAAGATCTTGCTGAACTCACTCTACGGTGCGCTCGGCAACAAGCACTTCCGTTACTTTGACCTGCGCGTGGCTGAGGCCGTGACACTGTCTGGTCAGCTGGCGATCCGTTGGGCTGAACAGGCTGTTAATCGTTATCTGAACGACGTCCTTGGTACGAATGACAAGCCGATCGACTTCGTGGTTGCCATCGACACCGACTCGGTTTATGTCTCCATGGAGCGTGTCATCCAGATGTTCTCTCCGAAGAACCCCGTTAAGTTCTTGGATGAGTTCTGCGGCAAGGGCATGGAACCGATCTTCAAGAGAGCTTACGATGATCTGGCTAAGCTGATGAATTGCCCTGAGAATCGTATGGGCATGAAGCGGGAGGCGATCGCCGACCGTGGAATCTGGACTGCCAAGAAGCGGTACATCCTGAATGTCCACAACAACGAGGGTGTGCAGTACGCCAAACCGAAGATCAAGGTGATGGGAATTGAGGCCGTCAAGTCATCGACTCCTGGCGTTTGTCGTGATGCTCTCAAGAAGATGTTCGAGGTGATCATGACGAAGACCGAGGTCGATGCTCAGGCCGAGGTTTCAAAGTTCCGTGACCACTTCTGCAGCCTCCCGCCCGAGGACGTGGCGTTCCCACGTTCGGCCTCTGACATCTCTGGTTATGCTCGAGTGACCGACATCTACGCCTCTGGCACTCCGATCCACATCCGTGGATGCTTGCTCTTCAATCGGATGCTCAAGGATCGTGGTCTCGAGAATAAGTACCAGCTCCTGAAGAATGGCGAGAAGATCAAGTTCATCTATCTTCGCATGCCGAATCCGATCCAGGAGAACATCATCTCGTTCTCTGATATTCTGCCGAAGGAACTCGGTCTGCATACCTACATCGACTACGATACTCAGTTCCAGAAGACGTTCCTCGATCCCCTCGAGATCATCTTCGATGCAATTGGCTGGAAGCTCGAGCAGACATCTAGCCTAGAAGAGTTCTTTTCTTGATTTACAACCAACAACAACCAACATAGGATACTAACATGCCATACATGTTCACGCACAACAGGAATCGCTACGTCTCCGAAAACTCCGACGGATCAATCCCAAGGGCAACTATCACTTATGAGATTCATGACGACAATCTGGACCTTACCTCGTTGCTGGATGAATTCCACGCTTTCGTTAAGGGCTGCGGATTTTACGTCGATCATGGTACGTTCCAATTTGTGGAACACGAAAAACTCGAGGATTCGTACGACCCCAACACTGACTACACCAAGTACCTGCAGCCGGATCCAGCGACCATGGGCTTCGAGGCACCTGAGAGCGTAACCGAGGATCCTTCTGATAGCTCACAGATGGAGTTCAACTTCGGAGCTGCTGAGACGAAGGAAGAACCGAAAGGATCTGCCGATGTCTAAAGATTGGCCACAGGATATCGCCGACATGCACGCCAAGTTTGGCGTGAATAAAGTTGTGCGCGAGATGGACGCGGAGACACTCAAGTCTTTCCTCGAGTTTCGTATTCGTTTCCTTCAGGAAGAACTGGATGAGATGAAGAACACGAATGAGATGGAAGACGTGACTGATGCTCTGATCGATCTATGCGTCGTTGCTATCGGCACGTTGAATGCATTGGACATCGATCCCTACATTGCCTGGGATCGTGTCCATGCAGCAAACATGGCGAAGCAGGTTGGTATCAAGGCGAGTAGACCGAATCCTCTCGGTCTTCCTGACCTGATCAAGCCTGAGGGATGGGTCGCTCCCTCTCACTGCGACAATGTCGGATTGCTCCATCGCCTGGAATGACCTATAGCCTGACCATCTTCAACTCGATCTTCGACAACAAGACCGAGAAGAGAATGGACTTCGATAACTGGCCCAGCTTCGAGAGATTGCTGTACCAGTTATCGAAGCAGCCGGGTCGTAAACCGAAGAGGGGAGAGCGGGGGAAGAAAGCCTCTGCTCTCATCTCTCCAGCGATCTACACCGAAGGAACAACTCGAGCCAACGCTAACGTGTTGGAATGGGCTGGTTGGGCAGCATTAGATGTCGATCGTGCCGATAAGCCGCTGGATGAGATGCTCGAGCCGTATCGACCCTATTACTTCGTGTGCTACTCGACGGCATCCTCAACCGAGGAGAAGCCGAAATTCCGCGTGGTCTTCCCACTGACGTCTCCCGTTAAGAACAAGGAGATCCGCCATTTCTGGTATGCCCTCAACAAGCACTTTGGCGGTATGGCCGATGAGCAGACCAAGGACCTGAGCCGCATGTACTATGTTCCTGCTCAGTATCCGAATGCCCATAACTTCATCTTCACTAATGTTGGAAAGTGGATGAATCCGTTCGACCTCATGGCTCAGTATCCCTACGTTGACAAGCAAGGGAAGTCGTTCATGGATAGGTTGCCTGAGAGTATCCAGAAGGCTATTCTCGAGATGGAAAAGGAAAAAATGACCAACCATTCCATCACGTGGTCGACCTACCGTGATTGCCCGTTCGTCAACAAGAAGATGGTTAACCAGTACCGCATCATTGCGAACACCGATGGATCCGGCCGGTACCTGATGATCTACAAGATCATGACGAGCATCGCGTGCAACGCAATTCGTCAGAAGTACCCGATCTCTTCCACTGAGATCGCAGAGCTCATTCATCAACTTGATGCCGAGTCGTCTAGGATCTACCAGAACCGGCCGTTGAAGGTCGAGGCGGAACGCGCCATTGAGTACGCCTATCGCACCGTAAGTAGTTGATACTCAATAGCTTGCACGGCTGTTGGGTATCAACAACTTAGGTAATTCTTAGAGCTGTACATTTGCTGAGAACTTTGTAGGATTGTCTCACGATGAAGATCACCACGTTCGACAAGCCCTCGATTCAGACTATTCGCGAAGAGCTCCAGATGGCCATCCGTGACATTGAGTGCCGTTACGGTATCAAGCTCACTGCCGGTCGTGCCAAGTTCAGCGAGAAGTCTGCGTCGATCACGATCGACATGGCCACGTTCGACCGGAACGGCAACACCGTTGACCGCGAGCGCGAGTACCTCGTCGCCAATCTGACGTGGCTCGGTCTGAAGTCCGAACACCTCGAGGCAGCTGTCCGCATCGGGAACGACACCTTCAAGATCGGAGGCTACAAGCGCGCTCGTTATGCGAAGCCGTTCAGCCTCGTCTCTCAGACCAACGGCAAGACCTACGTTGCCAGCGAGGACACCGTCCGCACTGCTCTTGGCCTTCCCCGTCGCCTTAAGGGCTGGACCCCCGTTTCCTGATTTATGAAACTCGTTCAACAACATCAGCTGAAGCTCCGTTCGATCTTCACCTCAGGCCTAAACCTCGGTGGTCAGGTCCACAAGACCCGCCGCGGTAAAGGCAGTTACGTCCGCAAGGATCGCTACAACCGCTGGAGCTAATATGACTCGCATCAAACTAACTAAAGAGTCTGTGGATTTTGCCATTGCCGAAGGCACAGAAATTTTCAACACCTCTCGCAGTCTCCAACCTGGAGACACGCTGCAGAAAAAGATCAACAACTCGATGGTCGGCGTCTTTGGGCAACAGGCCTTTCTCCACGGAACTGGAGGTCGCCGCGTGACCAAGGAGGAATGCCCTCACTTTGGATACGACGCACTTTGCAAGAATTTAGATGTTCGCCGTTACTGTGGATGGTCAGACTGCCGCTCTCCGGGGGAGGATGCTCGGTGCGAGATTAAGGTTCGTCCGATCGAGAACCGGAAGTGGATCTCGTTCAATGACCAGATGTTCAAGCATGCCACCCGTTCCGCGAAGGCCGGTCTTCTGGACTATGTTGTCTTCTACGGAATTCAGAACATCGATTTTAAGAGTTATGAGGCCGATGTGGCTTTCACCGGAATTATCGGACCTAAGGTTCTGGCTGACAGCCGAATGATTTATCGCAGGCCATCTCAATATGTTCGAGGAGATTCGTTCCTCAATAAGAACAAAATCCACGATGCCGGGTTAGGCCTGATCCTTTTGTGATTTACAACCGTCCCATACAGTTTAAGATCTAACACTATGAAGGAATCCATCAAAGTTCTCCACGAGTGTGCCGAGCTGCAACTCAAGAAGTCTAACGACTATCAAAATCCTAACAGCACGATCCGACAAGCGGACTACTATCCGCGCGGCTTTGCTTCCATCCTAGACATCATGCATACCAAGATCCTTCGTATGCGTTCGGTGCTCGAGGCCATGGAAAACGATCCCAACTACAATCCCAACTTCGAGTCTCTCGAAGATTCAGCCAAAGATCTGATCAACTACTCGTCTTTTGCCGTCTCGTTCATTCGCGGTGGCATCGACGGACAAGATCCTAAGCGTGACTTCCTGAACCGACCCAACCGTAAGAAAGACAATGCTTCCAATTCTTAAAGTCAAAGACATCCGAGAGCACTTCAAGTCTGCCCTCGCTGCTGGTAACTTCGTAAACGACAAGACAGGCGTCAAGACCATCGAATTGGTCGGCGCCTCCTTCTTGGCAGATGAAGATGCTATCTTCGGTGAGGTTAATTGGGACTACGTTCGCCGCGAGATCGAGTGGTATGATTCCCAGTCTTTGAAGGTCGCTGACATCCGCGGAGGTGCCCCGAAGATCTGGCAGATGGTCGCCTCCAAGAACGGAGAGATCAATTCCAACTATGGCTGGGCGATCTATTCCTCCAAAAACCACAAGCAGTACTGGTCCGTGATGCTCGAGCTGTTGGCCAATCCTAACAGCCGCCGTGCTGTCATGATCTACACCCGACCGTCCATGCACTCGGAGTACAACCGAGACGACATGTCGGACTTCATGTGTACCAATGCTGTGCAGTACATGATCCGCAATGACAACCTGCATGCCGTCGTTCAGATGCGTTCCAATGACGTCGTCTTTGGCTATAAGAATGACCGTGCCTGGCAGCACGAGGTGATGAACCGTTTGCTTGACGACCTCAACATGAAGGGCGACTGCCGCTATGGCATGGGTACTCTGACCTGGCAGGTCGGTTCACTCCACGTGTATTCTAGACATTTTTCTCTCATTGATCCCAATTATCGCGAGTAATCGGATAAATAGTTTGGAAAGAAGGTTATCTTCATTTCTAAACTATGTTACCTAAGAAAAAAGGATTCCACCGACACCACGTAATTCCTAAGCATCAGGGAGGGACGGACGACGATAGCAATATTGTCTATCTGACTCCTGAAGAGCACGCTAAAGCGCATCTGGCATTATATGAGCAATATGGGCACTATGAAGATGCTCAGGCATACAACAGTCTTAAGAAGCATTGGCTTGGTGCAAGATCATTGGACGGATACAAACAATCACCTGAGCATATTGCGAAGAGAGTGGCCAATACCGATTACAACAAGATAAGTGAAAAACTAAAAGGCAGAAGAAGCCCGACGACTGGGATGAAATTGGGACCACCGTCAGCATTAACTAGACAAAAAATCTCAGACGCTAATCGCGGTAGAAAGCAATCGGAACGATGCAAGAAAAAAATTTCAGATTCACTGAAGGGACGCGAATCTCCAAAGAAAATAGAATGCTACTGTATCTTTTGCAGAAAACATGTATCTCCATCCAAATTGGATCGACACGGCCCTGGTAAGGCAGCCTGTAATAATAACGAAGACAGAACTTAATCAAATGACACGCCAAGAAGCAATTCAGGAGCAGATCGACGAGATCATGGATACTTTCGACTTTGAGGAGGTTCATGCATGGATGACACATTCTAACTGGGAATGGGGTAATATGGATGGACAGGCAAGAGTACCCGAGATCTACGAGATCCGTCAAGCCGCGCGTGAGCGCTTGAAGCAGGCAGCTCGTAACGGATACTCGTGCACTGGAGGATTTACAGCGGAACTCGTCGAAGGCGAAGATCAAAATGGGCCGTGGTTGAAACTCAACCTCACCTTTGGGTTAATGTCGCTCAGCGACGGTACATCGTACACTAAGTGAGCACCGTACACTGCGCGAGTATATCGAACCAAGTGAGTATACCGAGTGAACAGCAGATCAAATGGGACAAACGGTACATCCGCCTAGCCCAACAGGTCGGATCCTGGTCAAAGGATCCGTCCACTAAAGTTGGCGCGGTCGCGGTAGGCGACCACGGCCAGGTACTGTCTCAGGGTTACAATGGATTTCCTCGTGGGATCTCTGATAATCCTGAGCGGTTAGCCAACCGTGAGCTGAAGTACCGGTACATCGTGCACGCCGAGATGAATGCGATTTACAACGCTAGTCTCGTTGGAGTCTCTCTCAACGGTGCTACGATGTACGTCCATGGATTGCCTTGCTGCTCAGAATGCACGAAGGGGATGATCCAAGTAGGGATCAAGCGTATCGTGATGCCGAAGCAGGATGTTCCTGAGAAGTGGAAACAATCATTTGAACTAAGTCGTAGAATGTGCGATGAAGCCCATGTCGAAATCGATTTCACCTATCCTGATAGTGGGACAGAATCCGTCGCGCCTGACTGGGAGCCGATCAAGTCCTTCCCTCAAAAGGCTCAATAGTTGGATGTCCGACATGGGTGTCCGGCATTGGTCATTCATCAACGCAACTGATTGTGACGTGGCTTCTACCGATAACGTCGATTGGGGAGTGCTAGAATTAGCCAGGCCGTACCAGCGAGTCCTAGCACTTGGCAATTTTGCCTCTGCTGCGCTTGACCGTCTGTCGATCGCGCACTTTCAACTTCCCCATCCCAGCCCTCTCAATCGAAAGTTGAACGATCCTTCCTACGAGAAAACGGTCCTCCGCGAGTGCTATAACTACCTACATGAAGATTGAACTAACCCACTACTATCCTGAATTCCTTCGGTACTACAAGCTCGCCGAGGACCAGCAGGCCAAGTGCAACCTTGGCACGACTCCGTACCTGCAGTCCAACATGGGAGATGCT
>Ga0129333_10000442_pt1 | contig 33726 bp, 30 predicted proteins | sample CPB6_08_DNA_FD_94474 | JGI IMG/M metagenome (GOLD analysis project Ga0129333, IMG submission 94474) | Freshwater to marine salinity gradient microbial communities from Chesapeake Bay, USA - CPBay_Sum_0.6_0.8_DNA | ecosystem: Environmental > Aquatic > Marine > Coastal | place: USA: Chesapeake... | reverse complement strand
GCCGAGGAACTCATGCACCACGCCGAGGAGAAACTCGGTGTCCGTCTCGGTGGAACGACCTCCGACGGTCTCATCACTCTCGAGCGCGCCGAGTGTCAGGCCGCTTGCACCGAGGCACCCTGCCTCCAGGTGAACTACCGCTACCGTTTCCGCGTGTCCAACGACGACTTCGACCGACTCGTCGACGATCTGCGCGCGGGTCGACTCGACGGCGAGATTCCCCCGCACGGCACGGTGGCTCGCGTTCGCCAGAGCATTCCGGCCGATCGCATGGTGGGTGCCGTTCCGCCGGAGTCGGTGGTCGAACCGCCGGCGTGGCTCGACGGGAAGGCGGCACTGTGACCGGTTCGTATCCGCACGCTCCCGGTTTCTGGGCCGGCGACCGTCCGCGCATCGTGACCTCTCGTTTCGAGCACGCCGATTCGCACACGCTCGAGCGTTACCTGGCCACCGATGGTTACTCGGGTCTTCGCAAGGCACTGGCCCGGCCGGCCGGTGAGATCCACGACGAGGTCAAGAACGCCACCGTGCTCGGTCGTGGCGGTGCCGGTTTCCCGGCCGGCACGAAGTGGGGACTCACCCCCCAAGGTGTTTGGCCGCGGTATCTCGTCGTGAACGGTGACGAGAGTGAACCCGGCACCTACAAGGACCGCTTGCTGATGGAGCGCGATCCGCACCAGCTCATCGAGGGCTGCTTGATCGCCTGTTACGCGGCCGGACTCTCGCAGTGTTTCCTCTACATCCGTGGTGAGATGGCTCTCGCGCAGGAGCGCGTGGCGGCCGCCCTCAACGAGGCCTACGCGAACGGATACGTCGGACGCAACGTTCTCGGAAGTCGCTTCTCGGTCGACATCATCCTGCACTGGGGTGCGGGTGCCTACGTGGTGGGCGAGGAGACCGCGCTCATCGAGAGCCTCGAGGGCAACCGCGGAATGCCGCGTCTGAAGCCGCCCTACTTCCCGGCCGCGATCGGTCTCTACGGACAGCCCACCATCGTGAACAACGTCGAGACTCTCGCGAATCTGCCATGGCTCATGCGTCACGGCGCCGACGCCTACACCGCGATCGGCACCAAGACGTCGCCGGGCACTCGCATGGTGGCGGTGTCTGGCCACGTGAAGCGTCCCGGTGTCTTCGAGATCGTGAACGGCACCACCACCTTCCGCGATCTCATCTTCGGCGAAGAGTTCTGCGGCGGCGTCCGCGACGGAAACGAACTGAAGGCTTTCGTTCCGGGCGGTGGTTCGGCGCCGTGGTTCACCCCCGAGCAACTCGATCTGCCCTTCGAGGCCAGTCAGATCGGCCCGGCCGGTTCGATGCTCGGCTCGGGTGCGGTGATGGTGATGGACCACACCACCGACATTCCCAGAGCCGCTCTCACTCTCACCCGGTTCTACGCCCATGAGTCGTGCGGCAAGTGCACGCCGTGCCGCGAGGGTGGCACCTGGCTCGAGCGCATCCTCAGCCGCATCGTCGACGGCAAGGGAACCCGCGCCGATCTCGCCCAACTCGTCGAGGTCGGCGAGTCGATCTGTCCGGGCGCGTTCCCGCACGCCTCGAGTTCGAAGTTGGGACTCGCCGCCACGCCGTTCCCGTACCGCATGAACACCATCTGCTTCGTCGGACCGTCGGCCTACGCCCCGGTGCACTCGGCACTCACGTTGTTCCGCGACGAGTTCGAGGCTCGAATCGTCGACCGCAAATTGATTCCGGTGGCGGGGGTGGCATCGTGACCGCCGTCGAAGCAGACGCCACCGACGCACCGCCGCCGGATCCGAACGCCGTTTCGATCACCATCAACGGTCGCACCGTCGCGGCTCGCAAGGGTGAACTGATCATCGCCGCCGCCGATCGGAGCGGCGACTACATCCCGCGCTTCTGCTATCACCCGCGCATGAGTTCGGTCGGCATGTGCCGGCAGTGTCTCGTCGAGGTCGAGGGTCCGCGCGGACCGATGATGGTGGTGTCGTGCATGACACCCGTGGCCGACGGCCAGGTCGTGCGCACCGACACCCCCCAGGTGAAGCGGGCCCACGAGGGCATCCTCGAGTTGCTGCTGGCCAACCACCCTCTCGACTGCCCGGTGTGCGACAAGGGCGGTGAGTGTCCCCTGCAGGATCAGGCGTTCAGCCACGGCCCCGGTGAGAGCCGGTACGTGGAGGAGAAGCGCCACTACGAGAAGCCGATTCCGATCAGCGATCTGGTGCTCCTCGACCGCGAGCGTTGCATCCTGTGCGACCGCTGCACTCGATTCGCCGACGAGGTGGCCGGCGACGCCCTGATCCACTTCACCTCTCGAGGCAACAACACCCAGGTGCTCACGTTCCCCGACGAGCCGTTCGCGTCGTACTTCTCGGGCAACACCGTGCAGATCTGCCCGGTCGGCGCGCTCACCGCCCAGCCCTACCGTTTCAAGGCTCGCCCCTGGGACCTCGACAAGACCGAGAGTTCCTGCACGACCTGCTCGGTTGGTTGTCGGGTCACGGTCGAGTCGAGCCGCGACGAACTTCTCCGTCTGCAGGGAGTCGACAGCGACCCGGTGAACCACGGTTGGCTGTGCGACAAGGGCCGTTTCGCGTTCCAGTCGGTGAACTCCGAATCCCGACTCGCCAAGCCGCTCGTGCGCGAGGGCGACCGACTGGTCGAGGCTTCCTGGGGCGCGGCGCTGTCCCGGGTCGCTCGCCTGATCTCCGACTCGATCGCCGAGAGCGGTGCCGACAGCGTGGCATTCATCGGCGGATCCCGTGGCACCAACGAGGATGCGCGCGCGTGGGCTCTTCTCGCGCGAGCCGTGGGAGTGCGGCAGGTCGACGCACAACTCGACGACGGATTGCCGACCTCGGTGTTCGCGCATCCGGCGGCCACCATCGATGAGGCGGCGTCGGCCACCACCGTGATCCTCCTCGGTCCCGACCTGAAAGAAGAACTTCCGATCCTGCACCTCCGTCTGCGGGACGCCGTCACGAAGAAGCGCAGCCGGATCATCGAGTTCTCGCCCCGACGGACGGGAATCTCGTCACTCGCGTGGAAGTCGGTGCAATACCTTCCGGGAACCCAGGAACAGGTCGTGCGTTCCGCGCTCACCGAGGTCGAGGTGTCCCGACAGCTGGCGAGCGGCCCGGTGGTCGTGGTCGTGGGCCGAGCCAACCTGGCCGAGTCCCCCGATCTCACCATGGCGGCGTTGTCGGCCGTGCGCGAACTCGTTCCGACCGCGACCGTTCTGCCGGTGCTCCGACGCGGAAACGTGCGCGGTGCACTGGCCGCCGGTCTCGACGGCTCCGACACGCGTTCGATCCTTCGTCGGGCCGCGAACGGTGACATGAACCTTCTCGTGTTGGTCGGTGCCGATCCGCTCTCGGACGTCCCGGACGCCGATCTCGCGCGACGAGCACTGGCGTCGACCGCGCACATCGTGAGCGTCGACACCTTCCTCACCCCGTCGTCGGAGAAAGCCGACGTGGTGCTGCCGGCCGCGGCCTACGCGGAGAAGGACGGGACCACCACCAATCTCGAGGGTCGGGTGACGGTGCTGGCGCGCAAGGTGACGGCCACCGGTACTTCGCGCCCCGACTGGATGATCGCGGTCGAACTCGCCGAGCTGCTCGGACACGATCTCGGACTCGGTTCGGTGCAGGACGTGCACGCCGAGTTGGTCGCCAACGTCGCCGCCTTCGTTCCCGTCACTCGTGCGGCACTGGCGGCCGATCCCGACGGCGTGTTGCTCGCGGCGGATCACCGCGACGCGACCGGCACGTCGACGCCGTCGATTCCGGATCGTCCCGGTTTCGGTTATCGCCTCGTCGTCAGCCGCAAGCTGTACGACGGTGGTGCGACGGTGGCTACCTCGCCTGCTCTGGCTGCCTTGGCGCCGGGTGCCGGGTTGCACATGAATCCGCTCGATCTCGAGCGTCTCGGGGCGGCCGAAGGTGCCGATGTCCGCGTCACCGGTGCCCGCACCTCCATCGTGCTGCCGGTGCGCGCCGACGATTCCGTTCATCGAGGCACCGTGTGGGCGGCGTGGAACCAGCCCGGCTCGGGCATCGCCGAACTCATCGACTCGTCGGCGACCGTGAACGACGTCAAGGTGGAGACGCTCTGATGCTCGCTCTCGACCCGATCGCGATCGGAGACCTTCTCTGGACCCCGCTCATCATCATCTTGTTGAAGGTCGTGGTGATCTTCGTCGTGGGTCTGGTGGTCACCATGTTCATGGTGTGGTTCGAGCGCAAGGCCATCGCGGGTATGCAGAACCGCATCGGACCGAACAAGGCCGGTCCGTGGGGTCTGTTGCAGACGTTGGCCGACGGCATCAAACTGTTCTTCAAGGAGGACCTGCTGCCCGACCGGGCCGACCGCTTCGTGTTCAAGTTGGCGCCGTACCTCGCCTTCGTGCCGGCCTTCCTCGTGTGGTCGGTGATTCCCCTCGGCGGTGACTTCAGCGACGGCAAGGACGGTCTCGTCACCTGGTTCGGAGAGGCGACCCGCGTGCAGTTGGCCGACCCTCCGGTCGGCATCCTCTTGTTCCTGGCCCTCTCGTCGGTGGCCGTGTACGGGATCATGCTCGCCGGTTGGTCGAGTGGCTCGAAGTACCCGTTGCTCGGATCGGTGCGCGCCTCGGCTCAGATGGTCTCGTATGAAGCCGCTCTCGGTTTCTCCATCGCCACGGTGCTTCTCCTGACCGGCACGTTGTCGACGAGCGGGATCGTTGCCAACCAGTCGAGTTTCGTCGACTGGCACGTGATCTCCACCGGCATCGTGCCCTTCGTGATCTTCATGCTCGCCGCCACCGCCGAGATGAACCGTCCGCCGTTCGACCTGGTGGAGGCCGAGCAGGAATTGGTGGGTGGTTTCAACACCGAGTACTCCAGCATCAGGTTCGGCCTCTTTTTCCTGGCCGAGTTCATGAACACCGTGACGATGAGCGGCATCATCGTCACGCTCTTCTGGGGTGGTCCGCAGGGTCTGTTCGACATCCCGGTGATTCCGGGCGCGATCGAGGGAACCATTTGGTTCGTCGCCAAGGTGCTGGTGTTCCTCTACGTGTACGTCTGGTTCCGTGCCACGTTGCCTCGCTTCCGTTACGACCAGTTGATGGACCTCGGCTGGAAGTTGCTGATCCCGCTGTCGCTCGGATGGTTCATGCTGATGGCGGCCCTGCGTCTCGGACGCGACCTCGGCTGGAACAGGGTTCTCGTGGCCACCGTGTCGGCGGCGGTGATCGTGGGTGGCGGGTTGCTGCTGGCGCTCGCGGTGCGCACGAGTCGCGCCAATCGATCGCGGGAAGGGGCGATGTTCTGATGGGTTACCTCGGAGGATTCCTCGTCACCTTGCGTCAGGTTGGTCGTCGCAACAAGGTCACTCGCGAGTACTCGGGCGGACGCGAGATCAAGAAGGGCAAACCCGAGCGCGACGAGAAGGCCGACAAGCCCGAGCGTCTCCACGGCCGTCACGTGCTGAACCGCTACGAGGACGGGATGGAGAAGTGCATCGGGTGCGAACTGTGCGCCGGTGTGTGTCCGGCTCGGTGCATCTACGTGCGTGGTGCCGACAACGACCCGCAGAACCCCACGTCGCCGGGTGAGCGCTTCGGTTTCGTCTACGAGATCAACTATCTGCGGTGCATCCACTGTGATCTCTGCGTCGAGGCCTGCCCCACCGAGGCCATCACCGAGACGAAGTTGTTCGAGTTCTCCTTCACCAACCGCCGTGATGCGATTTACACCAAGCAGGAGTTGGTGGTCGGTGACGACGGTCGTCCGCAACGTCTTCCCTGGGAGGACTGGCGCGAGGGCGAGGATCAGAACACCTCCGGTTGGGTGCGAGCCACCGCTCCGTCGGGTGACGCGACGTTCGAGGGCGTCGTCGGTTGGAGTGGGGAACTCGGCTACGGCGTCCGTGCTCCCGAGCCGGCCCAGGACGAGCGTGATCGGTCGTGATGGAACTCGTCGTGTTCGTGATCGCCGCGGCGATGGTGCTGGTCGGTGCGGTCGGCGTGATCGTGCGCAACAACCCGGTGCACGCCGCACTGAGCCTCATCCTCACTCTCTTCGGAGTCGCGGTGATGTTCGTGGCTCTCGAGGCCCACTTCATCGCGGCAGTGCAGGTGATCGTGTACGCGGGCGCGATCGTCGTTCTTTTCCTCTTCGTCATCATGTTGCTCGGCGTCGATCGCGCCGAGGATCTGAAGGCCGAGCCGTTCCGTCTCCAGCGTCCGTTGGCCGCTGTGCTCGGCATCGGTACCGCCGGTTTGGTGATCGCGGCGGTCGTGTCGGCCCGCGATGCGATCGGTTCCGGAGGAGCCCTGCAGACGCCCGATCTCACCGGTGACGGTGATTCGAACATTCGCGAGCTCGCCCGCAGCGTTTTCGGCGACTACGTGGTGGCCTTCGAACTCACCTCGGTGTTGCTCGTGGTCGCCGTGGTCGGAACGGTGATGCTCACCCGCCGGGTCAAGTCGGGCGTCAAGTCGGAGAAGGGGGAGTGAACGAGGTGCTCGCCGTCGCCACTCCCACCACGACCTGGTATCTGATTCTCGCCGCGTTGCTTTTCGCCATCGGAGCGGTCGGGGTTCTCGTCCGCCGCAATCCCCTGGTGATGTTCATGTGCATCGAGTTGATGCTGAACGCGGTCAACCTGTCGTTCGTGGCACTGGCCAAGCGTTTGGGCGACATCGGGGGCCAGACGACGGTCTTTTTCGTGATGGTGGTGGCGGCCGCCGAAGTGGTGGTGGGTCTCGGAATCATCGTGTCCATCATGCGCCGTCGCCCCGGTGCGACGGCCGACGACGTCGCGGAACTGAAGGGCTGACCCGTGCTCGAACTGATCTGGCTGATTCCCGCCCTGCCACTGCTCGGCTTCCTGCTGATCCTCGTGTTCGGTCGCGTCCTGGGCGAACCGAAGTCGGGGCTCCTGGCCACGACGATGGTTGCCGGCTCGTTCCTCGTCACCGTCGCGGTGTTCTTCGACCTCCTGGGGCGTTCGGCGGAGGAACGACACCATGTCGAGACGGTGTTCTCCTGGATGCCGATCGGATCCCTCTCGGTCGACCTGGCGTTCCTCGCCGACCCGCTCAGCATCACGATGGCGCTCTTCGTCACCGGCATCGGTTCGCTCATCCATCTCTACGCCGTCGGCTACATGCACGGAGATCCGAAGTTCTCCAAGTTCTTCCTCTACTTGAACCTGTTCGTTTTCTCGATGCTCATGCTGGTGATGGGCGAGAACCTCCTCGTCACCTTCCTCGGTTGGGAGGGAGTCGGAACCTGCTCGTACTTCCTCATCTCGTTCTGGCACACCCGAGAGAGCGCGGCCACCGCCGGCAAGAAGGCCTTCGTCACCAACCGTGTCGGTGACTGGGGTGTGATGATGGGGATGTTCCTCGCGTTCGGAGCGGTCGGAACCCTGTCGTACGAGGGCATCAACCACGCCGCCGAGACCGGGGCCATGTCGGGGGTCACGGCCACCGCGATCGCCCTCATGCTCTTCGTCGGGGCCTGCGGAAAGAGCGCGCAGTTGCCGCTCTACATCTGGCTGCCCGATGCGATGGAGGGACCGACACCGGTGTCTGCTCTCATCCACGCCGCGACGATGGTGACCGCCGGTGTCTTTCTCATGACCCGTGTGAACCCGGTGATCGAGATCGCCTACGACTGGGCACCCACGATCATCGCGATCGTCGGTGTCGCCACGGCACTCTTCGCCGCCACCATCGCGGTGGCGCAAACCGACATCAAGAAGGTTCTCGCGTACTCCACGGTGAGCCAACTGGGGTTCATGTTCCTGGCCGTGGGCTCCGGGGCCTACGCGGCCGCCATCTTCCACATGGTCACCCACGCCTTCTTCAAGGCGTTGCTGTTCCTCGGATCCGGCTCGGTGATCCACGGCATGCACCACGAGCAGGACATGCGCCGGATGGGTGCGTTGCGCGTGCTGATGCCGGTCACCGCACTCACCTTCATCGTGGGATGGTTGGCCATCGCCGGGGTGCCGCCGTTCGCCGGGTTCTGGAGCAAGGATGAGATCCTTCTCTACGCGCTGGCCAAGAGCCCGATCCTGTACGCGGTCGGATTGGTCACGGCATTGTTGACGGCCTACTACATGACGCGTCAGGTGATCATGGTGTTCTTCGGCGAGGCTCGTTGGAAGGACCGCAGCGAGGAGCACGGAGCGCACGGCGACTTCGAGCCCCACGAGAGTCCGCCCACGATGCTGATCCCCTTGGTCGTGCTGGCCGGTTTGTCGATCGTCGGCGGAGGGCTTCAGCTGCCCTTCAGCAAGGACCTTCACTTCCTCGAACACTGGCTCGAACCAGTGATCGAGTTCGGCGAGGCCGACATCAAGAAGACGTGGGCGTACGACAACAAGTACGTGCTCCTGTTGGTGGCGATCGTCGTGGCGGTGGCGGGCATCGCCGCTGCGGTCGCGGTGTACGCCAAGAAGAAGTTCGCACCAGTCGAGCCGGCCCTGCTGGCCGACGGCTGGAAGTACGACTCGTCGATCAGTCGTTTCATGGGCGGACCGGGTCGCAAGGCCTTCGACGGTGTCGCGTGGGCCGACCGCACGGTCGTCGACGGTGCCGTGAACGGAGTCGGTCGCGTGGTGCAGTCGATCGGTGAGGTGTTGCGCAAGGGCCAGACCGGCGCCGTCCGCAATTACGCGGCGGCCGTCGGTGTCGGAGTCGTGCTCCTGTTGCTGTGGTTCTTCCTGCGTGGGGTGGTGCTCTGATGTCGCTTCTGGCCGCCGGGGGCGGAGAGACGTTGTCGTTCCCCATCCTCACTTCGCTCGTCGTCGTGCCGTTGATCGGTGCGGTGCTCACCGGCATCGGAGTGCGCAACCGTCCCGAACTCACCAAACTGATCGCCCTCGTCTCGTCGGTGGTCACGACCGGCCTGTCGCTCTGGTTGCTGGCCTCGTTCGAGACCGGGGAGGCCGGATTCCAGTTCGTGTCGCAGCACACCTGGATCGATGCGTGGGGCACCGGCTGGCATCTCGGTGTCGACGGGATCTCGCTCTTCCTCGTGGTGCTGACCGGAGTTCTCTTCCCCCTCGTGATCGTGGGTTGCGACCCCCATCACGACGAGAAGCCGTATCTGGCCTGGTTGTTGCTCCTGGAAGCCGGAGTGATGGGTTCGTTCCTGAGTCTCGATCTCGTGCTGTTCTTCTTGTTCTTCGAGATCGTGCTCGTGCCGATGTACTTCCTGATCGGCGGCTGGGGCTACGACCAACGTGTCTACGCCGCCACCAAGTTCTTCCTGTACACGATGGTCGGCTCGGCCTTCATGTTGGTGGGAATCGTCACCACCGCCCTGCTGGCCCGGGACGCGACGGGCGGCATCACCTTCGACGTCGTGCGAATCGCCGAGAACGCAGACTTCGCGGCCAGTACCGGACGCTGGTTGTTCTTCGCCTTCGCCATCGCGTTCGCCGTGAAGGTTCCGTTGTTCCCTCTGCACACCTGGTTGCCCGACGCCCACACGCAGGCCCCGACGGCGGGCTCGGTGATCCTGGCCGGTGTGTTGCTGAAACTCGGCACCTACGGTCTTCTTCGATTCGGGGTGTACTTGTTCCCGGAGGCCGCGGTGTGGAGTCGAGAGATCTTCCTCACGCTCGCCGTGATCGGAATTCTGTGGGGCGCGATCGCGGCCACCATGCAGACCGACCTGAAGCGGTTGGTGGCCTACTCGTCGGTGGCCCACCTCGGGTTCATCGTGCTCGGCACCTTCGCGTTCACGTCCGAGGCCGTCGGTGGCGGAGTGATGCAGATGGTGAACCACGGTGTCTCCACCGGCGCCTTGTTCCTCCTCGTGGGAATGATCTACGAACGTCGTCACACGCGTGCCATCTCCGAACTGAAGGGTCTGCAGAAGGTCGCACCCATCTTCGCGGCGGCCTTCATGGTGGTGATGTTGTCGAGCATCGGTGTGCCGGGTCTCAACGGATTCGTCGGGGAGTTCCTCGTGCTCATCGGAGGGTTCACCACCGCGCGCTGGTGGGTGGTGGTGGCCGCGACGGGTGTGATCCTCGCCGCTCTGTACCTGCTGTGGGCCTACCAGAGGGTGTTCCACGGCGAGCCCGACGAGGCGAACTCGTCGTTTCGAGAGCTGCGCTTGCGCGAGGGAATGGTGCTGCTTCCCTTCATCGCCCTCATCGTCTTCACCGGCGTGTACCCCAAGCCGATGCTCGACCGCATCGAGCCGAGCGTGAAGTCGCTGCTCGTGCGCGTCGAGGAACGCACCGGATTCACGGCCCCCACCGCTGAACACGACGAGAGCCACTCGACGACCGAAGGCGAGGGCTGATGGAACCGATCGTTTACCCTTCCATCGATTGGCTGGCGATCACGCCGCTGATCATCCTGTTGGGTGGAATGCTGGTGCTGCTGGTGCTCGGTGCGCTCACCCGTCCGTGGCCGCGCGCCTGGTACGCCTGGTCGCACGTCGAGGTGGCGGTCGCGGCACTGGTGGTCGAGATGGTTCTCTGGAACCGGATCGGACACGAAGGTCCCGTCACCATCATCAACGACGCCCTCACCATCGATCGGTTCACGATCTTCGTGTGGATCGGGGTCACCGTGGCGCTCGGACTCGTCTCGCTGGCCACCGCCGATTATCTGCGCCGCGAGGATCTGGATGGTCCCGAGACGTATTCGCTCTACGTGTGCGCGGTCATCGGAGCCATGGTGATGGCGGCCGCCAACGACCTCGTGGTTCTGTTCCTCGGGCTCGAGATCCTGTCGATCGCCCTCTACGTGTTGGCCGCCAGCCATCGTCGACGCGTCCAGAGTCAGGAGAGCGGACTCAAGTACTTCGTGTTGGGCGGATTCGCGTCGGCTTTCTTCCTCTACGGCGTCGCATTGCTGTACGGGGCCACCGGCACCACGAACATCGGTGGGATGGGCGCGTACCTCGGCGATCAAGTCTTCCTCGACGGTGACGACGCGATCCTGCTGGCCGGAGTCGCCCTGCTGCTCGTGGGGCTGGCTTTCAAGGTGGCCGCGGTTCCGTTCCACTTCTGGACCCCCGACGTTTACCAGGGAGCGCCGACACCCACCACGTCGTTCATGGCCTCGGTCGGCAAGTTCGCCGCCTTCGCCGCGATGCTGCGCGTACTGGTGACCGCCCTGCCGACACGAGCCGAGGACTGGCGTCCGGTGGTGTGGGTGATGGCCGTGTTGTCCGTCGTGGTGGGTTCGGTTCTCGCCGTCGTGCAGACCGACGTGAAGCGCATGCTGGCGTATTCGTCGATCAGTCACGCTGGATTCATCCTGATCGGTGTCGAGGCGGCCGGCCACCAAGGTGACGTCGACGGACTGCCGTCGTCGTTGCTCTACCTCATGATCTACGCGGTTCTGGTGATCGGAACGTTCACGGTCACCGCACTCGTCACCCGCACCGGTGACGCCTCCTCGTCGCTCGATTCGTTCCGCGGCCTCGCCAAGGAACGTCCGTTGTTGGCGCTGGCCATGACCGTGTTCCTTTTGGCTCAGGCGGGCATGCCGGTGACGTCGGGTTTCGTGGCCAAGTTCGGAGTGATCCAGGCGGCCGCCGAGAACGAGAGTTACGCGGTGGCGATCGTCGCGATGGTGGCTTCGGTCATCGCGGCCGTGCTGTACCTGCGGATCATCATCAGCATGTGGTTGGCCGATGCCGAGTCGGGCGACGAGGCGCGCGAGAAGGTGTCGGTGCCGTGGACCGCCGGAGTGGTGGTGACCGCCGCGGTGATCTTCACGTTGGTGGCCGGCGTGTTCCCGGGCTGGTTGATCGACGCCGCGCGCGACGCGTTGGCACGCTGACGCGGCCGACGACACCATCCACACCGAAACCGGGCATCCCGCCGCCCTGCCGCACCGTCGTGCGAGGATGAGGTCGTGCTGACGCCCCCCGACTATCTCTCCCCGTCGTCGATCAACACGTACCGGGAGTGTCCGCAGAAGTTCAAGTTCTCGCGCATCGACCGCGTGATCGAACCACCCACGTGGTTCACCCATCTCGGAACCTTCGTGCACGAGGTTCTGGAGCACCTGTACCAGGTCGATGCCTCCGAGCGCACCCTCGAGACGGTGCGGGTGCTGGCCCGCCAGCGCTGGGACGAGAGCGGCTGGGAGGCCAAGGTGCTCGACCTCGAGAAACCCCAGGGCGGAATCGGTGACTTCAAGCGGCAGGCCTTCGTCTGCATGGAGAATCTCTGGAAGGTCGAGGATCCCACGAACACCGAGCTCATGGGCATGGAGCACGAGGTCGTGGCCGACATCGATGGTGTCACGGTGAAGGGTTTCATCGATCGCTTCCACGTCGACGAGAGCGGCCTCATCGTCATCGGCGACTACAAGACCGGCAAGGTGAAGGATCGTCGCTTCAACACCGAAGACGAGATCTTCTTCCAGTTGATCGCCTACGCACTCATGTTGCAGGAGGTCGAACAGGAAGAGACGTCTCGTGTCGAGTTGCTGTATCTGAAGACCGGGGTGCGCGATTCGATTCCGTTGACTCCCGTGAAGTTGGCCATCGCGCGCGGCACGATCGTCGAGACCAAGGAAGCGGTCGACGCGGCTTGCGCCAAGGGTGAGTTCGAGTGCAACGTCACCAAGCTCTGCGACTGGTGCTTCCACAAGCCCCAGTGCCCGGCCCACCAGTAGAGGTCAGTCGCGGTGTCCCGCGACATCGATGAGGGAATCGAAGAGCCGCTGCTGAGCGGGGTCGATGTCGGCCGAATCCTCGGGGTGCCACTGCACACCCACCATCCACCGTGCACCGTTCACCTCCACCGCCTCCACCAGTCCGTCATCGGCCCGACCCGTCACCACGAGTCCGCGACCGATGCGGTCGAGCACCTGATGGTGGAACGAATGACACTCGGCCGGCCGGACGGTGCCCATCGCCGATGCCGTTCGTGACCCGGCCTCCAGCGCGACCGGGTGAACCGTGCGGACGTGGCCGTCGACGTGTTGCAGCAGGGTTCCCTCGAGCGCCACGTTCAGGATCTGGACTCCCCGACAGATCGCGAGCAGGGGGAAGTCACGTTCGATGAGCCGAGCGACGAGGGCCAGCTCCACCTCGTCGTGATCCGGGTCGACGCCGTACACCTCGTCGGACGTCTGCTCCTGCCCGTAGCGGCGGGGATCGACGTCGCCGCCACCGTGCAGCACCACCGCGTCGCACCTGTCGAGGACGCCGTCGAGGTGCCCGACCAGGTCGACCATCGGCGGCAACACGAGCGGGATGCCACCGGCCCGGGCGATGGACTCGGAGTATCTCCGTCCCGCTCCGTGACCGGGAGTGCGCAATCCCTTGCCTCGCTCGGCCTTGTCGATGTTGCGGCCGACCACGAGAACGACGGGACGAGTCACGGTTGCATTGTGTCAGCACGGAGGATCGCGAGCCATCTCGACGGAGTGGCAGGATGACGGGATGTCGTCGCTTCTGGATCCGGTGTCGTTCTCGCACGGCCCGAACATGCCGAACAGGTTCATGCTCGCTCCGCTCACCAACCAGCAGAGCCACGACGACGGAACGTTGTCGGACGAGGAGAAGAAGTGGCTGGTGATGCGAGCCGAGGGAGGTTTCGGGCTCGTGATGACGTGCGCCGCCCACGTGCAACGACGTGGTCGGGGATTCAGCGGCCAACTGGGTACCTTCTCCGATCACCACGTGGCCGGACTCACCGGACTCGCCTCGGCGATCAAGTCGCACGGGAGCGTCGCCATTTGTCAGTTGCACCACGCCGGTCGACGGTCTCCCGCGGAACTCATCGGCGAGCAACCGGTGTGTCCGTCGGACGATCCGTCGACCGGAGCGCGGGCACTCGATTCCGGCGAGGTGGAGGAATTGGTCCGCGACTTCGTCGCCGCCGCGGTTCGTTGTGATCGCGCCGGTTTCGACGGGGTCGAACTGCACGGTGCGCACGACTATCTCATCTGTCAATTCCTCTCGGCCGAGACCAATCGACGCACCGACCGGTACGGGGGGTCGCTCGAGAATCGGTCGCGACTGCTGATGTCGATCATCGAGGGTATTCGTTCGGAATGCCGGGCCGACTTCAACGTCTCGGTGCGACTCTCGCCGGAGCGATTCGGAATGGTGACCGCGGAGATCTGCGAGTTGTTCGATCGGCTGGTCGACGTGGGAGTCGACTTCCTCGACATGTCGCTCTGGGACGTCTTCAAGGAACCGGTTGACGAGAGGCTGGCGGGTCGACGCTTGGTCGACGTGTTCGCCGAGCGCCGTCGGGGCGCCACCCGCTTGGCGGTCGCCGGCAAGCTGTACTCGGCGGCCGATGCTCAGCGCGCGGTCGATGCCGGGGCCGACATCGCGGTGATCGGCAGGGGCGCGATCCTCCACCACGACTTCGCGCGACGGGCTGCCGCTCCGGACTTCGTGATGCGCGAACTTCCGGTGACGTCGTCGGAGTTGCGCGCCGAAGGACTCTCCGATCTGTTCGTCGGTTACATGCGCAACTGGAAGGGGTTCGTCGCCGACTAGGCACCCTGCGCGCGCACGTCGTAACCCGCCGCGCGCACGGCATCGGCGACGACCTCGGCGTGGTCCGGCCCGCGAACCTCGAGCACCGCGTTGACACCGGTCTCGCGGACGTGAAGGTCGACCCCCTCACGAACGTGTTCGATGTCGATCACGCTCGCCCCGGCCTCGGCGAAGATTCCGAGCAGGCGGGCCAGTCCTCCGGGTCGGTCGCTCACGCGCACGAACAGGATGAGACGCCGACCGGCCTGGGTCTCGTGGCGACGGATGAGGCCGGGAACGACACCGAGATCCACGTTGCCGCCCGACAGCACCACGCACGTCGTTCCCGAACGTGACGGCACCACTCGCTCCGCGAGCAGTGCCGCGACTCCGACCGCTCCCGCCCCTTCCACGTAGAGCTTCGAGCGCTCCATGAGCAGAACCATCGCATCGGCCACCGCGTCCTCGTCGACGACCACGACGTCGTCGAGCCACTCGTGGACGATCGGAGCGGTCACGTCGCCGGGCCGTTTGACGGCGATGCCGTCGGCGAGCGTGATCACCGGTCCGGTGGGAACCATGCCGTTGGCGTAGGGAGCGCAGGCCTCCACCTGGACACCGATCACCTTGATCGACGGGTCATGTCTCTTCACCGCGAGAGCAACACCTCCGGCCAGGCCTCCGCCGCCGAGCGGCACCAGAACGCGGCGCAGACGGGGGAGATCGACGACCAGTTCGAGGCCGAGCGTGGCTTGACCGGCCACCACCACCGGATCGTCGTAGGGATGACAGAACACCATGCCGGTCTCGGCCGCCCGGGCCTTGGCGGCCGCCACGGCCTCGTCGAGCGAGTCGCCGCCCTCGATCACCGTGGCGCCGTAACCACGACACGCCGCCATCTTGGCGATGGGAGCGTTCTGCGGAACGAAGATCTCGCACGGCACGCCGTGATGTCGGGCGGCGAACGCGAGTGCCTGAGCGTGGTTACCGGCGCTGCCGGCCGTCACGCCGCGCCGAGCGGAGTCACCCAAAGAGGCGATCTTGGCCATGCCGCCGCGAATCTTGAAACTGCCGGTGCGTTGGAGATTCTCGGCTTTCAGCACCACGTCACCACCGGTGCGCTCGGAGAGAGCGGCCGACGACGTGACGGGGGTGTGCTTCACCACGCCGGCCCCGGCCGACCTGGCGCGGTCGATGGCGTCGGCCGTTATCGAAGCGCCCGCACTCGTGCCGTCCATGCGCCGGTCACGGTACCGGACATAGGGTGTCGCCTCGTGCGTGCTCTCGTCGTCGCCAACTCGATGGATGCCGACACTGGATTCGTCGGGGAACGCTTCCGTCACCACGGCTACGCCTTCGTCGAATGCCATCGCGAACGAATCGCCGAGTGGCCCGATCCCACGGGGATCGATCTCGTACTGCTCCTCGGGTCGGAGTGGAGCGTCTACTGGGACGAGGTGGCCGGACCGGTGGCGGCCGAGGCGGCTCTGGTGCGCTCGGCCCACGACCGAGGTGTTCCGCTCTTTGGCATTTGCTTCGGGTCCCAAATGGTGTCCCACGCTCTCGGGGGCACGGTGACCCGGGCCGCGCGACCGGAGGTCGGCTGGCACCACGTGGAGTCCGACGACCCCGGGAACATCGCGGTCGGCCCCTGGATGCAGTGGCATTTCGACGTCTTCTCGGTACCTCCGGGATTCCGAGAACTGGCTCGAAGCGCCTCGGGGCCCCAGGCGATCGTTCACAAACGCACGTTCGCCACGCAATTCCACCCCGAAGTCACCGAGACCATCGTGAGCCGCTGGACCGCGGGCGACTCGGGCGACCTCCGGCGGCTCGGCCTCGACCGTGAACATCTCATGGCCGACACCCGGGAGGCCATGGTGACGTCCGGTCCGGCCTGCGAGAGGTTGGTGGACTGGTTCGTGGAGGCGGTGGCCGGGGCCTGACCCCGTCGGGGACCCTCCGTTTAGCGTCACACGCTGGTGAGAAGTTGGGGTCGCCGAAGCCCTGCGTAGTAGCGTGCGGGCGATGTCCGACTTCCTCCGGTCCTACCTCACCGTGTTCTGGTTCGGGCTGATCGCGGTTCTTCTGGCGTCGCTCCTTCTCGGCATCGGAGCCCTCATCCGGCCGGTCCGCCCGACTCGGGAGAAGCTCCTCACCTACGAGAGCGGAGTCGACCCGGTTGGTGAGGGCTGGTCGCAGAGCCAGATTCGTTACTACGTGTTCGCCCTTCTCTTCGTGATCTTCGACGTGGAGGCGGTTTTCATCTTCCCATGGGCCACCCAACTCGAGCGCTACGGCACTTTCGGCCTGGTCGAGATGGGTGTGTTCGTGGGCGTTCTTCTCCTCGGTCTCGTCTACGCATGGCGCAAGGGCGTCCTGCGCTGGGTCTGACGGGGGAGCAAACACAAGGAGCTTCATGGGTCTGGTCGACCGTGGGCGGCTGCCGAAGCCGCTCAACTCACTTCTGAATCTCGGGCGTTCGTACAGCCTCTGGGTGTACCAGTGGGGTCTCGCCTGCTGCGCCATCGAGATGGGCGCCGCTTTTGGTTCGCCCCGATACGACGTGATGCGGCTGGGCGTCATCCCGTTGCCAGCCAGTCCCCGTCAGGCCGACCTCGTGGTGATCTCCGGAACGGTCACCGACAAGATGGCACCGGCCGTGAAGCGTCTCTACGAGCAGATGCCCGATCCGAAGTACGTGATTTCGATGGGTTCGTGCGCGAACTGCGGGGGCCCCTACTGGGACAGTTACTCGGTCACCAAGGGCGTTGACCAGATCATTCCCGTCGACGTGTACGTGCCCGGTTGTCCGCCGCGGCCCGAGGCGTTGCTCGAGGGAGTCGTCTTGTTGCAGCAGCACATCCGGAACGAGGACATGGGTGCTCGGTGGCGTGGCGAGGGCAGCAAGCCGATCGTGGTGGGCGAGAAGAAGAGTATCGGCAAGAGCAAGGTCGGTGAGCCAAGTGTCGTCTGACGCTCCCGTGGCCGAGATCCCGGGCGATCTGCTTCGGGAGGGCATCATCGATCGGCTGCGCTCGCACCTGGGTGACGCGCTGCTCGACTCGCTGGTGAAGCCGGGCGACGACGTGTGGGTGCGTGTGCGCTCCGACGCGTGGCGGGAGACCGCGCGCGTGTTGCGCCACGAGATGGGTTTCGATTACTTCTGCTTCCTGTCGGCCATCGACTGGATGCCCTCTCCCTTCGGCAAGGGTGAGGACGATCCCACCGAGCCGGCACCCGAGCGCGACGACACGATCAGGCAGGGTTATGCCGGTGGCGACTCTCGACTGCAGATGCTGGCGAGGGTCACGAGCAGCGCCCAGCACGTGGGCGTGAACGTCAAATGCGACGTCGCCGACGACGCACCGGTGGTCGAGTCGTGGATCCCGGTGTACGCCGGTGCCAATTGGCACGAGCGCGAGACCCACGAGATGTTCGGCATCGGGTTCGCCGGTCATCCGGATCTCCGCAACATCTATCTGCCCACCGAGTTCGAGGGGCATCCGTTGCGCAAGGACTATCCACTACTCGCCCGCATGGTGAAGCCGTGGCCCGGCATCGTTGATGTCGAGCCGCTGCCGGGTGGGGACGACGAGGAAGGCGACGCCGAATGACGTCCACCGAATCGCTCATCGACCGTCGCCAGATGGCTTACATCGCGGCGCAGGCCTCCGATGCCCGGGTGAACGTCGAGCTCGAGACCGAGGGCATGACCCTCAACATCGGACCGCAGCACCCCGCCACCCACGGAACCTTGCGCATCATCGCCCGTCTCGACGGAGAGCAGGTGGTGTGGGCCGAACCGTCGTGCGGATACATGCACCGCGGCTACGAAAAACTCACCGAGGTTCGCACCTACCCGCAGGTCACGGCACTCATCAACCGCATCGACTGGTTGGGCAGTTTCGCCAACGAGGTGCCGTTCATCCTGGCCGCCGAGAAGTTGATGGGCATCGAAGCTCCGCCGCGGGCCCAGCACATCCGCACGATCCTGTTCGAGTTGTCGCGCATCGCCAACGTTTCGTTGTTCCTCGGCGATCTCGGAGTGCAGTTGGGCGCCATCACCCCGGTGTTCATGGCTTTCCGCGACCGCGAGTACGTGCTGAACCTCATCGAGGGGGCCACCGGCGGACGTTTCCACCCCAACTTCGACCGTATCGGCGGGTTGAAGGACGATCTGCCGGCTGGTTTCGTCGACGAGACCCGTGCGGTGATGAAGAAGTTGCGCAACTTCTGCGACGAGATCGAGAACCTCCTGTTCGGCAACGAGATCTTCCAGAGTCGAACCCGGGGCATCGGCGTCATTCCGAAGGACGTGGCACTGCAGTACGGGCTCTCCGGGGCCAACCTCCGCGCCAGCGGCGTCGACTGGGATCTTCGTCGCGATCAATCCCTGCCCATGGCCTGGAACAAGGCCGACTGGAAGGTCTGGACGCATCCCGACGGCGACAGCTTCGCGCGTTGTTGGGTGCGTCTCCAGGAGGTGCGCGAGAGCACGCGCATCGTCGATCAACTGCTCGAATCGATTCCCTCCGGACCGATCATGGCCAAGGTGCCGCGCATCATCAAGGTTCCCGAGGGTGAGGCCTGGGTGTCGACCGAGAATCCGCTCGGTGAGATGGGCTACTACGTGGTGAGCAAGGGCGATCTGGGTCCGTTCCGCACCAAGATCCGCTCGGCGAGCTTCAACAACATCTCGATCGTGCCGTGGGTGCTGAAGGGCGTGTACGTGCCCGACATCATCACCATCCTCGCGTCGCTCTACTTCATCCTCGGAGACATCGACCGATGAGCGTCCTTCTCGCCACCGATCTGCCGTACTGGGCGCAGTCGTTGCTGCGCGTCCTCGGTGGCGTGGTGGCCGTGCTGCTTCCGGCCGGAACCATCGTCTACGTGTTCCTGTTCAAGATGATGTCGTTCATGCAGAGCCGACTCGGCCCGATGGAAGCCGGCCCGTACGGTTCGCTGCAGTTGTTCGCCGAGGTCGGCAAGTGGCTGCAGAAGGAGGACATCACCCCCGAGCGCGCCGACCGTTTCATTTTCCGTATCGCGCCATTGGTGGTTCTCACCAGCACGTTCCTGCTGGTCGCGGTGGTGCCCTTCGGGCCCGACGCGTGGTTCACCAACTTCGAGGCCGGCGTCTTCTACATGCTCGCGGTGTCGTCGGTGAGCGTGCTCGGCATCCTGATCGCCGGCTGGGCCAGCGCCAACAAGTACTCGTTGCTCGGCGGTCTGCGAGCCGCCGGTCAGCTCATCGCCTACGAATTGCCGATGGTGCTCGCCGTGGTGGGCGTCATCATCCAGGCCGGCACCATGAATCTGCAGGGCATCGTGCTCTCGCAGAACACCGGCGAGATCTTCGGCTGGAACGGACTCGGCAATCCGTTCGTCCTCACGCAGTTCGTCGGATTCATCATCTTCATGATCGCGGTGCAAGCCGAACTCACCCAGACGCCGTTCGACATGCCGATCGCCGAGTCCGAACTGGTGTCGGGCTACATGACCGAGTACTCGGGCTTCCGTTTCCTCACCTTCTTCATCGCCGAGTTCGCGACGGCCGGAGTCTTCTCGCTCATCGCCTCCGTGCTGTTCCTCGGCGGCTGGGGTATCCCGTTCGCGTGGTTCGGTTGGGAGACTCTGGACGAGGTCGACAACTGGATGAACGTGGTCGGCCCGCTGATCATGGTGACCAAGATGATGCTCTTGTCGTTCATCATCATGTGGGTCCGTTTCTCGTACCCTCGCTTCCGTGAGGACCAACTGCAGCGGTTCGCCTGGAAGGTCCTCGTTCCCGTCTCGTTGGTCAACATCATGATCACCGCGATCCTGAAGGTGGCTTTCTGATGCCCAAACTCCCCGGTCTCATCAAGGGTCTCGGTGTCACCCTGAACACGCTGGCCCGAACCACCACCCAGGGTTCGAACACGGTTCAGTATCCGCACGAGAAGGAGGCGCCGCCGGTCCGGGCCCGCGGTGTCATCGCGTTGCGCGAGGACAACTGCACCTCCTGCATGCTCTGCGCTCGTTCGTGTCCCGATTGGTGCATCTACATCGAGGGTCACAAGGAACTCGCACCTCCCCGGCGCGCCGGGGGCAAACCGCGCCAGGTGAACAAACTCGACCGTTTCGACATCGACTACGCCCTCTGCATGTACTGCGGCATCTGTGTCGAGGTGTGTCCGTTCGACGCGCTCTTCTGGAGCCCCGAGTACGAGTACAGCGAGCCGCGGATCGCCGACCTCCTGCACGACAAGGCCAAGCTCGGCGAGTGGATGGAGACGGTGCCCGAGGCCCCCGCTCTCGAGGCGGGCGCCGAGAAGAAGGGCAAGAAGTGATGGTCGGTGCCGACTTGTTGGTGGCCCAGAACATCGGGTTCGGCATCATCGCCGTGCTGATGGTGGTCGGTGCCCTGCGCGTCGTCACGGTCAACAACGTGGTTCACGCGGCGCTCTGGCTGGTGGTGGTGCTCTCGGGAGCGGCCGCCCAGTACCTCTTGCTGTCGGCCGAGTTCGTCGCCATCACCCAGGTTCTCGTGTACGTCGGAGCGGTGATGGTGTTGTTCCTCTTCGGAACCATGCTCACCCGCGCCCGGATCGGCGCCGAGTCCGATCTCAACAACAAGAACTGGGCACTCGGGATTCCGGTGGCGCTGTTGCTTCTCGGCGTGATCAGCTGGGTTCTCATCGACGGCTTCGGCGACGACCGACTGCCCGATCCCGACGAGATGGGCCAGGTGCCGGTGCAGGTGCTGAGTGACGACATCTTCGGCCCGTACCTCTTGCCCTTCTGGGCACTCTCCTTCGTTCTCCTCATCGCCGTGATCGGCGCCATCGTCCTGGCGCGGAAGGACTGAGAGACCATGCTCACCGTCCAGTTCCTCCTGCTCGCCGCCGTGCTGTTCTGCATCGGCGTCTACGGCGTCATCGCTCGCAAGAACGCGGTGATGGTGCTGATGTCGATCGAGCTCATTCTCAACGCGGTGAATCTCAACCTCCTCGCGTTCTCGGCCCGACTCGGCTCGATCGACGGCAACACCTTCGCGCTCTACGTGATCGCGGTGGCGGCCGCCGAAGTCGGCGTGGGTCTGGCCATGGTGCTTCTCATCTACCGCAACCGGCGCTCCATCGCGTTGGACGAGCTCTCCGAGATGAAGGGCTGATCGATGCCGACCGCCGAAACTTCCCACGCCGCCGCGCACTCGGCCGGTTGGTTCCTCGAGAACGCCTGGATCATCCCGATCGTCCCGGCCGTCGCTTTCGCTCTGATCATCTTCTTCGGCAAGAGGTTGCCGATGAAGGGAAGCGAACTGGGTGTCGCTTCGATGATCTCCTCGCTCGTTCTGTCGGCCGGCGCGGCCTGGCAGTGGATGAATCGGGTCGATGACGCATCGGGTGGTGCGGTCAAGGAACTGTCGCGGGTCGCCAAGGCCGAGGGTGGTTACGGTGCTCCGTACGTCGAGCCGATCGTCCGTGAATGGACGTGGTGGCAGAGCGGCGGGATGGAGTTCGGCATCGGCCAGCACATCGACGGTCTGGCCATCACGCTGCTCTTCGTGGTGGCCTTCATCTCGACATTGGTTCAGGTGTACTCACTCGAGTACCTGCGCGGCGACCGCCGCTACACGCATTTCTTCGCCGCACTCACCTTGTTCTCGGCCGGAATGTTGAGCATGGTGCTGGCCCCCAACATGGTCCAGTTGATCCTGGGCTGGGAGATCATGGGTCTTTGCTCGTTCATGCTGATCGGTCACTGGTGGGAGGACCAGGCCAATGCCCGCGCCGCCATGAAGGCGTTCTTCACGGTGCGCGTCGGTGACGTCGGTCTGTTGGTGGGTACAGGCATCCTCTTTTTCTCGGCGAACTCCTGGACCCAGGCCAATCTCGGCGTGTCCGGTTTCAACATCAGCGGCCTGTCGGCGTGGGCGATGTCGGGGGAGGCCGGCAAGAGCGCCCTGACGTGGGGTGCGGTGGCACTGTTCGTGGCCTGCATCGGCAAGTCCGGTCAGTTCCCCTTGCACACCTGGCTCCCCGATGCCATGGCTGGTCCGACCCCGGTGAGTTCGTTGCTCCACTCGAGCACCATGGTGGTCGCCGGTGTCTTCCTGGTGGCTCGTTTGTATCCGGTGTTCTGGGAGGGCCTCGGCATCACCGAGAACACCGTGAACTTCATCGTCGTCATCGGTGGGGTGACCATCGTGATCGCGGCCCTACTTGCCTTCGTGCAGCACGACATCAAGAAGGTGCTCGCGTACTCCACGGTGTCCCAGTTGGGCTACATGATGATGGGTCTCGGCGCCGGCGCGTGGCTGCCGGCCGTGTTCCACATCTTCACCCACGCCTTCTTCAAGGCCTGTTTGTTCCTCTCGGCGGGCTCGGTGAGCCACTCGGGTTCCCATCACTCTTTCGACATGAAAAAGGACATGGGTGGGCTGGCCAAGAAGATGCCGATCACCGCGACCACCTGGATCATCTCGACTCTCGCTTTGGCCGGAGTGTTCCCGTTGGCCGGCTTCTTCTCCAAGGACGAGATCATCGACAACGTCGGTCACAACGGCTACCAGGTCTTCATGATCATCGGACTGGGCGGCGCGTTCCTCACCGCGGCGTACATGACGCGGGCCACCTACCTCACCTTCTTCGGCGAGGCCCGGGGGGCGGCGGCCGGCGAGCACCATGCCGGCGAGCACCATGCCGACCAGCACGATTCGCACGACATTCACGATGCTCACGATGCTCACGATGCTCACGACTCGCACGATTCCCACGGCGCGCACGGACCCCACGAGTCTCCGAAACTCATCACCATCCCGTTGGTGATCCTGGCCGTCCTGGCGGTCTTCGCCGGTCTGGCCAATGCCACGCCGTTCGGTTCGAACTGGGAGCGCTTCAAGAAGTACGTCGAGCCGAGCGCGGCCTACGTCGCGATCGAGGAGACCCTTGCCACCGGGCCCGGTGAGGCCATCGTGGTCGTCGGCGCCGAGTCCGGCGAGGGCGAGGAGGCCACTGCGGGCTGTTCGTTCGAGGTGCCCGAGGCCGGCAAGGCCTGCTACTTCCCGGCGGTCAGCCACGCCAAGTTCAAGTGGAGCAAGGGCCTGCTCTCTCTGGCGATCGTGGCGGCCGGTCTGGTGTCGAGTTGGTTGTTCTGCGTGCAGTACTACACCCGTCGGAACCGGCGCCTCGTGGGTCTCACCGAACGCAACGCTCTGCTGCGGGGTGGCTACCGCTTCCTGTGGAACAAGTACTACCTGGACGCTCTGTACGAAAAGGTCATCGTGCGAGCCATCGCCCATCCGATCTCGCGGGGCGCGTACTGGATCAACCAGAACGTGCTCGACGGGATCGTGAACAGCGCCGGACGCATCTCTCGTCGCGTGGCGGGGTGGGTGTACCGCAACATCGACCAACGCGTCGTCGACGGCGCAGTGAACGGCTCGGGCGCCGCGGCCCGGGGCACGGGCGGGGCTTTGCGTCCCGTCCAGTCCGGAAAAGTCAATCAGTACGGAGCGCTGCTGTTCGCTGCGGCCGCCATCGGCGCTCTCGTACTCGTGATCATCAACACCTGAGGAGTTGCAAGGCATGGAAGTACTCCGAGACCAGAACTGGCTCCTGACCGTCGGCACGTTCCTGCCGATGGTCGGTGTGCTCGTGATGCTGTTCGTCCCGAAGGCCGAGGAGGAGACGCACAAGTTCATCGCGCTTCTCACCGCCATCGCCACCCTCGGTGTCGGCATCTACACGCTCACCCAGTTCGACTTCGACAACGCCGGAACCCTTCAGTTCTTCGCCGATGCCGAGTGGATCAACGTGATCTCGTCGAACTACACGATCGGTCTCGACGGAATGAGCCTCCCGCTCTACATCCTCTCGATGGTGGTCACGTTGCTGGTGATGGTGTACTCGTGGAACCACATACCGTCCCCCGGCAATCCGAAGGCCTTCCTCATCCTGATGCTCATCCTGCAGACGGGCATGGCCGGAACCTTCGTCGCTCAGGATCTGATCCTCTTCTTCGTGTTCTTCGAGGTCGTCCTGCTTCCGATGTACTTCATGATCGGAGTCTGGGGTGGTGAGCAGCGTCAGTACGCGTCGCTCAAGTTCTTCCTCTACACGATGTTCGGGTCGGCCCTCATGTTGGTGGCCTTCATCGCGCTCTTCTTCAAGGTGCGCGGTGCCCTCCCCGAGGGCGTCGAGGCGTCGTTCTCGATCCCCATGCTCACCGAGTACGGCGGCCTGCTCGGTCGCTCGGCGCAGATCTGGATCTTCGCCGGCATGTTCATTGGTTTCGCCGTCAAGGTGCCGATGTTCCCGTTCCACACGTGGTTGCCCGATGCTCACACGCAGGCTCCCACGCAGGGCTCGGTGATTCTGGCCGCGATCCTGCTGAAGCTCGGCACCTACGGTTTCGTGCGCATCGCGATCCCGGTCCTCCCGGAGGCCGCCAAGGAGTGGGCCCCGTGGATCGGACTACTCGCGGTGATCGGCATCATCTACGGCGCCTTCGGTTGTCTGGCTCAGACGGACATGAAGCGCCTCATCGCGTTCTCGTCGGTGGCTCACATGGGATTCGTGATGCTCGGAATCTCCACGCTCACTCCGATGGGCTTCAACGCGGCACTGTTCGGGATGGTGGCGCACGGTCTCATCACCGGAATGCTCTTCTTCGTGGCCGGCAGCGTGAAGGAGCGGTATCACACGCTCGAGATCGCTCGCCTCGGCGGCATGTTGAAGCAGTTGCCACGCCTCGGCTGGATCCTTGGGTTCGCCGCCATGGCGTCGCTCGGACTGCCCGGTTTGGCCGGCTTCTGGGGCGAGTTCCCGGCCATCCTCTCGGCCTACTCACCCGCCGAAGGTCTGTCGGAGGAAGTCTTCCGCACCTACATGGTGATCGCTGCTCTCGGCACCGTCTTCGCCGCGGCCTACCTGCTGTGGCTGTTCCAGCGCACCGCTTTCGGCGAGCCGAAGCCCGAGTTCTCCGGTGGAAGTCACGGTCATGATTCGCACGGTCACGACGAGTTGCAGGATGTCAACACCCACGAGTGGATCGCCTGGACTCCGTTCCTCGTGGCGATTCTGGTGTTCGGTGTGTACCCGCAGTTGATGTTCGAGATCTTCGACCCGGCGGTCGAGGTCGCCCTGCGGGCGTTCGGAGGCTGATCCGTGCTCTCGACGATTCTCGCCCAATTCGAGCCGTGGTCGGCTCCGACGATCGACTATCACGCTCTCGCCCCCGAGATCGTGCTGGCCGGCGGAATCTGTCTCATCATCCTGGTCGACCTCTTCACCTCGGAGTCCCGCAAGTGGATCACGGCCTCCCTCACCGGCTTCGTCCTGCTCGGGGCTTTGTTGCCGGTGGTGACGCTCGCGGTGTCCGACGAACCGGCCCGCGCGATGTTCGACGGTCGTTACGTGGTCGATGATTTCTCGCTCACTCTGAAGGCACTCTTCCTGCTCGCCGGATACGTGGTGGTTCTGCTGTCGCAGAACCACGTCGAGGAGGGCGACTATCACCAGGGTGAGTACTACGCACTGCTTCTCACCTCCCTCACCGGCATGGTGATGATGTCGTCGAGCCGGGATCTCGTGAGCATCTTCGTCGCGCTCGAATTCCTCAGCATCCCGGCTTACATGCTCGCGGCGTGGCGCAAGCGCGACCGCAAGAGCAACGAAGCCGGCGTGAAGTACTACCTACTCGGCGTGTTCGCCTCGGCGGTCCTGCTCTACGGCATGAGCCTCCTGTACGGAGTCACCGGTTCGACCTTGCTGAGTGACATCGGTCGGGCGGTCACCACCGACGGCGAACTCGGTGCGGTGCACGTGCTTGGAATCGTGTTCGTGATCGTCGGCTTCGCGTTCAAGGTCTCGGCCGTGCCGTTCCACACCTGGGCTCCCGACACCTACGAGGGTGCGCCGACACCCATCACCGCCTTCTTGTCGGTGGCCAGCAAGGCGGCTGGTTTCGTGGCTCTCGTGGCGTTCGTCTACGTGGGCTTCCCGCAAGCCGCCGACGTGTGGCAGCCGTTCATCTGGGTGCTCGCCGCCGCGTCGATGACTCTCGGAAACCTCGTGGCGCTGCGGCAGACGAACATCGTTCGCATGCTCGCGTACTCGTCGATCAGTCAGGGTGGCTTCATCCTGATGCCGCTCGCCGTCGCGGGAACCGGTGACGCCGCGGAACCGGCCCTGAAAGCCGTCGTCGTCTACCTGCTCGTCTACGCGGCGATGAACCTCGGCATGTTCGCCGTCGTCATCGCCGCCGCCCGCACCACTCGCTCGGGGGAGATCTCGAGTTTCGGCGGTCTCTTCTCGTACGCCCCCGGACTCGGCGTGCTCGCGACGATCTTCCTCGCCTCGTTGGCCGGTATTCCGCCGCTCGGCGGCTGGATCGCGAAGTTCAGTGCGTTCCGTGCGGTCCTCGAGGCCGGCGACGGGTGGGCCTACGGCATCGCCGTCATCGGCGCGGTGAACTCGGTGATCGCGTTCGGCTACTACGGCAACGTGATGCGAGAGATCTGGATGAAGCCCTCGCCGCACGGCGAGACGACCGCCGTGCGGACCCCCGCGTCGCTCGGGGCCGCGTTTGCCATCACCGCTGTCGCCACCCTGGTGCTCGGCATCCTGCCCGGCTCGGTCCTGCGCTTCGGCGATCTCGCCGATCTCGTCGGTGCCTTCGGCGGCTGACGCCGTCCGGTCGGCCATCGCCGAGGCCGGTGGCGTACTGCGATTCGACCGTTACCTCGACGAGATCCTGTACGGGACCTCGGGTTTCTACACCACCGGAGGCTCGGCCGGTCGACGCGGCGACTTCATCACCTCGCCCGAGGTCGGTCCGCTGTTCGGGGCCGTGTTGGCGCGAGCCATCGATTCGTGGTGGATCGAACTCGGCCGTCCAGCGGATTTCCGCGTCTTCGACATGGGTGCCGGGCCGGGCACGCTCGCGAGGTCGATCCTCGCCGCGGCACCGGAGTCGTTGGGCGATCCGTCCCGTTACGTGGCCGTCGAAACATCGGCGACGCAGCGCGCGCGCCATCCCGACGGCATCCTGTCGATCCCCGAATTGCCCGAAGGGAATCTGGTCGGGGTCGTGATCGCCAACGAACTGCTCGACAACCTCCCGTTCCGTCTGCTCGTGTTCGACGACGGCTGGCGCGAGGCGTGGGTGGTCGATGCGGGAGAACCGAGTGAGGTACTGCGTCCTCTCGACGACGAACCACCATTCGATCGTCCGCCGAGCGCCACTCTCGGGGCCCGTGTTCCGTGGCAGGAGGCCGCCGCGGGTTTCGTCGCCGACGTTCGGAATCGACTCGATGGACGGCTGGTGGTGATCGATTACGCGGTGCCGACCACGGCCGATCTGGCTCGGCGACCGTGGCGGGAGTGGTTGCGCACGTACGTGGGTCAGGAACGTGGGAGTCACTATCTCCGTCGACCCGGCGAGCAGGATGTCACCGCCGACGTGTGCGTCGATCAACTGGTCCACGCGGCTGGTGAACCGGATGCGTTGCGCACCCAGGCCCAGTTCCTCGCCCGCTGGGGGATCGACGAGTTAGTCGACGAGGGGAGGCGGGTGTGGGAGACCGAAGCCGCGCGTCCGGGTCTGCACGCCATGCGGATGCGCAGTCGGATCAGTGAGGCCGAGGCATTGTGCGATCCGAACGGTCTCGGGGCCTTCCTCGTGATGGAGTGGCGGGGTCGCCGTTGCAACGAATGAGGTGTCGTAGTCTTTCAGAGTGATCGTCGTCGACGACTTGACGAAGAAGTACGGAGCGACGACCGCGGTCGATCGACTCTCGTTCTCGGTGGCTCCGGGACGGGTGACCGGGTTCCTCGGCCCCAACGGTTCGGGCAAGAGCACGACGATGCGGTGCATGATCGGACTCGATCGGGCGACCTCGGGCACGACGCTCTTCGACGGGCGCCCCTATGCCCATCTCCGACAGCCGCTCGTCGAGGTCGGTGCTCTGCTCGACGCGGGCAACGCCCACGTGGGTCGCACCGCCCGCAACCATCTTCGGTGGATCGCTGCGAGCAACGGGCTCCCGGCTCGCCGCGTCGACGAGACCCTCGAGATGGTTGGGTTGCAGCAGGTCGCGAAGAAGCGCGTGGGTCAGTTCTCTCTCGGGATGAAGCAGCGCCTGGGTATCGCGGCGGTGATGCTCGGCGACCCCAGAGTGGTGATTCTCGACGAACCAGCCAACGGACTCGACCCGGAGGGAATCCGGTGGATTCGGGAGATCCTGAAGGATCTGGCGAACCAGGGACGATCGGTGTTGGTGAGCAGCCATCTCCTCGCCGAGATGGCGATGATCGCCGACGATCTGGTGGTGATCGGGCGAGGTCGACTCGTCGATCAGTGCACGGTGAATGAATTCATCGATCGTCACGCGACCAAGTGGGTCACCGTGCGCAGTCCCGATCTCGACCGTCTGATCGAGCTGGCGCGCGCGACCGGACTCGTGCCGGAGCGGGTCGGTGACGGGGTGGAGTTCCATGGAGTCGACTCGTCGGTCGTGGGCGAGTTGGCGGCCGCGCATGGGCTGGTGCTCCACCAGCTCGCGTCGCAGACCGGATCGTTGGAGGATGCCTTCTTGCGCGTCACCGCCGATTCCGTGGAGTACCACGGTGACTCGGAGTCGAAGCGATGATCTCCACGATTCGCAGCGAGTGGATCAAGTTGCGGAGCGTTCGCTCGAATCTGGTGATGATGGGCGTGGCGCTGTTCGCTCCGATCGCCATCGTTCTCCTGACGGTCTCGTTCATGGAGTTGTCCTCGGTCTCCGACGTCACGATCGCCGAACTGTTGGCTGGTTCCGGAACCTTCAGCATCATGATGCTCGGAGTGGTCGGCGTCCTGTCGGTCACTCAGGAGTACTCGCAGGGAACAATCCGGATCACGCTGGCCGCCACGCCGAAACGGCTCCGCGTTCATCTCGCCAAGATGGCCGTCGTGGTGGGAGTGGCCGCCGTGATCATGGCGATCGTGCTCCTCGTGGGGCGGCTGGCCGGATCAGCGATTCTCGACTCGCGTGGATTCGGAGGCAGTCTCGGCTACGACGGGGAGGGAGCGGTGTACGGCGCATTGCTCGTGACTGCCATGGTGGTGGCCGTGCTGGGATGCGCCGCCGGAACCGTCACCCGCAACCCACCCGGCGCGATCTCGGCTCTTCTTCTCTGGCCGCTCGTGGTCGAGAGCATCGTCGGTGGCGTGCTCGGAGTTCTGATCGATGGTTGGAAGCAGGACTGGATGCCGTTCCAGACCGGACTGAACGGGGTACTGGTGTCCACCCACGATCTCGAGTTCGGACGTTGGGGCTCGATCGGGTACTTCTCTCTCTGGGTGGCGGCCCTGTCGCTGCTCGCCGTGCGGTTGTTGCGACGTCGCGACGCATAGAGTTCGCGCCGACGAGGTCATCTGGAGCAGGAGGGTCCATGTCGGGCAACGAGAACACCGGAATCGACGATCTGTTGCTGGAGAGTCGCAAGTTCCCACCGCCGCCCGAGTTCCAAAGGAACTCGTTGGTGGCCGGAACGTTCCTCTACGACGAGGCTCGGTCCGACGACGAGGGGTTCTGGGCGAGACAGGCCGCCCAGCTGCTGCACTGGGACACCGAGTGGCACACGATCTGCGAATGGAACCTGCCATTCGCCAAGTGGTTCGTGGGAGGTCGTCTCAATGTCTCGTACAACTGTCTCGACCGGCACGTTCTGAACGGTCGCGGAGACAAGGTCGCCATTCACTGGGAGGGCGAGCCCGGTGACACCCGCACCATCACCTACGCGCAGTTGCTCGACGAGGTGAAGCGATTCTCGAACGTGCTGAAGGGTCTCGGCGTCGAACGCGGCGATCGGGTGAACATCTACCTGCCGATGATCCCCGAGGCGGTGGTGGCGATGCTCTCGTGCGCGCGCATCGGTGCGGCACACAGCGTCGTGTTCGGGGGCTTCTCATCGCAGGCCCTCGCCGACCGAATCAACGACGCGTCGGCCAAGGTGTTGATCACCGCCGACGGTGGGCATCGTCGCGGCGAGGTGTTCCCGCTCAAGCCGGCCGCCGACGAGGCGTTGGCCTCGACACCGAGCATCGAACACGTCGTCGTGGTGAGGCGCGGTGGGAACGATGTCGACATGAGAGCCGGTCGCGATCACTGGTACCACGATCTGATGTCGGGAGCCTCCGACGACTGTCCGGCCGAGCCGATGGACAGCGAGCAACTGCTGTTCCTGCTCTACACGTCGGGCACCACCGGCAAGCCGAAGGGCATCATGCACACCACCGGCGGGTACCTCACGCACGTGGCCTACACCCACAAGTACGTGTTCGATCTGCACCCCGACACCGACGTGTACTGGTGCACCGCCGATGTCGGCTGGATCACCGGCCACAGCTACATCGTCTACGGCCCGCTCGCCAACGGCGCCACCCAGGTGATCTACGAGGGCGTGCCCAACCATCCGGGCAACGACCGGCTCTGGTCGATCGTCGCCAAGTACGGAGTGACGATCTTCTACACGGCGCCAACGGCGATCCGCACCTTCATGAAGTGGGGAGACGCCGAACCGGCCAAGCACGATCTCTCGAGTCTGCGACTGCTCGGTTCGGTGGGTGAGCCCATCAATCCGGAGGCGTGGATGTGGTACCGAGACACGATCGGCTCGGGTCGTTGCCCGGTGGTCGACACCTGGTGGCAGACCGAGACCGGTGGAATCATGATCAGCCCGTTGCCGGGTGCAACCACTTTGAAGCCCGGTTCGGCGACCTTCCCGCTGCCGGGGGTGAGCGCCGAGGTGGTGGATGAATCGGGTCGTCGCGTCGAGCGCGGCGGTGGTTATCTCACGCTCACCCGTCCGTGGCCGGGAATGCTGCGAGGAATCTGGGGCGATCCGGAGCGCTACCGCGAGACGTACTGGAGTCGCTTCGGTGATCGTTACTTCGCCGGAGACGGGGCCAAGCTCGACGACGACGGCTATCTGTGGCTGCTCGGTCGCGTCGATGACGTGATGAACGTGAGCGGTCACCGCATCTCCACCACCGAGGTCGAGAGTGCTCTGGTGTCGCACCCGGCGGTGGCCGAGGCCGCCGTGGTGGGAGCCAACGACGCCACCACCGGTCAGGCGATCATCGCCTACGTGACGCTGCGCGGCAGTTCGACGGTCGACGAGTCGGATCTTCGCGCCCACGTGGCCAAGGAGATCGGCGCGATCGCCAAGCCGAAAACCGTCTACTTCACGCCCGATCTTCCGAAGACACGGAGCGGAAAGATCATGCGTCGTCTGTTGCGCGACGTGGCCGAGGGTCGCAATCTCGGTGACACCACCACCCTGGCCGACGCGAGCGTGGTGAGCGAGCTACAGCGAAGAGCGGCCGAGACACCGACCGAGGACTAGCCGAACCGGTGTCGGTCGGTCGAACTCGCGGGTTCAGTCGCGGAAGTTCTCGAACTGCAACGGAATCCCGAGGTCGGCCGCCTTCAACATGGCGATCACGGCCTGCAGATCGTCGCGCTTCTTGCCCGACACGCGCACGGTGTCGCCCTGGGTCTGGCTGCTCACGCCCTTCGGTCCCTTTTCCTTGATCATGCGGTTGATCTCGCGAGCCTTGTCGGACGAGATGCCGACCGTGATGGTGACGACCTGACGCACGGTGTTCTGGGTGGCTTCGTCGACGTTGCCCCACTCGAGACCCTTCAGCGAGACGCCCCGCTTCACGAAGCGCTCTTCGAGCACCTGACGGAGAGCCCGAAGGCGGTCCTCGGACACGGTGTGGAGGGTGATCACCAGTTCCTTCTGTTCGATGGAGGAGTTGGTGTTCTTGAAGTCGAAGCGCGTGGAAATCTCGCGCTGGGCCTGATCGACCGCGTTGCGAACCTCTTGGCGGTCGACTTCGGAGACGATGTCGAAGGTGGGCATGGCCGGAATGGTAGCGAGGAGGGCGCGTGCGGAGCCGGAGAAGTCGGGGGGTCGTGCCTTCGGCGGGTGGTGCTCAGCCGGTGCTCCGCTACGATTTCGTCCGCACATCTGGGTCGATGCCCGAGCGGCCAAAGGGAGCAGACTGTAAATCTGCCGGCGTAGCCTACGGAGGTTCGAATCCTTCTCGGCCCACCAGTGCGGCACCCACCCTCGTGGTGGGTGCTTCCATGTCGGGTGTCGACATGCTCGTTGTCGTGTTCGTTGTCGTGTTCGTTGTCGTGTTCGCTGTCGTGTTCGTTTCAGAGCATGCGCTGCATGAGAACCACGTCGAGCCAACGGTTGAACTTGCGGCCGACCTCCCGCTCGATGCCCACCTCGCGGAAGCCACAGGCCGCGTGCAGCGCTCGGCTGGCCTCACCTCCTGCTTCGATACGGGCCATCACGGAGTGGAATCCCGATCCCGCCGCCCGGTCGAGCAGTTCCACGAGCAGCAGCCGGCCGATGCCCCGGCGTCCCATGTCGCGGCGCACGTACACCGAGTCCTCGACGGTGGGACGGTAGGCGGCTCGCTCCTTGTAGGGGCTGAGACTGGCGAAGCCGACCACCTCGCCGTCGAGGTCGGCCACGATGGCGGCGAAGGCGCCGGTGCGAGCGGCCAGCCATTCCTCCTGATCGACCAGCGTGCGGGGCACGAGATCCATGGTGGCGGTGGTGTTCTCGACCTCGTGGTTGTAGATCCGTCGGATGGCCTCGGCGTCGGTGCGCACGGCCAGTCGCACCCGGATCGGACGGGTCTCGGGGTGGACGGACACGGGGGCAAACTAACGAATCGACGACCTCCGGAGCAGGGGAATTGCCCGGTGGGGGATGGCATCGCCACAGGTAGCCTTCCAACCCGGTTCGCGGCCCTGCCGCGCTCCGACGCCCTCTTAGCTCAGTCGGCAGAGCGTTTCCATGGTAAGGAAAAGGTCGTGGGTTCGATTCCCACAGAGGGCTCACCAGTCGGTGACGGGTGAGAAACCGGGCAGCTCCGGCTGCGCGCGAGGCGGCGTAGCTCAGTTGGTCAGAGCATCCGGCTCATAATCGGAAGGTCATCGGTTCGATCCCGATCGCCGCTACAAGCGAGAAGTCAGCAACCAGCCTCAATTCAGTAACCAGCCTCGATTCAGTGACCAGTTCGACGAGAATCAACCGAACACAAATCAGAAGAACGATCCGGGCGCGGAGCCCGGAACGAGAAGGAAGAAAGAGATACCACCATGTCGAAGGCGAAGTTCGAGCGTACGAAGCCTCATGTGAATATCGGGACGATGGGTCATATCGACCACGGTAAGACGACGTTGACTGCGGCGATTTCGCGGACG